>Ga0160443_100400_pt1 | contig 35666 bp, 28 predicted proteins | sample HID1972I_E1MG_FD_108244 | JGI IMG/M metagenome (GOLD analysis project Ga0160443, IMG submission 108244) | Enriched pill bug-associated microbial communities from UW Madison campus, WI, USA - HID1972I_E1 MG | ecosystem: Host-associated > Arthropoda: Insects > Digestive system > Unclassified ... | reverse complement strand
GAACAGCTTGCGCGGGCTCTTTCCGAGGGTGTTCACCAGCACGTTCAGGCGGCCGCGGTGGGCCATGCCGATCACCACGTCCTTGACGCCATCCTTGCCGGCGTCACGGATGATGGTGTCCATCATCGGGATCAGCGAATCGCCGCCTTCCAGCGAGAAGCGCTTCTGGCCGACGTACTTGGTGTGCAGGTAGCGTTCCAGACCCTCGGCAGCCGTCAGGCGCTCCAGGGTGCGGCGCTGGGTCTCTGCGTCCAGGTTGTAGTTGCCACCGGCCATTTCCAGGCGCTGGTACAGCCACTGGCGCTGCTCGACCTCGGAGATGTGCATGAATTCCGCACCGATCGAGCCGGTGTAGGTCTTCTTCAGGCGCTCCAGCAGGTCGCGCAGTTTCATGCGCGGCTGGCCGGCGACACCGCCGGTGCTGAACTCACTGCCCAGGTCGCTTTCCGACAGGCTGTGGAACGGCAGGCCCAGATCCGGCGGATTGGTCGGCGCGGTCAGGCTCAGCGGGTCCAGGCGGGCACCGAGGTGGCCACGCGAACGGTAGGCGGTGATCAGGCGGCCGACATTGCGCTCGCGCTCGTCGCCGGCACCGGCGGCGGTGCCGCTGTTGACGGCCTTCTTGGCGGCGTCGGCGATGTGGGCGATGACGGCCGAGTGCGGAATATCACCGGCTTCGCGGCCCTGGAAGCCGTCGAAGTAGGTCTTCCATTTGGGATCGACACTGTCCGGAGAAACGAGGTACTGCTCGTACAGATCCTCGATATAGGAGGCGTTGCCGCCGGCGAGCTGCGAAGATTGCGCAAACTGCTTCAGTTGATTGTCCACGATGGAGAGTCGGATTCGCTTGTGGGGTAAGGCTTCGATGATCCGGCAGGGAAAAGTGAATAGCCCTGCGCGGGCGGTATCTAACACCCCAAATTGTACCCCCATCGAGACAGGAAGGGGCACCGTACGGTCCAGTGCGGGGACCGCGGTGTCATTCCCAGACAGGTTCGGGAGCGTGGCGTGGGCTACAGGCCCAACGCGCGAAGTTCGCTGCAATCACGCGAACGTTCCCATACGCGCTGCAAACCCTCCTGCAACGGTCGCGAACGTGCCGGTTGGGCCAACCCGGCCTCGCCGTCGAAGCGGTGGCCGCTCAGACGAAAGTAGTAGTCGCCGGCATCGTTGAGCAGGCAGGCCGATGCGGTGGCGCGGTCGATCGGATCGCTGACCTCGCGCACGCGGAAGACGCTCGGCAGGCGCTGGAGCAGGCCCAGCACGGGCGAGCCGGCCTGGCGGAGGGCGGCGCTGTCGTGGACGATCAGCCACGCCTGCTTGTCATGGCGTGCGGTGGCGTAGCGGCGCAGGGCTTCGAGCACCGGCGGTGCATCGAGCAGGCCGGGGTCGAGCTGGCGGCTGTGGATCCAGAGCTGGCGACGGGCGCGGTGGACCAGCGCGCTGGTGATCGCCACCGCCTCGTCGGCCCGTGCGATCGCGACCGGCCCGGACAGGGCCAGCCGCATGTGCTGGTGGGCGATGCCGGCCTCTTCGAACACCTCGCCGTCGGGCAGGAAACCCTGCCGGGTGTAGAACACACGGGCCGGCAGCTGCGCGTGCAGCGCGACCTCCCGCCAGCCCCGGGCCCGGGCCTGGTCGACCAGGGCCCGCAGCAGGGCTTCACCGACGCCCTTTCCGCGCCAGGCTGCCAGCACCGCCATGCGCCCGATCCGGCCGTCCGGGGTGAGCCGGCCGGCGCCGATCGGGGAGCCGCCCGCGTCGCGGGCCAGGGCGTGCACGCTCAGGGGATCGAGCGCGTCGATCTCCAGCTCGGCGGGTACCTGCTGCTCATCGACGAACACGGCGGACCGCACCCGGTGCAGCGCTTCGTGCTGCGCCGGGTAGTCGACCACGTCAACGTGAAAGCCGGAGGCGGTCATGGCGGGCAGGGCGCTCAGCCGCGCGGGGGCGCGTCCTTGCCGTCGGGCTCGTCGCTGTCGTCGAAATCGATGACGACTTCGATGCCGTCGTCATGGATGGTGACTTCGTGCACGTCGGCCTCGATGGCCTCGTCATCGACGACGTCGACCGCGTCGGTGCCATCGACGATGTCGTACTCGGCGACGTAGTCGTCTTCGTCCTCGAACCCGGCGTCATCCACCAGCTGGTAGAAGCCGCCGGCAACCAGCGCCTGCACGGCGTCACGGCCCTTGGCCGAGAGCTTCTGGTAGAGCGCCGCGCCGACCTGCTCGGCCCCGGCCAGCACCTGGGCGTCCTTGACCGGCAGGGCGAAATCCAGGCCGCTGCAGTAAAGGCTGGCGCCCCGCTTGGCCCGGCGCCAGGCCAGGCGCGCCCAGGGATGGCGCTGCAGTTCCACGCCGGCACCGAGGGCGGCTTCGATTTCCTCGCGCGGCAGCGGTTCGCCATGCGCCATCACTTCCCCGGCGGCGCGGTAGGTGGTGATGAAACGGCCGAACCAGTCACCGAGTTTGTCCGGGTCGTTCATGCGGATCGCATTGAGCGCCTCGACCACGCGGTTCATCGAGACCACGTCGATTTCGTTCGGATCTTCCGGCACCTTCAGGTCCGGATCCTGATAGCGGATGGACTCGTCGGCGCCTTCGATCAGGGTATCGAGATAGTCGCTGATCAGTTCGGCCGAGGCCGGGGCGCGCATGCCGAAGGAGAAGGTCAGGCACGGGTCTTCGGCGACGCCGTTGTGCGGCACGTTCGGCGGCAGGTACAGCATGTCGCCCGGGGCCAGCACCCAGTCGTGGGTCGGCTTGAAGCGGCGCAGCAGCTTGAGTTCGACGTCGTCGCGGAAGTCCAGCGGCGGGCGCTTGCCCTTGATGGATTCGCTGGCGTCGATCTGCCAGCGGCGGTGGCCGTAAGCCTGCAGGAGGAAGACGTCGTACTGGTCGACGTGGGCGCCGACCGAACCGCCGGTGGCGGCGAAGCTGATCATCACGTCATCCATGCGCCAGCGCGGCAGGAAGTCGAAATGGCTGATCAGGGCGCGCACGTCGGCGTCCCACTTGTCCACGTCCTGGACCAGCAGGGTCCAGTCGTGGTCGGGCATCCCCGGGAACTCGTCTTCCTGGAACGGGCCGGTACGCACGCTCCAGCCATCGGTGGCGCGGTCGTGCGTGATCAGGCGCGACAGCGCGCCTTCCTCGCAGGCCAGGCCGGCGAGGTCTTCGGGCTGGACCGGCGTTTCGAAATCGGGGAAGGCGCCGCGGATGAGCAGCGGGCGCTTCTGCCAGTAGTCGCGCAGGAAGGTGGCGGCGGGCATGCCCAGCGGCAGGCCGGGGCGCGCCTGGACTTCGATGGCGGGAGTTTTGATCTTGCGTGCGGCCATGGGGGAGATCCTTGCAGCGTGTAGACGGGAATTCGGGGGCGCGGCGGTGCCGCGCCCGGGCCCTCAGATCGCCCTGGCCAGATCCGCCGCCAGGCCGATGTAGCCGCCCGGGGTCAGGGCGCGCAGGCTCTGCTTGGCGTCGGCCGGCAGGTCCAGGGATTCGACGAAGGCCTGCATCGATTCGGTGGTGATGCCCTGGCCGCGGGTGAGGGCCTTGAGCTGCTCGTAGGGATTGGGCAGGCCGTGGCGGCGCATGACGGTCTGCACGGCTTCGGCCAGCACTTCCCACGAGGCGTCGAGGTCGGCGTCCAGGCGCTCCGGGTTGACGGTCAGCTTGCCCAGGCCCTTGGCCAGCGAATCCAGGGCGACCTGGGTGTGGCCGAAGGCGGTGCCGACCGCGCGCAGCACGGTGGAGTCGGTCAGGTCGCGCTGCCAGCGGCTGATCGGCAGCTTGGCGCTGAAGTGTTCGAACAGGGCGTTGGCGATGCCGAAGTTGCCTTCGGCATTCTCGAAGTCGATCGGATTGACCTTGTGCGGCATGGTCGAGGAGCCGACTTCGCCTTCCTTGAGCTTCTGCTTGAAGTAGCCCAGCGAGATGTAGCCCCAGACGTCACGGGCCAGGTCGATCAGGATGATGTTGGCGCGACGGGCGGCATCGCCGATTTCGGCGACGTTGTCGTGCGGTTCGATCTGGGTGGTGTACGGGTTGAACACCAGGCCGAGGCCTTCCACGAAGCGCTGGGCGAAGGCCGGCCAGTCCACGTCCGGGTAGGCGATCACGTGGGCGTTGTAGTTGCCCACCGCGCCATTGATCTTGCCGGTCAGCTCGACCGCGGCGATCTGGCGGCGCTGGCGCTCCAGGCGGGCGACGACGTTGGCGACTTCCTTGCCCAGGGTGGTCGGCGAGGCGGTCTGGCCGTGGGTGCGCGACAGCATCGGCTGGGCGGCCTGGGCGTGGGCGAGGGTACGCAGCACGCCGGCGATGTTGTCCAGCGACGGCAGCAGCACCTCGCGGCGGGCCTGCTCGAGCATGAGACCGTAGCTGAGGTTGTTGATGTCTTCGCTGGTGCAGGCGAAATGCACGAACTCCAGCGCCGGGCCCAGCTCCGCATCGGCGGTGAGCTGTTCCTTGATGAAGTACTCCACGGCCTTGACGTCGTGGTTGGTGGTGCGCTCGATCTCCTTTACCCGCGCGGCGTGGGCCGGGGCGAAGTCATCGGCCAGGGCGCGCAGGCGCGCGGTGGCGGCGGCCGAGAACGGCGCCAGTTCGACGATGCCCGGCTCGTTGGCCAGTGCCAGCAGCCATTCCACTTCCACCTTCACGCGGGCCTTGATCAGGCCGTATTCGGAGAAGATCGGGCGCAGGGCGTCGACCTTGCCGGCGTAGCGGCCATCGAGCGGGGACAGGGCGAGCAGGGCGAATTCGGACATGGCAGGGCGCAGGTCGTTGGCAGCGGGGGCCGTCATTCTACGCTGCCCCGGCGTCCTCGGCCTGTGCCATGCGCACCGTCACCGCCTGGATCCGGTGCCCGGCCATGCGCTTGATGGTGAACCGGTGCCCGTCGATCTCCAGCTGCTCGCCCTCCTCGGGCAGGCGCTGGAGCTGGTGCACGATCAGCCCGCCGACCGAATTGAGGTGGTCCGGCGCGGCCAGGTCGTGCCCCAGCAGGCGCTCCAGCCGGAAGATCGAGGTCGAACCGGCCACCAGCAGGGTACCGTCCGCGCCGCGGGTCGGGGCGTCCTTGACGATATGCGGGTGCTCGTCCTCGATATCGCCGACCACCACTTCCAGCAGGTCTTCCAGGGTGAAGTAGCCCAGGATGCGGCCGTGCTCTTCCACGCACAGGGCGAGATGGGTGGTGCCGGTGCGGAACCGCTCCAGCACCAGCGGGACCGGGGTTTCCAGCGCGATCAGGTTGGCCGGGCGCAGCAGCGGGCGCAGGTCATCGGTCGGGTTGCCGCGGGCGATTTCCACCAGCAGGTCCTTCATGTGCAGGATGCCCAGCACTTCCTCGCCGTCGCGGTCGAACCACGGGTAGCGGCTGTAGCGGCTCTCGGCGAACTCGGCCATGACGTCGGCCAGGCTCATGCCTTCGCGGAACGCGCGCATATGGTCGCGTGAGCGCATCAGGTCGCCCGCGACCAGCTCGGGCAGTTCCAGCGCGTGGCTCATCAGGGTGAGGTCCTGGTCCGGCGCGGTGCCCGTGGGCTGCTGGCGGCCGACGATGAGCTTGAGCTCCTCGCGCGAGTAGCGGTGCGAGGTGTGCTCCACATCGCCCCAGCCAGCCGCTCTCAGCAGCGCGTTGGCGCTGTTGTTGAGCAGCCAGATCGCCGGGTACATCGCCCAGTAGAACAGGTACAGCGGCGCGGCCGTCCATAGCGACATCGCTTCCGGGCGGCGGATCGCCATCGATTTCGGTGCCAGTTCGCCGAGCACGATGTGCAGGAACGAGATGATGCTGAAGGCGATGATGAAGGCGGTCAGGCGCGAGGCTTCCGGGGTCAGCCCCAGCGTATCGAACAGCGGTTGCAGCAGATGCGCGAAGGCCGGCTCGCCGACCCAGCCCAGGCCCAGCGAGGACAGGGTGATGCCCAGCTGGCAGGCCGAGAGATACGCATCCAGGTGAGCATGCACGTTGAGCAGCAGGCGGCCTCGCCAGCCGTTGTTTTCGGCCAGGCCGACGGCCTGGGTGTGGCGCAGCTTGACCAGGGCGAACTCGGCGGCCACGAAGAAGCCGTTGAGCACCACCAGCAGCAGGGCCAGTACGAGGAGCAGGAGGTTGCCGATCATCCGCGGCCCCGCAGCGGTGCTGCCAGGGGCGGAACCGCACCCGCGGTCACCAGGGCGGTGAGGGCGGTCATCGGTGCGTGCGCGGCGGCACGCCCGGTACTACTGTCGGGATCGTCACCCATGGGGGCGGCAGGCTGTCTGAATGGAAACGAATTCCGAGTCTAGCCGATCCATCGCGGCCTTGGGTTTCAACGGCGCTTGGGAGTATCGTGATGCGAGCCGCCAGCCAGGGAATCAGGCCCGTTGCCAGCCGCAGGTTCCCTTTCATCCACGAAAGATGTGCGGAGTTGAAGCAATGAGCAAGGGTTTCAGGATTGAACACGACAGCATGGGCGAACTGCAGGTGCCCGCCGATGCGTTGTGGGGCGCGCAGACCCAGCGCGCCGTCGATAACTTCCCGGTGTCGGGCCAGCGCATGCCGCGGGGTTTCATCCGCGCGCTCGGCCTGGTCAAGGGCGCTGCCGCGAACGTCAATGTCGAGCTGGGCCATCTGCCGCGCAACATCGGCAAGGCCATCGAGGCCGCAGCGGCCGAAGTCGCCGACGGACGCCACGATGCGCATTTCCCGATCGACGTCTACCAGACCGGTTCGGGCACCTCCTCGAACATGAATGCCAACGAGGTCATCGCCACGCTGGCCAACCGCGCCGGCAAGGGCGGCAAGACCGCGGTGCATCCCAACGATCACGTCAACCAGGGGCAGAGCTCCAACGACGTGATCCCGACCGCGCTGCGCGTTTCCGCGCTGCTCGGCGTGCATGAGCAGCTGCTGCCCTCGCTGGTGCATCTGCGCAAGACCATCGACAAGCGCGGCCGCGCGCTGCGCAAGGTGGTCAAGACCGGCCGCACCCATCTGATGGATGCGATGCCGCTGACCTTCGAGCAGGAGTTCGGCGCGTGGTCGGCGCAGTTGTCCTCCGCCCAGGATCGGATCGAAGACAGCCTCAAGCGGCTGCGTCGCCTGCCGCTGGGTGGGACGGCGATCGGCACCGGCATCAATGCCGACCCGCGTTTCGGCGCGCAGGTGGCCAAGCAGCTCAAGCAGCAGACCGGCATCAAGTTCGACAGCGCCGAGAACAAATTCGAAGGCCTGGCCGCGCAGGACGATGCGGTCGAGCTGTCCGGCCAGCTCAACGCCCTGGCCGTGGCGCTGATCAAGATCGCCAACGACCTGCGCTGGATGAATGCCGGTCCGTTGGCCGGGCTGGGCGAGATCGAACTGCCGGCGCTGCAGCCGGGCAGCTCGATCATGCCGGGCAAGGTCAATCCGGTGATTCCCGAAGCCACCGTGATGGTCTGCGCCCAGGTGATCGGCCACCACACCGCGATCACCGTGGCCGGGCAGACCGGCAACTTCCAGTTGAACGTGACCCTGCCGTTGATCGCCGCGAACCTGCTGGACGGGATCAACCTGCTCGCCAACATCACCCGCCTGCTCGCCGATACCGCGATTGCCGGGCTGAAGGTGCGCGAGGATCGTGTCCGCGAGGCACTGGACCGCAATCCGATCCTGGTCACCGCCTTGAACCCGATCATCGGCTACGAAAAGGCCGCCGCGATCGCCAAGCGCGCCTACAAGGAGCAGCGCCCGGTGCTGGACGTGGCCAGGGAAGACAGCGGCCTGTCGGAGGCCGAGCTGCGCCGGCTGCTGGATCCGGCCGCGCTGACCGCCGGTGGCATTCATGCCGGTGGTGGCGGGGGCGGTTGAGCGCATGCGGTTCCTGACATGAAAAACGGGCCGAAAGGCCCGTTTTTTTGGTGCGGCCCCGGCCAGCGGCCGGCACGACCTAGTGGCGGTCGGCCTGCAGATTGTCGAAGGTCTCGGTATACGCCTTGAATTCCGGGATCTTCGTGGTCAGGTCCGACGGGATCGGCTGCATGCCCTCGGGCACCTGGATCTTCACCGAGCGCTTGGCCGGGTCCGGCGGGGCATCGGTCAGGGTGTTCTGGCGCAGCACCTGCAGCTGGCCGAACATGCCCTGCAGCATCGCCTGCTGCTCTCCGTTGAGCGGGATTTCGATCTCATCGATCTTCATGTGCCCGTTGGGCAGGATGATGATGTTCGGCGCGGGCGCGCGGCGCACGGTGACCATGCCGTCGCTGACGGTGATCTTCGGCTTGCTGCGCTCGGCGCGATGGTTGCGATACTCCTGGTCGCAACCGGTGGCGACCAGGCAGAACAGGGCGAACAGCAACAGACTCAGCTTCTTCATGAGCAGGCAACGCATGCGACGGGAGGGGAGATTGTAGTCCTCCCGCCCCCGGAAGGGCCTGCCTGCGACGCATCGTCGCAGGCAGGAGCCGATTTACTTGCCGCAGTCGTCGATGTCGCTCTGGTCCATGGTCGCGTAGGGCTGGAAGGCCGGCAGCGCGGCCGCCAGCGCCTGCTGCCTGGCCATCATTCCCGGCAACAGGCCGCACAGTTGCTGGGCCTGGTCCTCGATCTTCTTCGCTTCTTCATTCACCCGCGCTTCGATGCCCTGGGTATCGCCGGAGAACATGCCCTTGATCGCTTCACCGGCGGCTTTCACGCCCAGATTGGCACCGGCCACGCCGATCTCCATGCCGGCACTGGCCAGCGATTCGACCTGCTTGCGGTAGTCCAGCAGCAGCGCACGCTGCCGGGCGTCCACGGCGACCGCCTTGCCATCGATGAGCAGGTCGCCCTGCGGGCTGATTTCGGCCTTCGGCGACTTCCCGTTGGAGATGGAGATGTTGCCCTGGGTGATTTCCTTGCGGGCCTTGTCGGTGGCCTCCTGCACGGTCTTGCCGATGCCATCGGTATCCAGCGCGCTGGTCGCGGGGGCGGATGCGCTCTGGTCGGCGGGCGCTTTGCCCTTGCCGCTGTCAGGAGCGTTGCAGGCAGCGATCGGCAGGCACAACAGCAGGGCAGGCAGCAGCAGTCGAGTCGTCATGATGCGTATCCGTAAGAGGAGATGAGAGGCTTACTTGCCGCGCGGCAGTTCAACCCGGCCGCGCACGTTGCTGTGGCGGATGTCGCCGCTGCCGCTGTTGGCCACGCGCAGGTCGCCGCCGACGTCGCGCGCGGTCACGTCGCCGGACCCGTGGCGGTCCACGGTGACACTGCCACCGATGTCGCGCAGTTCGGTATCGCCCGAGCCCACGGTGCCGACCCGTACGTTGCGCTTGGCCTGGCGCACCTTGGTGTCACCCGAGCCGACCACGCCGATCTCGACGTTGCCGCCGACCGTATCCAGCTCGAAGTCGCCGGAGCCGATCGTGCCGACCTTGGCATCGCCGCGGACGTTGCGTGCCGTGAAGTCACCCGAGCCGACCGAGAGCAGGTTCAGCGCACCGGCGCCGTCGAGGACGACATCGCCCGAGCCGACCGCCGCGGTGACCAGGCCCTTGATGTTCCTGAGCTTGATGTCGCCGGAGCCGACGTCGGCGCTGAGCGAATGCGCGCCGGTGACGCTGGCGTCGCCCGAGCCGACCTTGAGCTGGACCAGGATCGTGTCCGGCACGGTGCCGCGCATGTCCAGATAGGCATAGCTGTTGCCGCTCATGGACAGGCTGCGGCCTTCGCGCTGCAGGCGGACGACGAGCTTGTCGCCGACCTTCTGCTGGGTCACGGTCAGCTCGCGCAGCCAGTCGGCGTTGGAGGCACAGGCGCGGCCCCCGAGCTGGGCCGCGCCCGGGCCGGCCTGCAGCACCAGATCGTGCTGGTTCACTTCGAACACCACCGCCTTGGCACCGGTCAGGTCGAGCTTGAGGTCACGCGCCTCGTTGAACTTGCACTGCGGTTCATCGGCGAGCGCGGTCAGCGGCAGCAACAACAGGGAAGCAACAGCGAGCTTGCGGATCATGGGTGGGTCCTCGATGAAGGGCAGGGATCAGATTTCGCCGGCGCGGCGGCGCAGGCGGATGGCCAGGAACAGGAACACCACGCCGAAGGCTGCACCGATCCACAGTTCCGGCATCGCGAAGGCGCCCAGCTGGTGGCTCGGGCCCAGTTCGTTGACCAGGTTGTTCATGTCGCCAGTGCCGCTGAACATCGAATCGCCACGGTAGAACTGGTCGGTCGCGGGAACCGCGCTGAGCAGCAGGCGACCGACGATGTGCTTCCAGAACCAGCCACCGGTCAGGTCGAACAGGGTCATCACCTTGGTGGTGCTGACGATGATGCCGGCGAACAGCGGCAGCATCACCGCCCACAGGAACGGCTTGGTCTTGGCCCAGGCCGAGCACAGCAGCAGCCAGCCGACGGTCGGCAACGCCCACAGCAGGTAGACCGGGATCCAGGACAGGTGGCCGGCGATGATGGTCAGCGGGCTGGCCGGCCCCCAGATCAGCAGCATGGGGTCACCGCCGTGGGCGATCACCACGATCGAGATCATCACCAGGAAGCCGAGCATGGTCAGGGCAGATGCGATCACCGCGATGAGCGGGGCGATCAGCAGCGCGCTCAGTGCCTTGGACAGCACGGTGGACGTATCCGACAGCGGCAGCGACTTCCAGAACAGGATGCTGCGGTCGCGACGGTCGTCGTACAGGGCGCCCAGGCAATAGAAGAACACCACGAAGGCGAGCACGATCAGCGGCCACCCCGAGCTCAGGATCAGGGTCAGGTCCAGGCCGTTGGCCAGGTCGTGCAGGTTCTTGGCATCCAGCTTGCTGGTCAGCAGGCTCAGGTCCAGGCCGTTGATGCTGACATTTTCGTCGTTGAGGTGGAGGCCGCCGCTCTTGACCGCGCGGTGCATGGCCACCAGGCCGAACACGATGCCGAGCAGGCTCATCACCAGCGAAATGCCACCGGCGATCACCGGCGCATACAGGAAGCCGCCGCGGTTTTCCCAGTACTCACGCTTGAGCAGCCACTTGAACGCACTGGCCTTGCTGATGGGATGGTTGACGGTGTTCATGCGTAGGTTCCCTTCATGATGGCCACGAACAGATCCGCCAGCCCCGGGCTGCGGATTTCCCCCAGGGGCGTGAGCTGGGCGCGTGGCACCCCGTCGAACAGCAGGACCGTCTTGCCGAAGGGCAGGGCGCGGTCGTCGATCGGCTTGAGCGCGCGCGCGGCCTCCACGGTGTCGGCCGAGACCAGCACTTCGGTATAGCGCTCGCCGATGTCTTCCATGTCGGTGGTGAGCACGATGCGGCCGTCGCGGATGAACATCACATCGGTGAGAATGTGTTCGATCTCCTCCACCTGATGGGTGGTGACGATGATGGTCTTCTGCTCGTCGAAGTAGTCTTCCAGCAGGCGCTGGTAGAACTCCTTGCGGTACAGGATGTCCAGGCCGAGCGTGGGCTCGTCCAGCACCAGCACCTTGGCATCGATGGCCATCACCAGCGCCAGGTGCAGCTGCACGATCATGCCCTTGGACAGTTCACGCACGCGCTGCTTGGGATGCAGCTTGGTGGAGGCCAGGAAGCGCTCGCAGCGGGCCCGGTCGAAGCGCGGATGGGTGCCGGCGACGAAATCGATCGCCTCGCGCACCTTCATCCAGCGTGGCAGCACCGCCACGTCGGCGATGAAGCACACATCGTTCATCAGCGCGTTGCGCTGCTCGGCCGGGTCCAGCCCGAGCACGTGCAGTTCGCCTTCCACCGCGGTCAGGCCGAGCAGCGCCTTGAGCAGGGTGGTCTTGCCGGCACCGTTGGGACCGATTAGGCCGGTGATGCGGCCGGGGGCGATCGTGAAGCTGGTGTTGTCCAGCGCCACGGTCTGTTTATAGGCCTTGCGCAGGCCTCGAGCGGAAATGACGACATCACTTGCAACGGCATTCATGAGGATTTCCCCTGGGGCAGCAATTCGTCGAGGTTCAGGCCCAGGCGCTGGATGCGTTCCAGGACCAGCGGCCATTCTTCATTGAGGAACCGGTCGCGCTCGCTGCTGCGCAGCTGCGTGGCCGCTTCTTCGGTCATGAACATCCCCAGGCCGCGGCGCTTCTCGACCAGGCCTTCATCGGCCAGTTCCTGGTAGGCGCGCGAAACGGTGATGGGGTTGAGCTGGTACTCGGCGGCGACCTGCCGGACCGACGGCAGGGCGTCGCCGGGCTTGATGATGCCGTCAAGCATCATGGCGATCACGCGCTCCTTCAGCTGGCGGTAGATCGGAGCACCATCGCTCCATTGAATATCGCTCATGGTCAGCTCCGTGGGTTCAGCGACTGCGCGAATGAGAAGTAAGGCATGGACAGGGAGCTGTGCAGCCGGCGGGGGGGCGTGGGGGCGCCGTCGGCGTTCCCTGCCTCGATGACGCCTGCGTCCTGCGGGCCTTCAAACACATTGGCGCTGGCAGCCTCGCCAGCGTCACCGGAGGGGGTGCCGAACCAGCCGAGCAACAGCAGCGCCGAGGCGGCGATGACGGCTTTGGCGGCGTGGTGGTGGCGCATGCGGGTCATGGGCTTCCCCTGTCTAGGTGACTGGTGTTGTATGCAACTATAACACCGGCACGCCGAAGGTCAACAGGGTGGGTGACCCAACTGATGACAGGGGTGCATGGCAGGTGCCTGTTCTCCTCAAGTCATTGAATGTAATGGGTATTCATGAGGTACTTGCCGACATTTTCCGCCAGCGCACATTCATTGATGTCAATGATATGGCAAGCGAAGAGCGCATTCAGGCGATCGGCCCAGGGCAGGTGCGACGCTTTGGACGCGGCTGGATACGTCACGGCTGTCGCTGAATGCGCCCGTGCCCGGCTGCGCCTGGCAACCCGCCGCAGTCCCGCGCGGAGCGCATCGATGGCAGGCGGACCCACGGCGGACGGCGGCGAAAACGCCGGTGATATAGTGCCCGCCGCAGTTCCGGCAGCGTTCGCCGGGCCCATTGAGCCTCTCTTTTCCTTACCTGGAGTGTCGCGATGCACCACGTGTCTCTGTTGTCGCCCGTCCGTCGCGACCGCGCTCTGCGCCGGGCCCGCGCGCCCATGCTGCTGCTGGCGCTCGGCCTGCTGGTGGGGACGTCGGCCCAGGCGGCCGATCTGCTCGATGTGAGCTATCGCCCGCTCGCCGGCAAAGGCGAGGTGAACCTGGCCAAGCAGTACGGCGGCAAGGTGCTGCTGGTGGTCAATACCGCCAGCAAGTGCGGTTTCACCCCGCAGTACGAGGGCCTGGAGGCCCTGCAGCGCAAGTACGCCGCGCGGGGGTTCTCGGTCTTGGGCTTCCCGTCCAATGATTTCAAAGGGCAGGAGCCGGGCGACGAGACCCAGATCCAGGAGTTCTGCACGCTGACCTACGGCGTGAAGTTCCCGATGTTCCAGAAGGTGGTGGTCACCGGGCCGCAGGCGACACCGCTGTATCGCAGTCTCGCCACCGCGACGGGCGTATCGCCGGGCTGGAACTTCCACAAGTATCTGATCGGCCGCGATGGCCGGGTGGTGGCGCAGTTCCCGAGCAAGGTCACCCCGGACGATCCCAAGCTGGTGGCGGCGATCGAACGTGAGCTGTCTGTCACGGCAAACAAGCGCTGACGATATCGACATCTCGGACGCGCGTGCGACAATGGTTGCTTTCGCGCCGACGTCGGCGTCCAGTCACTTCCAGGAATGCAGCGAATGAAGATGGGAATGCGCGGCGCCGCGGCGTCGGTTCTGATTCTGGCGATGGGTGCCACCGGTACCGCGATGTCGCAACAACCAGCCGCCCGCGCGGCTGTCAAGGAGACTTCCACTTTGAACTCCCAACGGGAAAAGCTCGGCTACGCCATCGGTATCGATGTGGCCAATTCGTTCGGTCCGATCTCCAGCGAGATCGACCTGGCCGCCCTGCGCCGCGGTGTGACCAATGCTTTTGAAGGCAAGCAGCCGCTGATCAGCCAGGAAGAGGCGCAGAAGACCGACGCCGCCCTGCGCCAGGCCGTGATGGCCAAGAACGGCCAGCCGGTTCCGGGCGTCGCGCCGGGCACCGCGCCGCCGAAGGTGGACCGCGAAAAGGTCGGCCTGATGCTGGGCAGCTTCGCCGTGGGTCCGTCGCTGGCCCCGCTGAAGGACGATCTGGACCTGGACGCGCTGTTCGACGCGGTCAGCACCACGTTCAACAACGGCACCCCGAAGATGACCGCCGAGCAGGCCAAGGCCACGCTGGAAGGCTTCATGAAGGGCAAGCAGGCTGAAATGGAGGCCAAGTCTGCCGCCCAGGCCGGTACCAACCGCGTGGAAGGCAACAACTTCCTGGCCAAGAACAAGACCGTGCCGGGCGTGGTGACCACCGCTTCGGGCCTGCAGTACCAGGTGCTGCGTCCGGGTTCGGGCGAACGCCCGCTGCCGACCAGCAAGGTGCGCGTGAACTACGAAGGCAAGCTGCTCGACGGCACCGTCTTCGACAGCAGCTACCAGCGCGGCCAGCCGATCGAGTTCGGTCTGGACCAGGTGATCAAGGGCTGGTCCGAAGGCGTCTCGCTGATGCCGACCGGTTCCAAGTACCGCTTCTGGATTCCGGGCGAGCTGGCCTATGGCGAGCAGGGCACCCCGGGTGGCCCGATCGGTCCGAACGCCACGCTGACGTTCGACGTCGAGCTGCTGAACGTTCTGCCGTAACGGATCTGGAGCCCCACCGCCCATGCGCGTTGCGATTTTCGGTACCGGCTACGTCGGTCTTGTCACGGGTACCTGCCTGGCCGAGGTCGGCCACCAGGTGATCTGTGTCGATATCGACCAGGCCAAGGTCGACGGCCTCAACAACGGGATCATCCCGATCTATGAGCCCGGCCTGGAGCCCATGGTGAAGGACAACCACGCGGCGTCGCGGTTGACCTTCACCTCCGAGGCCGCCACCGCGATCGCGCATGGCCAGGTGATCTTCATTGCCGTGGGCACGCCACCGGACGAGGACGGCAGTGCCGATCTGCAGTACGTGCTGGCCGTGGCCCGCACCATCGGCCGGCACATCACCGTGCCGGTGGTGGTGGTGAACAAATCGACCGTGCCGGTAGGCACCGCCGACAAAGTCCGTGAGGCCATCGCGCAGGCGCTGGCCGACCGCGGCGTGGAGATCGCGTTCGACGTGGTCTCCAACCCCGAATTCCTCAAGGAAGGTGACGCGGTCGCCGACTGCATGCGGCCGGACCGCATCGTGGTGGGCGCGTCCAATCCCGATTCGATCGCGTTGATGCGCCGCCTGTATGCACCGTTCAACCGCAACCACGACCGCGTGGTGGAGATGGACGTGCGCTCGGCGGAGCTGACCAAGTACGCGGCCAACGCGATGCTGGCGACCAAGATTTCGTTCATGAACGAAATCGCCAACATCGCCGAGAAGGTCGGTGCCGATATCGAGCAGGTCCGCCAGGGCATCGGTTCGGATCCGCGCATCGGCTGGCACTTCATCTATCCCGGCGCCGGTTACGGCGGCTCGTGCTTCCCCAAGGATGTGCAGGCGCTGGCCCGCACCGCCCAGCAGTACGGCCATGAGCCGATGCTGTTGAACGCCGTCGAAGCGGTCAACGAGCATCAGAAGGGCCATCTGTTCGCCCTGATCCAGCGCCACTACGACCGTGGCGAAGACGAATGCGTGCGCGGCAAGACCTTCGCGGTGTGGGGCCTGGCATTCAAGCCGAACACCGATGACATGCGCGAGGCCTCCAGCCGTCGCCTGCTGGCGCAGCTGTGGGAAGCCGGTGCGACGGTGCGCGCCTATGATCCGGAAGCGACCGGAGAAGCGCGCCGCATTTTCGGCGAGCGCGATGACCTGGTGTTCTGCGACAACGCGTATGACGCCCTCGAGGGCGCCGATGCGCTGGTCGTGGTGACCGAATGGAAGCAGTTCCGCAGCCCGGATTTCATCCGGCTGCGCGAGATGCTCAGCGATGCGGTCGTCTTCGACGGCCGCAATCTGTACGACCCGCAGGATATCGAAGCCGCGGGCCTGGCTTACTACGGCATTGGCCGGGGACGTTCGTTGAATGCATGAGTCCACTCCCTCCGAGCGCGAACAGGCACTGGAAGCACGCCTGATCGAGCTGGAAATGCGCGTCTCCTTCCAGGAGCAGGCGCTGGCCGAACTGAGCGAGGCCCTGGCCGATGCGCGCATGGAAGGCAACCGCAATGCCGACCTGACCCGCATCCTGCTCGAAGACCTCGGCAAGGTCCGCACCGCGTTGTATTCCGATTCGGCCGAAGAGCCGCCGCCTCCGCATTACTGATCTGACGTCATGAGCGATACTCTCCGCGACCAGCTGCTGGGCCTTGGCTTCAAAGCCGCGCCCAAACCCGAACGAACCAACGACCGCAAGCCGGATCGTCGACCCGATGCGCGCCGCGATGGCCGCCCGCCCGGCAAGCCGCAGGGCGCCCGCCCGGCCGGCAAGCCCGGCGAGGGCCAGCGTCCCGCCCGCGACGGCGACCGCCGCCCGCAGGGCAAGGGCCGTCCGGCCGGCGCCCGTCCGCCGCAGGGCGCGCCCGGCAAGCCGCGCTCGCGCGAGGACATCGACCTCGCCAAGGCGTATGCGATCCGTGCGCAGAAGGAAAAGGACGACCGCATCGAGGCCGAGCGCCTGAAGCAGGAAGAGGCGCGCCTGCGTCGCGAAGCCAAGGCCAAGCTGGAGGTCCTGCTGGAAGGCAAGTCCCTCAACGCCGAAGCGGCCGACATCGCGCGCCATTTCCCGTATGGCGGCAAGATCAAGCGGATCTACGTGACGGCCGAGCAGCTCAAGGCACTCAATGCCGGCGAGCTCGGCGTACTGCAGCAGAACGGCCGCTACGTGCTGGTGACCGCCGCGGTATTGGCCGAGGCCGAAGCGGTGTTCGCCCCCTCGGTGGCGCTGAAGGTGGACCCGAACGCGCCGGCTGGGGATGATCCGTATGCCGATCCGCAGTACCAGGTGCCGGACGACCTGGTCTGGTAGGCCAGCGCCACCCCAGTTGAACGCTCTGGGCGCCGTCAGGCGCCCGTTGCATGTCAGGAGCAGGGCCATGCAGGAACGCAGTCCCGGGTACTTCCCGCATATCGATGGCCTGCGTGCCATCGCGGTGCTGGCGGTCATCCTCTATCACCTCAAGGCCAGCTGGCTGCCCGGCGGCTTCACCGGCGTGGACGTGTTCTTCGTCATCTCCGGTTTCGTGGTCAGCGCCTCGGTGGATCGACTGCCGGCGGTCGGCGGCTGGGCCGGGCTGGCGCGCTTCTACGCGCGTCGCATGCGCCGCATCGCCCCGGCACTGGTGGTGTGCCTGCTGGTCACGGCGATGCTCAGTGCGTTGCTGATTCCCGAATCCTGGCTCAGCGAGACCAGCGACAAGACCGGTCGGATGGCGTTCGTGGGCTTGAGCAACTGGGTCCTGGCCAGCACCGGCAATGACTACTTCTCGCCGCGCACCGAGTTCAATCCGTACACGCACACCTGGTCGCTGGGGGTGGAGGAACAGTTCTATCTGCTGTTCCCGCTGTTGTTCCTGGCCTGGGCCAAAGGTCCGCGCGGGCGCTGGCTGTCGCTGGGGCTGTTCGGCGTGGCCACCGTGGCATCGCTGGGGTATGCGGTGTTCCGCGCGCGGCAGGGCGGCCATGAGATCGATGCGTTCTACCTGACCACCACACGGTTCTGGCAGCTCGGTGCGGGCGTGATGCTGTTCCAGCTGTTGGCGTTGAGCGGCCGGTTCACGCCGCCACCGGTGCCGCCGCGTGGCGTCAGCTGGCGCTCGCCACTGCTGTTGCTGAGCCTGCTGGCGCTGGGCTACGGGCTCTGGTCGGCACGCCCGGGCCATTCGCCGTGGATCGATGGCCTGTGGCCGGTGCTGGGCACGCTGGGGCTGCTGGGTCTGCTGCAGCGCTCGCCGGGCGGCTGGATCGGGCGCGCACTGGGGACCACGCCGATGGTGACGGTGGGGCGGCTGTCCTACTCGTTGTACCTGTGGCACTGGCCGGTCTTCGTCCTGTTCCGCTGGACCGTGGGCCTGGAGACGCTGGCCACCGGTGCCGCGGCGCTGCTGTGCGTGGCGCTGCTGTCCTGGCTGTCGTGGCGCTGGGTGGAGCAACCGCTGCGCCACGGCGCGCGCTGGCGGGTCAGCAACGCGCGCTGGGTCGCGGTCGGTCTGGGCGTGCTGGTGCTCGGGGCGGGGCTGCAGACAGCGCTGGTCAAGACGCAGCAGTACACCTCGCTCAGCGTGGTCAGCCGTGCGTCGCTGGACTGGTATCCGTATGCCAAGGGGCTGAAGAAGGAACGTCCGGAGTGCCGCGTGCGGGTCCGCAACGTGGCGGTGGCCGGCGGGCAGGCGCGTCTGTATGAGCGGGGGGAGTGCCCGGGACGCTCCGCATCCACGCGCCAACTGTTCGTGGCCGGGGATTCGCACGCGCTGGCCTACCACGAGATGCTGCAGCGCCTGGCCGTGCTCGACGGTGCGCCGATCCGGCTGTACGGGAGCGGCGGCTGCGCGCTGGTCGGGCTGCGCGCCTGGCAGGGCCCCAATCCAGCCTGCGAGGCCTATGCGCGCAACGTGCTGGCGGATATCCAGTCGCGTGCGCAGCCGGGCGACGTCGTGCTGCTGGCCGGCCTGCGCCTGCCGCGCCTATCCGAGCAGTACGCCCTCTTCGACGTCGTCCAGGTACGTGCCGAACATCTCAGCGAGGCGGCCGATGCAGGGCGCACGGCTGAAGGGGCGCACTGGGTCGAACAGCTCACTCCGCTGGCCGAGCGTGGCGTGCGCATCGTGCTGGAAGCGCCCAAACCGGTGCTGCCGGCGCCGCCGTACCGCTGCTCGGATGTGTTCAACCGGCACAACCCGATCTGCGCCCACGGCATGACCATCGCGCGCAGCGAGATCGAGCAGTTGCGTGCGCCGGTGCTGGCCGGCCTGCAGCAGGTGGCTGCCGGTCTGCCCGGTGCGTCGATCTGGGATCCGATGCCCTTGCTGTGCCCCGGTGCGCAGTGCCTGCCGACCCGCGACGGAAAACCGCTGTTCTTCGATGGCGATCATCTCAGCGGCTACGGCAATCGTCTGCTGCTGCCGGATTTCCAGGCGCATCTGCGCCGTTTGGAGCCGACGGCACCCGCCGCCACCCCGTGAGTCGCCCGCCACGCTTGGCGTGGCGTTACACGGCTGCGCGCTTCCGGCGGCCGGCGCGCAGCAGCGGCAGGCTGATCGCGAAGAAGCACAGCAGGGCGCCAGCCAACGCGAATCCGCTGCCGGCCAGGAACGCCGTGCGGCCCTGATCGATCGGCCACAGCTGGCCGGCAATCAACGCGCCGAGCACGCCGCCCACGCCGGACGAGAACCCGTACAGCAGGCCCTGGCCATGGCCGTTGAGGCGGCCGGGGAAGTAGGTCGCCAGCATCTGCATCGCGGCGGCGAAGAAGGCGGCGAATCCCAGTGCATGTGCGGTCTGCGCGATCAGCATCACCGGGAGGTTCTCCGGGAACAGCGCGGTGACCGCCCAGCGCACGGTGGAACTGAGCAGCGCGATCAGCAGCATCCAGCTGGCGTCATAACGGCGGAAGAAGCGGCCGATGGTGAAGAACACGCCTACTTCGAACACCACCCCGATCGTCCACAACACGCCCAGCGTGGAGGTCGCGTAGCCGTGGTGATCCATGTAGACCGAGAAGAAGGTGTAGTAGGGGCCGAACGACAGCTGCTCCATGAACGCGGCCAGGAAGAACGCCAGCACCTGCGGCTTGCGCACGATCTGCCAGAAGCCGCTCGCGTCGCCGTCGCTGCGCTGCAGGTTGCGCGCGTAGCGGTTGGCAAAGCCCGAGGCGGTGAGCAGACCGAACAGCGGCAGCATCAGCCACGGCAGCAGATGCGCATTGCCGGCACCGCCGTCGCCTTCGATGATCCAGCCGAACAGCATCACCACGGCGATGAAGCCCAGCGAGCCCCACACGCGGATGAGACCGTAGCGGTGGCTGTCACTGCCCAGGTGGGTCAGCGTGATCGATTCGAACTGCGGCATCACCGCGTTGTAGAAGAAGCAGAACGTGATCATCGCCGGATACAGCCACGGTTGCGGCAACGGCAGCAGGAAGGCGCAGAACGTCAGCAGGGTCAGCACGCAGCCCAGCCGCAGCCAGAAGATCGGGCGCGGCGACGCGGCGGCGAGGGAGGTCCAGGCGGTGGGCGCGACGATGCGGGTGGCGTACCAGAGGCCCATCATCACGCTGATCGCGGTGACGCTCATCCCGCGCGAGGTCAGGAACAACGACCAGTACGGGGTGAACGCGCCGAGGGCGGCGTAGTAGAAGAGGTAGAACGAGGACAGGCGGACGGCCGGAACGGCGTCGCGGGGGAGGGCGGTCATGCGGGGTCTCGGAGGGCGCGCACCCACCAACAGCGGGTGCCTACCCGGGCATTATGCCGTCAGCACCCGACCGTGGGTCGGGCAAACGAACGACACCGGCAATCCATCACGTCGGTAGTACCCGACCGTTGGTCGGGTGACACGCTCATTCCGGATCGTAATCCAGGTTCGAGGCCAGCCAGCGCTCGGCCTGCACACGGTCCACGCCCTTGCGCTTGGCATAGTCGACCACCTGCTCACGGGTGACCCGGCCGACCACGAAATACTGGCTCTGCGGATGGCTGAAGTAATAGCCCGATACCGCTGCGGTGGGCAGCATCGCGAAACTCTCGGTCAGCTGCATGTCCGCGTTGCGTTCGGCATCCAGCAAGCGGAACAGCGTGGCCTTCTCGCTGTGCTCCGGACACGCCGGATACCCGGGGGCAGGGCGGATGCCGGCGTACTTTTCGGCGATCAGCGATTCGTTGTCCAGCTGCTCGTCCGGCTGGTAGCCCCAGTAATCCATGCGCACCTGCTGATGCAGGCGCTCGGCCAGCGCTTCGGCCAGGCGGTCGGCCAGCGCCTTGAGCAGGATCGCGTTGTAATCGTCGTGGTCGGCCTCGAAGCGGGCCACGTGCGGGTCGATGCCGATGCCGGCGGTCACCGCGAACGCGCCGATCCAGTCCTGCCTGCCGCTGTCGGCCGGCGCGATGAAATCGGCCAGGCAGAAATCCGGGCGTTCGACCGGCTTGTCCACCTGCTGGCGCAGGAAGTGCAGCACGGCCGGGCCGTTGTCGGTGCGCAGGTGCACGTCATCGCCGACGCTGTTGGCCGGCCACAGGCCGAACACGGCCTTGGCGGTCAGCCACTTCTCCGCGACGATGCGGGTGAGCATCGCGCGGGCGTCCTTGTACAGATCGGTCGCCTGCGGCCCGACGATCTCATCGGTCAGGATGGCCGGGAACTTGCCGGCCAGTTCCCAGGCCTGGAAGAACGGCGTCCAGTCGATCACCTCGACCAGATCGGCCAGCGGGTAATCGTCGAGCACATGCAGGCCCGGCCTGCGCGGCGCCGGCGGTGTGTAGGTGGCCCAGTCGCCCACGAAGCGCTGGGCGCGCGCCTTGGCGAGGGGCACCAGCCGCTTGGCGTCGCCACGGTTGCGGTGGCGCTGGCGGATGTCGGCGTAGTCGGCCTCGTTGGCCGCCACGAAGGCATCGCGCAGCTCGCGCGAGATCAATGACTGTGCCACGCCGACCGCGCGCGAGGCATCCTTCACCCACACCGTGGGCGCCTTGTAGTGCGGGTCGATCTTCAGCGCGGTGTGCGCGCGCGAAGTGGTCGCGCCGCCGATCATCAACGGCATCGTGAAACCCTGCCGCTCCATCTCACGGGCAACGTGGCTCATTTCTTCGAGTGAGGGGGTGATCAGGCCCGACAGGCCGATGATGTCGGCGTTCTCGGCGCGTGCGGCGTCCAGGATCTTCTGCGCGGGCACCATCACGCCCAGGTCGACCACATCGAAGTTGTTGCAGGCCAGGACCACGCCGACGATGTTCTTGCCGATGTCGTGCACGTCGCCCTTGACCGTGGCCATGATGATCTTGCCGTTGCTCTTGGCGGTGTCGCCGCTGCGGGCCTTTTCCGCCTCGATGTACGGCAGCAGATAGGCCACCGCCTTCTTCATCACGCGCGCGGATTTGACCACCTGCGGCAGGAACATCTTGCCCGCGCCAAACAGGTCGCCGACGATGTTCATACCGTCCATCAGCGGCCCTTCGATGACATCCAGCGGACGCGTCGAGCGCGCACGCGCCTCTTCGGTGTCCTGCTCGACCCACGCGTCCATGCCGTGCACCAGCGCATGCGCGAGGCGATCATTGACCGGCTTCTCGCGCCAGGCAAGGTCTTCGCCGCGCACTTCGCCCTTCTTGCCCTTGTAGCGCTCGGCGATCTCCAGCAGGCGCTCGGTGCCGTCGCTGCGGCGGTTGAGGATCACGTCCTCCACGCGCTCGCGCAGCTCGGCGTCCAGATCGTCGTAGATCGGCATCGCACCGGCGTTGACGATCCCCATGTCCATGCCCGCGCCGATGGCATGGAACAGGAACACCGAGTGGATCGCCTGGCGCACGGTTTCGTTGCCGCGGAACGAGAACGACACGTTGGAGACACCGCCGGAGACATGGCAGTGCGGCAGGGTGCGCTTGATGATGCGGGTGGCTTCGATGAAGTCGACCGCGTAGTTGTCGTGCTCTTCGATGCCGGTGGCGACGGCGAAGATGTTCGGGTCGAAGATGATGTCCTGCGGCGGGAAGCCGACCTGTTCGGTGAGGATCCGGTAGGCGCGGGTGCAGATTTCCACCTTGCGCGCGCAGGTATCGGCCTGGCCATCCTCGTCGAAGGCCATCACCACCGCGGCGGCGCCGTAGCGCAGCACCTTGCGCGCCTGTTCGATGAACTGCGCTTCGCCTTCCTTGAGCGAAATCGAGTTGACCACGCTCTTGCCCTGCAGGCACTTCAGCCCGGCCTCGATCACGCTCCACTTGGAGGAATCGACCATCACCGGAATGCGCGCGATGTCCGGTTCGGACATGATCAGGTTGAGGTAGCGCGTCATCGCCTTTTCGGAATCGATCAGGCCCTCGTCCATGTTGACGTCGAGGATCTGCGCACCGTTTGCGACCTGCTGGCGCGCCACTTCCACCGCCTCTTCGTAGCGCTCTTCCTTCACCAGCTTGCGGAACTGCGCGCTGCCGGTGACGTTGGTGCGCTCACCGATGTTGACGAACAGCAGGTCCGGGGTGATGACCAGCGGCTCGAGACCGGACAGCCGGGTGTAGCGGGAAGACGTCATGGGCAGGCGGGCACGGGCTGGCGGAGGAGGGTCAACGACAACGAAGACGGGAGCGTGGGGCGGACGCGGTCATGCCGCGTCTTCCAGCGGGGGTCCCGGCAGGCGGCGCGGCGGCAGATCGGCGACCGCCTCGGCGATGGCGCGGATGTGCGCCGGGGTGGTGCCGCAGCAGCCGCCCACCAGGTTGAGCAGGCCGGCACTGGCAAATTCGCGCAGCGTGGTGGCCATTTCTTCCGGGGTTTCGTCGTACTCGCCGAAGGCATTGGGCAGGCCCGCGTTCGGGTGCGCGCTGACCAGGCACTCGGCCACGGTGGACAAGGTCTCCACGTGCGGCCGCATGTCGCTGGCACCGAGCGCGCAGTTCAGCCCGATCGACAGGGGGCGGCCGTGCGCGACCGAGGCGTAGAACGCTTCGGCCGTCTGTCCGGACAGGGTGCGCCCGGAGGCATCGGTGATCGTGCCGGAGATCATCACCGGCAGGCGCCCACCGCGCGCATCGAACACCTCTTCGATGGCGAACAGCGCGGCCTTGGCGTTGAGGGTATCGAAGATGGTTTCCACCATCAGGGTGTCGGCGCCGCCGTCGATCAGGCCGTCGATGGCTTCGCGGTAGGTCTCGCGCAGGGCATCGAAGCTGGTGTTGCGGAAGCCGGGATCGTTCACGTCGGGGCTGATCGAGGCGGTGCGGCTGGTCGGGCCGAGCACGCCGATCACGAAGCGCGGCTTGCCCGGCGTGGTCGCCGCGACCGCATCGCAACAGGCGCGCGCCACCGCGGCGCCGGCTTTGTTGAGCTCGTAGACCAGGTGTTCAAGGTGATAGTCGGCCTGGCTGACCGAGGTCGCGTTGAAGGTGTTGGTCTCGACCAGATCGGCACCGGCTTCCAGGTACGCGGTGTGGATGCCGCCAATCACTTCCGGCCGGGTCAACAGCAGCAGGTCGTTGTTGCCCTTGAGATCGTGCCCCTGCGGCGTCTCACCGGGCGCGGCATGGTCGCAGCCGGGCCCGTGCTGGTGGTCGTAGCCGCCGGCGAAGCGCTCGCCGCGGTAATCGTCTTCCTCCAGACCATGCCGCTGGATCATCGTGCCCATGGCCCCGTCGATGATCAGGATGCGCTGGGCCAGCGCCGTTTCCAGCGCGTGCACGCGGTCGGGGTGGAGCCAGGGCAGGGATGACATGGGCAGACCTCAGGGCTTGCTGGCGATCAGCGAGATGACTTCGAAATGCGGCGGACGCTTCTCGCGGGTCACGGTTTCCAGGCTGGAGACGACCAGACCGGCCTTCTCCACGAACCTGCGCAGTTCCTTGTCGCTGAAACCGAGGTTGACGTGGCCATAGGCATCCACGGCCGCACGATGCTCGTGCCGGGCCAGGCTGCACAGCAGCAGGCGACCGCCCGGGCGCAGCACACGCGCGCCTTCGGCCACGGCCTGGGCCGGTTTGGCCGCGTAGGTCAGCGCATGCATCAGCACCACCAGGTCGAAGCTCTGGTCGGGGAAGGGCAGGGCATGCATGTCGCCTTCGCGCACTTCCACGTTGGCCAGCCGGCGCAGGCGCTCGCTGGCGGCGGCGACCACGCGCGCGCTGGTGTCGATGCAGATGTAGCGCTTGGCGTGCGGCGCCACAAGCTCGGCCAGAACGCCGTCACCGGAGGCGATGTCGAGCACGTCGCCGGTTTCCAGCAGCGGCAGCGCAGTGCGTGCCAGCGCTTCCCAGGTGCGGCCGGGGGAGTAGTGGCGTTCCATGTCGCCGGCGACGCTGTCGGCCCAGTTCTGGTCGGCGGCACGGCTGGCCATCACGGCGGCAACGCGTTCAGCGTCCTGGCGCAGCAGCGGGTCGTCGCTGCCGGTGCTCAGGGCATGCCACAATGCGCGCTGCGCCGGGTCCAGCGCGGCGTCATCGAAGCGGTAATACGCCGAGACGCCCGAGCGACGGTCGCGGACCAGGCCGGCTTCCTTGAGCCGGGCCAGATGGGTGGACACCCGCGGCTGGGCCAGCGTGGTGATGGCCGACAGCTCGGCCACGGTGAGTTCTTCCTGTTCCAGCAGCGCCAGCAGGCGCACCCGGGTGGCGTCGGCGAACACTTTCAGCCGGACGGACCAGTCCTCGAGATCCATAAATATCTACCTATCGCGATATAGAGATATTTTCGTCCTTTGGTGGCGGTCCGGTCAAGTCAGGCGTGCCTCCCCGCCCCCCGGTACAATCGCCCGACCTGGCCGCGCTCTGCGCGGCCATATCACTAATGTCCCCGGGAGGGTGTTGTGGATTTCAGCTTTACCGAAGAGCAGTTGATGCTGCAGGACGTTGCGCGTCGTATCGCGCAGGAAAAGATCGCGCCCAGCGCCGAACACCATGACCGCACCGGCGAGTTCCCGCTGGAGAACATCCGCCTGCTGGGCGAGAACGGTCTGATGGGCATCGAAGTGCCCGAAGCCTACGGCGGTGCGGGCATGGACCCGATCGCCTACGTCCTGGCGATGGTGGAGGTCGCCGCCGGAGACGCTGCGCATTCGACGATCATGTCGGTCAACAACTCGTTGTTCTGCAACGGCATCCTGACCCATGGCAGCGAAGCGCAGAAGCAGAAGTACGTGCGCGCCATTGCCGAGGGCGAAGCCATCGGCGCGTTCGCGCTGACCGAGCCGCAGTCCGGCTCGGATGCGACGGCGATGCGCTGCCGCGCGGTCAAGCAGGCCGACGGCACCTACGTCATCAACGGCAAGAAGAGCTGGATCACCTCCGGCCCGGTCGCCAAGTACATCGTGCTGTTTGCGATGACCGATCCGGACCAGGGCGCACGTGGCATCACCGCGTTCATGATCGACACCGACAACGCCGGCTTCCACCGCGGCAAGACCGAGCCGAAGCTGGGCATCCGTGCTTCGGCGACCTGCGAGATCGAGTTCCAGGATTACGTGGCGGCTGCCGATGACGTGGTCGGCAAGGAAGGCGAGGGCTTCAAGATCGCCATGGGCGTGCTCGATGCCGGCCGTATCGGCATCGCTTCGCAGGCGATCGGCATCGCGCGTGCCGCGTACGACGCCACGATCGAATACGTGAAGGACCGCAAGGCCTTCGGCGCCGCGATCGGTACCTTCCAGATGACCCAGGCCAAGATCGCCGACATGAAGTGCAAGCTGGACGCAGCGCTGCTGCTGACGCTGCGCGCGGCATGGGTGAAGGGCCAGGGCAAGCGCTTCAGCAATGAAGCGGCGATCGCCAAGCTGACCGCCTCGGAAGCAGCGATGTGGATCACCCACCAGGCCGTGCAGATCCACGGCGGCATGGGCTATTCCAAGGAAATGCCGCTGGAGCGTTACTTCCGTGATGCCAAGATTACCGAGATCTACGAGGGCACCTCGGAAATCCAGCGCTTGGTGATCGCGCGCAACGAGACCGGGTTGCGCTGAGGAAGCGCGGCCACGACCCACGGTCGTGGCCCGCCGGCGGAGGCTGTAGCGTGAGGGCCGCCCGCCGGGTAGTGCAGACCGCCGGTCGGCACGTGGGGTAGTGCAGAATGTGCGGTCCCGTTCTACAGGTCACCCCATGGTTATTTATCGAGGCGCAGGGTTCCTGACCCTGCTTACCCCCATCGTCGCGTTGTTGTTGCTGATGTGGCTGTGGCCCGATCCTGCGGTTGCCAAAGGCAACACCTCCCTGGCGCAGCTGTTGATCGGCTTCGGCATCGGCGCAGCGATCAATGTCGTGCTGGGCCTGGTGCTCAACCGCGGCCCGCGCGCGGAAGGCGAGCCTGCCCGCCATCACTTCTTCTACCTGCCGATGCAGTGGCCGTCGCTGGCGATCGTGGTCGCCTGTGCAGCGGTGGCGCTGCTGCGCTGAGACGTTTGGTAGTGCCGGCCGCTGGCCGGCAACCAGGTGGTCCTTCCAGGGCCGGCAACCAGGTGGTCCTTCCCGGGCGGGCATTCGGAGGAGCCGGCCAGCGGCCGGCACTACCGGGGGCGCTTCCGGTCAGCCACACAGGGTGTGGCTCTACCCCTCCTGCGCCGCACACAAAAAAGCCCCGGCTCGCGCCGGGGCTTTTGCATTTCAGCGTAACCACCCACGGTGGTCACCTGGCAGGGTGGGGCAGCCGTGGCTGCCCCTGTGCATCAACGATCCGGACGGTGGGCCGTGTTGGCTTCGCCCTGGCGCTCCAGGAACTCCTTGGACGGTTCGTCCAGCTTGTCGCCCAGCATGCGGCGGACCACCACGAAGAACACCGGGATCATCAGCAGGCCCAGGAAGGTGGCGAACACCATGCCGCCGATCACGCCGGTACCGATCGCGTGACGCGCGTTGGCGCCGGCACCGGTGGAGATGGCCATCGGCACCACGCCCATGATGAAGGCGAACGAGGTCATCAGGATCGGACGGAAGCGCAGGCGCGAGGCTTCGATGGTCGCTTCGCGCAGGTTCTTGCCCGCGGCCCGCTGTTCCACCGCGAACTCCACGATCAGGATCGCGTTCTTCGCGGCCAGGCCGATCACCGTGATCAGGCCGATCTTGAAGTACAGATCGTTCGGCAGGCCACGTGCCAGCGAGAAGGCCAGCGCGCCGAGGACGCCGAGCGGCACCACCAGCAGCACCGCCACCGGGATCGACCAGCTTTCATACAGCGCGGCCAGGCACAGGAACACCACCACGATGGACAGCACCAGCAGCAGGGTCGCGGCGTTGCCGGCCAGGATTTCCTGGTAGGACATGCCCGACCAGTCGTAGCCGAAGCCTGCCGGCAGGTCGTCGTTGACGATCCGCTCCATCGCCTGCATCGCCTCGCCCGAGCTGCGCCCGGCTGCCTGCGAACCGACGATGTTGACCGCCGAGTAGCCGTTGTAGCGGCTCAGCGACGGCGGGGCGGACACCCACTCGGACTTCACCACGGTGCTGAGCGGAATCATCGCCTGCGTGCCGTCGGGATTGGTCTGCAGCGTGCTCGGCGTGTAGAAGCTGTTCAACGACTCCGCGCCGGTGCGGTACGGGCCATCGGCCTGCAGGGTCACGCGCTTGATGCGGCCTTCATAGAAGAAGTCGTTGACGTACACCGGGGCCAGCATCAGCTGGATGGTGCTGTACACGTCCGAGACCGACAGGCCCATCGTCTGCGCCTGCACGCGGTCCACGTGCAACTGCAGCTGCGGGGCGTTTTCCAGGCCGTTCGGGCGTACGCCGGTCAGCAGATCGCTTTCCTGCGCGGCCTTGCCGAGCAGGATGTTGCGCGCCTGCGTCAGCTGCTCATAGCCCACGCCGCCACGGTCCTGCAGCCACATGTCGAAGCCGCCGAACTGGCCCAGGCCCTGCACGGTCGGCAGGTTGACCACGAAGATCTGCGCCTCCTTGATGCCGAAGAACGCGCCGTTCATGTTGTTGATGAACTCGGGCACCGTGATGTCACGGTCCGCCCAGGGCTTGAGGCGGATGAAGCCCATGCCCACGTTTTCACCGGAACCGACGAAGCTGAAACCGGCCACCTGCAGCATGCCTTCGAAGCCATCCTGCTTCTCCAGGATGCCGCGCATCTGGGCGAACGCGTGGTTGGTCTGCGATTTGGTCGAGCCCGGCGGCAGCTGCACGATCGCCAGCGCATAGCCCTGGTCTTCTTCCGGCAGGAAGCTGCCCGGCATGCGCGTGAACAGGAAGCCGCACAGCACGGTCAGCACCACGAACAGGATCATCCAGCGCGGGGCATGCTTCACCGCCGAGGTGATGTGGCCCACGTAGGTGTTGCTGACCTTGTCGTAGTACTTGTTGAAGGTGCGGTAGACGATGTTCGGGTTGTCGTTGTGCGTCGGCTTGAGGAACGTCGCGCACAGCGCCGGGGTGAAGCCCAGTGCCAGGAACGCGGAGAACGCCATCGCGATGGCGATGGTCAGCGCGAACTGCTTGTAGATCTCACCGGCGGCACCGCCCTGCAGGGCCGACGGAATGAACACCGCGGCCAGCACGACCGTGATCGCGACCACCGCACCGGTGATCTGGGTCATGGCCTTCTGGGTGGCGGCCTTGGGCGGCAGCTTCTCCTCGGTCATGATGCGTTCGACGTTCTCGATCACCACGATGGCGTCATCGACCACGATGCCGATCGCCAGCACCATCGCAAACAGCGTCAGCTGGTTGATGGTGAAGCCGATGATGCTCATGCCCAGGAACGTACCCAGCAGCGCGACCGGGATGACCAGGGTCGGGATCAGCGTGGCGCGGAAGTTCTGCAGGAAGATCAGCATCACCAGGAAGACCAGCGCGACCGCTTCGATCAGGGTCTTGACCACTTCCTCGATCGAGATCTTCACGAAAGTGGTGCTGTCGTACGGCGAGAACCAGCTGACACCGGCCGGGAAGCTCGGCGCCAGCTCGTCCATCTTGGCGGTGACCGCGTTGGCCACGTTCAGGGCGTTGGCACCCGGCAGCAGCTGGATCGCGAAGGCACCGGTCGGCTTGCCGTTGTACTGGGTGTCAAAGCCGTAGTTGTTCGCACCGAAGGCGATGCGGGCGATGTCCTTGAGCAGCACCCGCGAGCCGTCGGTATTGGCGCGCAGGATGATGTTCTCGAACTCTTCCGGCGAGCTGAAGCGGCCTTCGGCCGAGACCGTCGCGGTGAAGTAATGTCCTTCCGGCGAGGGATCCGAGCCCAGCGAACCGGCCGCGAACTGCACGTTCTGGTCCTTGATCGCGGCCAGCACCTGCGTGGCCGACAGGCCGTAACCCTGCATCTTTTCCGGGTTGAGCCAGATGTTCATGGCGTACTCGGAACCGAACTGCTGGGTGCTGCCCACGCCGGGGATGCGCGAGATCTGGTCGAGCACGCGCGAACCGACGATGTCGTTGAGGGCATCGCGGTCGATCGACGCGCTGTCGGACTGCAGGGCCACCACCATCAGGAAGCCGGCGTTGGCCTTGGCCACCACCACGCCCTGCTGGGTCACTTCGGTCGGCAGGCGAGGGGTCGCCAGCGAGACCTTGTTCTGCACCTGGACTTGGGCGATGTCGGCATCGGTGCCGGTCTCGAAGGTCAGGGTGATGGTGACGCGGCCGTTGGAGGCCGAGGAGGAGCTGAAGTACAGCAGGTGATCGATACCGGTCAGCTGCTGCTCGATCACCTGGGTGACCGACTTTTCGGCGGTGTCGGCGCTGGCGCCGGGGTAGGTGGCGCTCACCGTCACCTGGGGAGGTGCGATGCTCGGGTAGGACTCCACGCCCAGACCCAGGATCGAGATCACGCCCGCAAGCGAGATCAGGATCGCGACCACCCAGGCGAATACCGGGTGTTCAATGAAAAATTTAGGCATGACGGAGGATTCCCGTTATTGCTTGTTCGGTTCGGCAGCCGGAGCGGCGTCGGAGGTGTCGGCGGCGGCGTCGGCCGGCGCGGCAGCGGCATCGGGCTTGGCGGCCGCCGCCGGAGCGGCCCCTGCCGGAGCAGCACCCGCCGGAGCCTGGCCATTGCCGTTGCCGGCGGCGGGATTCCACGGGGCGGCCTTGGCGGGCGCGCCTTCCTTGACCTTCTGCACGCCGGCCACGATTACCTGGTCGCCGGCATCCAGCCCGCCACTGACCAGCCAGTTGCTGCCCTGCTGGCCTTCACTCTTCACGTTCTTGCGGATGACCTTGCCGTCCTTGCCCACGACCAGCACATAGCCGCCGGTGGTGTCGCGCTGCAGCGCCTGCAGCGGTACCAGGTAGGCGTTGTTGCGCTCACCCAGGGTCGCCTGGAAGCTGACGAAGGCACCCGGCAACAGGATCTGCTGCGGGTTCGGCAGCACCGCGCGCAGCGAGACCGCGCCGGTGGCCGGGTCGACCGTGGTCGAGGAGAAGTCCAGCGTGCCCGGCTGGTCGTAGACCGTGCCGTCGGCCAGCTTCACCTGCACGGTGGACTTGCCGTCCCCGCTCAGGGCCAGTGCGCCCTTGGCCTGGGCCGCGCGCATCTGGGTCAGCTCATCCACGCTCATCGAGAAGTTCACGTACAACGGGTCGAGCTGGTCCACGGTGGTCAGCAGGGTCACATCGCCCTGGCCGACCAGCGCGCCTTCGGTGACCTGCTGCTTGCCGGCGCGGCCGCTGATCGGCGAACGCACTTCGGCATACCCGAGGTTGATCCGCGCGCTGGCCAGCGAGGCCTGGGCCTGCTGCACGGCGGCGGCGGCGGTGCGCTCGGTGGCTTCGGCCGCATCCAGGTCGGACTTGGAGACGTAGGCCTGCGGCGCCAGCGAGCGGGCGCGGTTGGCCGCGGCCTTGGCATTGGCGGCGGTGGCCTGGGCCGAGGCCAGCTCCGCCTGCGAGGCATTGAGCGCAGCCTGCAGCGGTGCCGGGTCGATCAGGAACAGCACCTGGCCTTCCTTCACGTCCGAGCCTTCCTGATACACGCGCTTGAGCAGCACGCCCGGGACGCGGGCACGCACGTCGGCGCTGCGGAACGGCGACAGGCGGCCGACCAGCTCGCGCTGCAGCGGCAGGGTCTGCGGCTTGGCCTCGATCACGCCCACCTCCGGCGGCGGCGGGGCCTGCTGCTCTTCCTTCTTGCAGGCGGTCAACGCAAAGGCGACTGCGCACGTCAGGGCAAGGGTGCGGAGTGGGGCGATCATCAGGAGAAGCTCCGGTGTTGGTTTGAATGCGAAGCCGTGGCGGCTTCGGGCGCAGCGAAGGCGCGCAGGAAGCTGTCGACGGAGAATTCTGCCCAGCGGCGGCGCACGGCGGCGTCATCGCGGTGGGGGATGTGGAAACGCTGTTTCTCGAAATCCAAGCCGGCGATCATGCTCAATAGCAGTTCAGCCATGAAGTGCGGGTCGTCATGCCTCAATTGGCCCTGGGCGGCCCGCGTTGCCAGCCATTCAGAAACATGAAGCGCCAGGGCCCCGGCGCCGTCCTGGTAAAGGGTACGGGCTTCCTGGGGGAACTGGCTGGATTCGGTTGCGATCAGCCGCCGGGCCTGGACCACGTGCGGTTGATTGAAGTGGTCCAGGTAGTCATTGGCGAACTGCAGCAGGCTGCCACGCAGGTCATCACCGTCGAGTGAGCGCAGCCCGGCAGTGGCGCGGCAGACATGCCGCTGCATCACCCGCCTGAGCAGCTCCTGTTTGCTGCCGTAGCGGCTGTAGAGCGTCTGCTTGGAGCAGCCCGCGTGCTGGGCCACCGCGTCCATGCTCAATTGCATGCCCTGGCTGGCCAGCAGTTCGCGCACGGCATCGAACACGCGGTGATCGCGCGCGTCCAGGGTGCTGGCGGCGGGGTGTGGGGGAGTCACGCGGTGGACTATACCGTCCAGTTCAGAATTGTAGAAGCCTTGTTTTTTCGCGGCGTTTGATACCCGACGTCACGTTGCAATGGACGCGGCCGACACTGCGCTGCACCCGCGGCCGACCTGCATGTCCGTACCCGGCCGAATTGGCATCGCCGATGTAAACGCCACCCAACCCGAATGATCTTATTCCGTCCTGCAGCAAGGTATTTCTGTGCGGTAGGCCTACAATTTCATTTTCCCAACTGAGCATCACGCACCGCTCTGCCATGAAACCGCAAAAACCAGCAGCCAAGACCGTGAAAAACAAATCCAAACCAGCCGATACGCAGACTGTTTCGCCAGTGGGCTTCTCGCTGGAGCCGGTGTACACGGCCTTGCGCAAGCGCTACCCGTCGGCCGGGCAGGCCGAGGCAGTGGCTTTTGCCGCCGACTTCTACAAGCGCATGGAGGCGGACGAGTTCCCGCACCACAGCGCGGAGGAGTGGGCCGCACTGGCAGCGGACACGCTGGAATTCGCGCGTGTGCGCAAGGCCGGCAAGGCCAACGTCCGCGTGTTCAACCCGACGCTGAAGAGCAACGGGTGGGAGTCGCCGCATACGGTGCTGCAGATCGTCAACGACGATATGCCGTTCCTGGTGGACACCGTCACGATGTCGCTGGCCGAGCATGGCGTCGGCGTGCACGTGCTGGGTCACCCGGTGATCCGCTTCGCGCGCGACAAGGCCGGCAAGCTGACCGGGGTCAGCGACGGCACCGCCGAATCGGTGATGCTGCTGGAGATCGACCGCCAGCCGGCCGAGGCCATGGCCGACGTCGAGAAGGCGATCATCAAGGCCCTGGACGAGGTGCGTGCCATCGTCCGCGATTGGGACGCGATGCGTGCCAAGGCGCAGAGCCTGGCCGACGACCTGGGCAGCCGCCAGCTGCCGGTCGACGCCGCGTCGCGCGCGGAAGCACAGGAGTTCCTGCGCTGGGCCGCCGACAACCACTTCACCTTCTTCGGCTACCGCGAATACCGCGTGGAGAAGCAGGGCAAGGAAGACGTGCTGGCGCCGCTCAACGACACCGGCCTGGGCCTGATGCGCGGGCAGGACAAGTCCGCCGCGCGCCCGGTCAAGACGCTCGCCGCGCAGGGCCTCAATGCCACCACCGGCCTGAAGGACGCGCTGATCCTGACCAAGACCAATGCCCGTTCGCGCGTGCATCGCTCCGGTTACATGGATTACATCGGCGTGCTGGAATTCGACGCCAAGGGCAAGATCATCGGCGAGCAGCGCTTCCTGGGCCTGTTCACCTCCAGCGCCTACAACCGCCGCCCGTGGGAAATCCCGCTGGTGCGCCAGCGCCACGAATACGTGATGAGCAAGTCCGGCCTCGCGCCGAGCAGCCACAGCGGCAAGGCCCTGCGCCACATCCTGGAAACCCTGCCGCGCGAAGAACTGTTCCAGTCCAGCGAGGACGAACTGTTCCGCACCGCCATGGGCGTGCTGGGCCTGCAGGAGCGCGTGCGCAGCCGCCTGTTCCTGCGTCGCGACAAGTACAGCCGTTTCATCTCCGCGCTGGTGTACCTGCCGCGCGAACGCTTCAACACCGATGTGCGCCTGCGCATTGAAGCGATGCTCAAGGACGCCCTGCAGGGCGAATACGTGGACAGCTCGGTGGTGCTCGGTGAGTCGCCGCTGGCCCAGGTGCACCTGATCGTGCGTCCGAAGGCAGGCCAGACCCTGGAAGTGGACACCAGCGAACTGGAGCAGAAGCTCGCCCAGGTGCTGCGCAACTGGCAGGACGATCTGCGCGAAGCGCTGGTCGCCCGCCACGGTGAAGCCGAAGGCCTGCGCATCGCCGCGCGTATCGGCAAGGCGCTGCCGGCCGGTTACATCGAAGACTCCAGCACCGAGATCGCCGCCAACGACGTCAGCCAGCTGGATGCGCTGACCGGTCCCGACGATCTGCGCCTGAGCCTGCAGGCCGTGCATCGCGAAGAAGGCGATGGCCTGCGCCTGAAGCTGTATCGCCAGCTGGACGACATTCCGTTGTCCGATGCGCTGCCGATGATGGAGAACATGGGCCTGCGCGTGATCTCCGAGCGTCCGTACCGTCTCACGGTCGATAACGCTCCGGTGTACGTGCAGGACTTCGAAGTCGAATCGGTGGCCGGTGCGATCGATGCGCCGAGCGTCGATGCCGCCTTCGGTGAAACCTTTGCCCGCGTGTGGCACGGCGATGCCGAGAACGACGGCTTCAACCGCCTCGTGCTCGCCGCCGGCCTGCACTGGCGCCAGGTCGCGATGCTGCGTGGCTACTGCAAGTACCTGCTGCAGACCGGCGTGCCGTTCTCGCAGGCCTACGTGGAAGGCACCTTCACCCGTTACCCCCTGCTGGCCCGCCTGCTGGTGGAGCTGTTCGAAGCCCGCTTCGATCCGGCCACCGGGCACGAGAGCAAGGACGCGATCGCCGAGGGCCAGGCCCAGCTGCGCGCGCACCTGACCGTGCTCGCCGGCGGTGACGAAGCCACCCTGAAAGTGCTCAAGACCGTGGTCGATGCGCGCAAGGGCGACCGCACCGTGCAGATGGACGCCGCGCGCGATGCGCTGCTGAAGCTGATGGACCGTGTGTCCAGCCTCGATGAGGACCGCATCCTGCGCAGCTTCATGGGCGTGATCGATGCGACACTGCGCACCAGCTACTACCAGACCGATGCCGAGGGCCGTCCGGGCCACGTCATCAGCTTCAAGTTCGATTCGGCGCTGGTGCCGGACCTGCCCAAGCCGCGCCCGTACCGCGAAATCTTCGTGTATGGCCCACGCGTGGAAGGTACCCACCTGCGTTTCGGTGCCGTCGCCCGTGGCGGCCTGCGCTGGTCGGACCGTCGCGAAGACTTCCGCACCGAGGTGCTGGGCCTGGTCAAGGCACAGATGGTCAAGAACACCGTGATCGTGCCGGTCGGCGCGAAGGGGGGCTTCTTCGCCAAGATGCCGCCGGTCAACGGCGACCGTGATGCGGTGTTCGCCAACGGCGTGGCCTGCTACAAGCTGTTCATCCAGGGCCTGCTGGACATCACCGACAACATCGTCAACAACAAGATCGTGCCGCCGGTGGACGTGGTCCGCCACGACATGGACGACCCGTATCTGGTGGTGGCGGCCGACAAGGGCACCGCCACGTTCTCCGACATCGCCAACGGCCTGGCCGTGGCGCACGGCTTCTGGATGGGCGATGCGTTCGCCTCCGGTGGCTCGGTCGGTTACGACCACAAGGGCATGGGCATCACCGCCCG
>Ga0160443_100394_pt1 | contig 36358 bp, 32 predicted proteins | sample HID1972I_E1MG_FD_108244 | JGI IMG/M metagenome (GOLD analysis project Ga0160443, IMG submission 108244) | Enriched pill bug-associated microbial communities from UW Madison campus, WI, USA - HID1972I_E1 MG | ecosystem: Host-associated > Arthropoda: Insects > Digestive system > Unclassified ... | reverse complement strand
TCGTCGCCGGCGGCGTCGCCACGCCCGCTGACGCCGCTCTGATGATGCAGCTCGGCGCCGACGGCGTGTTCGTCGGCTCCGGCATCTTCAAATCCGGCGACCCGGCGGCGCGGGCCGCCGCGATCGTGAAGGCCACCACGTTCTACGACGACGCGAAGGTCATCGCAGAGGTCTCCCGCGGCCTGGGCGAGGCCATGGTCGGCATCAACGTCTCCGACCTGCCGGCCCCGCACCGCCTGGCCGAGCGGGGCTGGTAACCGGCCGATGGCGGCGAGACGCGTCGGTGTGCTCGCACTGCAGGGCGATGTGCGCGAGCACGTCGCCCTGCTCGAGCGGCTCGGGGCCGAGGTCGTGCGCGTGCGGCGACCGGAGGAGTTCGCCCAGGTCGAGGGACTGGTCATTCCCGGCGGCGAGTCGACCGTGATCGACAAACTGTCCCGGATGTTCGGTCTGGCAGAGCCGATCCGTGTGGCCGTGGAGAACGGGATGCCGATGCTCGGCACCTGCGCGGGACTGATCATGCTCTCCGACCGCCTCGCTGACGGCATGGACGGGCAGCAGACCTTCGGCGGCCTGGACGTGCTGGTGAGACGCAACGCCTTCGGACGTCAGACGGAGTCGTTCGAGGTGGATCTCGAGATCCCCGAGCTCGGTGCCGACGCGGTGCACACGACCTTCATCCGCGGGCCCGTCGTCGAGGACGTCGGACCGGATGCCACGGTGCTGGCCTCTCTCGAGGACGGACGCGTCGTCGCCGTCGAACAGGGCGATCTGCTCGGCATCAGCTTCCACCCCGAGCTGAGCGGCGAACCGCGCTTCCACCAGCGCTTCCTGGATCGGGTCGCCGCGCGCTCCCGATCGGCGGCGGCGTGACGAACAGCTGAAAGCAGAGCGTTCACGAGTCGTTAGACTGGACGACGCCCTGGGCACCGCCCCGGGGCGGATAAGACGAGCGGAGATATATGTCCGGGCATTCCAAGTGGGCTACGACCAAGCACAAGAAGGCGGTCATCGACTCGCGTCGCGCCAAGGCGTGGGCCAAGCTCATCAAGAACATCGAGGTCGCGGCGAAGCTCGGCGGTGCCGACCTCGCCGGCAACCCGACGCTGTTCGACGCGGTGCAGAAGGCGAAGAAGACCTCTGTCCCCAAGGACAACATCGATCGCGCGGTCAAGCGCGGCGCCGGCATCGGCGGCGAATCCGTCGAGTACGCCTCGATCATGTACGAGGGATACGGTCCCAACGGCGTCGCCTTCATGATCGAGTGCCTCACCGACAACAAGAACCGTGCCGCCGCCGAGGTGCGCACGACGCTGAGTCGCAACGGCGGAACCCTGGCCGATCCCGGATCCGTCGCCTACAACTTCACCCGCAAGGGCGTCATCGTCGTGGGTTCCGAGGGCACCACGGAGGACGACGTCATGGAGGCGACGCTCGAGGCGGGCGCCGAGGAGATCGAGAGCCACGGCGAGGGCTACGCCGTCATCACCGATGCCAGCGACCTGGTGACCGTGCGCACCGCGCTGCAGGAGGCCGGCATCGACTACGAGTCCGCGGACGTCGAGTTCGTCCCGAACCTCAAGGTCGAGATCGACGCCGACACCGCGCGCAAGGTCTTCCGCCTCATCGACGCACTCGAGGACAGCGACGACGTGCAGAACGTCTTCACGAACTTCGACCTCAGCGCCGAGGTGCAGGCTGAACTCGAGAGCGACGACGAGTAGGCCACACGGACGCGACCGAACGGCGCCGGGCGCGCCTGCGTCCGGCGCCGTTCCGCGCCCGTAGCCTGGACAGGTGAGCTCACTGCGCGTGCTCGGGATCGACCCGGGCCTGACCAGATGCGGCATCGGCATCGTCGATGTCGACCGCACCAGGCATGCCACGCTCGTCCACGTGGGGGTCGTGCGCACGCCCGTCGATGCGGACCTGTCTGTGCGACTCGCTGCTGTGGCCGCCGGTATCCGCTCCGTCATCGAGGAGCACCAGCCGGACGCGGTCGCCGTGGAGCGGGTGTTCGCGCAGCACAACGTTCAGACGGTGATGGGCACCGCTCAGGCCTCCGGTGTGGCACTGCTCATCGCCGCCGAAGCGGGCCTGCCCGCAGCCACCCATACCCCCAGTGAGGTCAAGGCCGCGGTCACCGGCTACGGCTCCGCCGACAAGCGTCAGGTGCAGTCGATGATCGCCCGCATCCTGCGACTGGACGCGCCGCCGCGGCCCGCCGATGCGGCGGATGCGCTGGCCATCGCTCTCTGCCATGCCTGGCGTCGTGGGCCGGCGGCCGTCGGTGCGAGTGAGGCCCTCACCCCCGCACAGCGTGCCTGGGCCGATGCCGAGCGTGTCGCTCGCGTTTCGACTCGCTCCACTCGCTCAACGACCGGGGGAGGGGGCGCCCGTAGGCTGGGGACATGATCTCCTCGTTGCGCGGCATCGTGCTGCACACGGCATCCGACCGCGTCGTCATCGAGACCGGCGGCGTCGGGCTCTCGGTGTTCGTACCCGCCGACGTCGCGCACATCGCGACCGAGGGGGATCAGCTGCAGCTGCACACCAGCCTGATCGTCCGCGAGGACGCGCTGACGCTCTACGGCTTCGCCGACCGCGACGAGCTGGAGATCTTCGGACAGCTGCTCAGCGTCACCGGCGTGGGGCCGAAGTCCGCACTGGGCGTGTTGTCGCACCTGACCGTCGACCAGATCGCCGAGGCGGTCACGGGCGAGGACGACGCGCCGTTCCGACGCGTCTCCGGGATCGGGCCGAAGACCGCGAAGCTCATCGTCGTCCAGCTGGCAGGCAAGGTTCATCCCCGCGTCACGAGCTCGTCGGCTCCCACTGCCTCGAACAGCGTCGTCGATCAGGTGGTCGCGGCTCTCGTGGGTCTCGGCTGGACCGAGAAGGTCGCGGCGGATTCCGCCGCGGAGGTCGCGGAATCCGCGACGGATGCCGAGCGCGAGTCGGTGCCAGCGCTGCTGCGCCGCACGCTGGCCGCCATGGGGCCGGGAGTCAAGCGTGGCTGAGCACGAAGCACGCGACGCGGCAGAGGCGCTCGACGAGACCGAACTGGCCATCGAAGGCGCCCTGCGGCCCACGAGCCTCGGGGACTTCGTCGGGCAGCCCAAGGTGCGCGGGCAGCTTCAGCTGCTGCTCGACGCAGCCGGAATCCAGGACCGTCCCGCCGACCACATCCTGCTCGCCGGTCCTCCCGGCCTCGGCAAGACCACGCTGGCCATGATCGTCGCTCATGAGAGCGGCCGGGCACTGCGCCTGAGCAGCGGACCGGCCATTCAACACGCCGGTGACCTCGCCGCGCTCCTGTCGAGCCTGACTCCCGGCGAGGTGCTCTTCATCGACGAGATCCACAGGATGGCGCGCTCCGCCGAGGAGATGCTGTACCTCGCGATGGAGGACTTCCGCATCGACATCATGGTCGGAAAGGGCGCCGGAGCCACCAGCATCCCGCTGGATCTGGCACCCTTCACGCTCGTGGGCGCGACCACCCGATCCGGTCTGCTGCCCAATCCGCTGCGCGACCGGTTCGGGTTCACCGGACACCTCGAGTTCTACGACGAGTCAGACCTCGAACGGGTCATCTCCCGCTCAGCCGGGGTCCTCGGAGTCTCCCTGCCCGATGACTCGCTGGCCGAGATCGCCCGCCGCTCACGCGGCACGCCGCGCATCGCGAACCGGCTGCTGAGGCGCGTTCGCGACTATGCACTCGTGCACGGAGGCGGGGCAGCGGCCTCCATCGAGGACGTGAGAGCCGCCCTGGAGCTCTACGACGTCGACCCGATCGGCCTGGATCGGCTGGATCGTGCCGTGCTGGAGTCGCTGGTGCACCGCTTCCGGGGCGGGCCCGTCGGTCTCAGCACACTCGCGGTGGCCGTCGGCGAGGAGGCGGAGACGGTCGAGAGCGTGGTCGAGCCGTTCCTCGTGCGCATCGGCTTCCTCGGACGGACGCCGCGAGGTCGGATCGCGATGCCGGAGGCGTACGCGCATCTGGGTGTCAAGCACCCGGAAAGTGCGGCATTGTTCGATGACCTATAATCACTGAAGGCTTCCCGGATCCCCCTCCTCACGCACCGCCGCGTTCGGCGTGCACCTCGAAAGGCTCTCGCTCATATGGAAATCATCCTCTTCGGTCTTCTCGCCGTGATGCTCGTGTTCATGTTCCTGAACAGCCGCAAGCGTCAGAAGCAGATGAAGGAGCAGCAGGAGGAGAAGGCGACCAAGACCGTCCCCGGCGTCAAGGTGCTGCTGCAGGGCGGCCTCTACGGCACCGTCGTCTCGTACGACCCGATCGATCTCGACAAGCCCGCTCAGATCGAGCTCGCTCCCGGCGTGGTCATCGAGGTGCACAGCCAGTCGATCCTGCGCATCGTCGAGCCGACCGAGGAGCTCGAACTGGATGACGCCGAGGACTCCGACGAGGAGATCGCTTCCGACGATGCAGCCCCGGCCGCCTCCGAGGACGGCATCGAGTCGATCCAGGTGGAGACGCCGGAAGAGACCAAGGCGCGTCTCGAGCGCAACAACGACAACTGACGCACGGCGTCAACTCTCGCGGAAAGCGGAACCACGTGGCATCCACATCCCCGACCCGCCATGCCTGGCGGGTCCTCCTCGGCCTGCTCATCGTCACGGCGGTGCTGTTCGGCATCAACGCTCTCGGCGTCTATGCGTTCAAGACGGACGCGGGCGAACCGGCCAGCGCCTGGGCGCCTGAGCTCGCACTCGACCTGCAGGGCGGCACGCAGATCATCCTGGAGGCCGCGACCCCTGATGGATCCGCTCCCACACAGGAGCAGCTGAACCAGGCCGTGTCGATCATCCGCCAGCGCGTCGACGCCTCCGGTGTCGCCGAGGCGGACATCACCACCGAGGGCGGCCGGAACATCGTCGTCCAGATCCCTGGACCGGCGGACCAGCAGACGCGCGACCGGATCCAGGCCAGCGCCAAGCTCGAGTTCCGCGCGGTCATCCAGACCGCGGCTCCCGCAACGGAATTCGTGGGTGAGGACGGCAAGAGCACGCCCTACCCGACGCCGGATGCCACGCTGGAAGCCACACCGACGGTCAAGCCGACCGATGATTCCGACCCGAACTGGGTCACCCCGAAGCTCCAGGCCGAGCTGCTCGCCTTCGACTGCAATGCCGAGCGCGACACGAACGCGCCCGAGGACCAGCCGCTGATCGCGTGCGAGTCCGACGGCTCGGCGAAGTACATCCTCGGCCCGATGGAACTCGACGGCACCGTCATCAACGACGCCACCGCCGGTCGCGAGCAGCAGTCGGGTCGCTGGACGGTGAACCTGTCGCTGGATGCCAAGGGCACCAAGGTCTTCGGCGAGATCAGCCAGCGGCTGAACGCCAACCGGCTGGCGCAGCTGAGCCCGCGCGACCAGTTCGCATTCGTGCTGGACGGCAAGGTCATCTCCGCTCCCGTCATGCAGGCGGCGATCCTCAACGGCAAGCCGAGCATCTCGGGCAACTTCACCCAGGACAGCGCCAAGGCCCTCGCCGATCAGCTCAAGTACGGCGCGCTGCCGCTGAGCTTCACCGTGCAGAGCTCGGACACCGTCTCTGCGACACTCGGCTCGCAGCAGTTGCAGTACGGGCTCATCGCCGGACTGATCGGTCTCGGGCTGGTGGCGCTCTACTCGCTGATCACCTACCGGGCTCTCGGCTGGGTGATCATGGCCTCGATCGCCGTGATGGGTGTGCTGACGTACATCATCATCGCGATCCTGGCCTGGCGGATGGGCTTCCGACTCTCGCTGGCAGGTGTCGCGGGTCTGATCGTGTCGATCGGATTCACGGCCGACTCGTTCATCGTGTACTTCGAGCGAATACGAGATGAGCTGCGTGACGGAAAGTCGATCACCGCGTCGGTCGAAGACGGCTGGGGTCGGGCCAAGCGCACGATCTACATCTCGAAGTCGATCAACATCCTGGCCGCCGTCGTGCTGTTCATCCTGGCCGATGCCACGGTGAAGGGCTTCGCGTTCACCCTGGGGCTGACGACCCTGATCGACGTGTTCATCTTCGTGATCTTCACGCACCCGGTCATGCAGCTGCTCGCGCGCACTCGATTCTTCGGCGGAGGACACAAGCTGTCCGGCCTCGACCCGCACTCGCTGGGTGCCGTGTACCGCGGCCGCGCGCAGTTCCGCGAGGTCTCCGTCGGCTCCACGGGCCGTGCGGCCCGCCTCAAGGGCGCCCGCAGCGAGGCTGAGAAGCGCCAGACCATCGCCGAGCGCAAACGCGCAGAATCACTCGCCGCCTACGGATCCAAGGATGCCGGAAAGGACTCCGACTCCTGATGTTCTCCATGAATGAGTTCGGCAACAACCTCTACTCCGGCAAGACCTCCTTCCCGTTCGTCGCCCGGCGCAAGCTGTGGTTCGTCATCGCGATCCTGCTGGTGGTCGGATCCGTGCTGGTGCCGCTGATCCGCCCGGTGCAGTTCTCCATCGAGTTCACCGGCGGCTCCCAGTTCATGGTCGTCGATCCGTCGTCGAGAGATCAGAGTCTGGCCACGCAGGCCGTCCGCTCTGTGGTCCCCGACGCCACCACCAAGGTCGTCATCGTGAACGGCAAGGACGTCCGCGTCCAGACCGACCAGATGAGCCCGACGGACACCCAGCACGTCAAGGCCGCGCTCGCGGATGCCTTCGACGTGAAGGCCGATGAGGTCGCCGACTCGTTCATCGGTCCGGCGTGGGGGGCGAACGTCACCCGCCAGTCGCTCTGGGGTCTGGCGATCTTCCTCGCGCTGACGTTCCTGATCCTCGGGATCTACTTCCGCACCTGGAAGATGTCCGCGGCATCGATCGTCGGTCTGCTGGACGTGCTCATCATCACCGTCGGCATCTACGCCCTCGCAGGGTTCGAGATCTCGCCCGCGGCGGTGATCGGATTCCTGACGATCCTGGCCTATTCGCTGTACGACACCACTGTCGTCTTCGATAAAGTGCGCGAGAACACCGCAGAGGATGTCAACCAGACGACCCGCACCTTCGGCGAGTCGGTGAACCTGGCCGTCAACCAGACGCTGATCCGCTCGATCAACACCTCGGTGGTGGCGGCTCTTCCCGTCGGTGCGATCCTGTTCATCGGCGCGCTCTGGTTCGGCGCGGAGACGCTGACGTCGATCTCGCTGTCGATCTTCGTCGGCATCATCGTCGCGACCTACTCGACGCTGTTCGTGGCGGCGCCGCTGTACGCCGCCTTCCGCGAACACGAGCCGGCGCTCATCGCGCACGACAAGAAGGTCATGGAACAGCGCGAGCGCTCCACCGCAAAGGTCTGATTCCACGCGGGCGGGGGAGTGTCCCCGCCCGCGTAGGATGGTTCGGGGAGAGGAGTGCAGATGGCGGACTCGCAGGTCGCATCGCAGGGTTCCAGCCTGCGACGGCTGGTGCCTCGGATCTTCTCGCGCGCTCCCCGGGTCAACGACCTCGACAATCTCATCCGCACTGTCCGCGCGAACCATCCGCGCGGCGATCTGCCGATCATCGAACGCGCCTATCGGGTCGCGCGAGAGAAGCATGCCGGCCAGGTTCGCCAGAGCGGCGAGCCGTACATCACGCATCCGCTGGCGGTGGCCCAGATCCTCGCCGAGCTGGGGCTGGGCCCGCGCGCCGTCGCCGCGGCACTGCTGCACGACACGGTCGAGGACACCGGGTACGCACTGACCGAGCTCACCGACGCCTTCGGCGACGAGGTCGCGATGCTGGTCGACGGCGTCACCAAGCTCGACAAGGTCAAGTACGGCGAGTCCGCCCAGGCCGAGACTGTCCGCAAGATGATCGTCGCGATGTCCAAGGACATCCGGGTGCTGCTCATCAAGCTCGCCGATCGGCTGCACAACGCCCGCACGTGGGGATTCGTGCCGCCCGAGAAGGCTGCGAAGAAGGCCAAGGAGACGCTCGAGATCTACGCCCCGCTGGCGAATCGACTCGGCATCCAGACGATCAAGTCCGAGCTCGAGGACCTCTCCTTCGCGGTGCTGCACCCGAAGATCTACGCCGAGATCAACAGCCTGATCGCGCAGCGCACGCCGCAGCGCGAGAAGTACCTGCAGCAGGTCATCGAGGCCATCGACGAAGACCTGCACGAACTGCGCATCCGCGGCAAGGTCTTCGGGCGGCCCAAGCAGTTGTACTCCGTGTATCAGAAGATGGTCGTGCGCGGCCGTGAGTTCGATGACATCTACGATCTGATCGGCATTCGTGTGCTGGTCAACTCGGTGCGCGACTGCTACGCGGTCCTCGGTGCCATCCACGCCCGCTGGACGCCGCTGCCCGGCCGGTTCAAGGACTACATCGCCACTCCGAAATTCAACCTCTACCAGTCGCTTCACACGACCGTCATCGGACCATCTGGCCGTACCGTCGAGATCCAGATCCGCACGCATGAGATGCACCAGCAGGCCGAGTTCGGCGTTGCGGCGCACTGGATGTACAAGGAGCGGATGAACGGCGGCAAGGTCGATCCGCGCAAGAGCGACACCGACATGGCCTGGCTCGCCCATATCTCCGACTGGCAGGCCGAGACCGCTGATCCCAGCGAGTTCCTCGACTCGCTGCGGTTCGAGATCGGTGCCAAGGAGGTCTACGTCTTCACGCCGAAGGGCCGCGTCATCGGCCTGCCGGGCGGTGCGACGACCGTCGACTTCGCCTACGCCGTGCACACCGAGATCGGCCACCGCACGATGGGGGCGAAGGTCAACGGCAGACTCGTGCCGCTGGAGACGGAGTTGAAGAGCGGCGACGTCGTCGAGGTCTTCACCTCGAAGAACCCGGACGCCAGCCCCAGCCAGGACTGGCTCGGCTTCGTGAAGAGCACGCGCGCGCGCAACAAGATCCGCGGCTGGTTCACGAAAGAGCGCCGCGAGGAGGCCATCGAGCAGGGCAAGGAGGCCATCGCCCGCGCGATGCGCAAGCAGAACCTGCCCCTGCAGCGACTGATGAGTCAGGAGTCGTTCGCCGAAGTCGCCACCCAGCTGCGCTACGAGGACGTGTCCGCACTGTATGCCGCCGTGGGCGAGGGACACGTCTCCACACAGTCGGTGCTCGAGAAGGTCACCGCTCTGGTCGCCGTGGAAGCCGACACCTCGACCGGGGCGATCCAGCTGCCGGCTCGCGGACCCGCGCGTGAGAGCCGCACCTCCGACTCCGGCATCCTGGTGCGGGGTGCCTCCGACATCCTCGTCAAGCTGGCACGGTGCTGCACGCCCGTCCCCGGAGATGAGATCGTGGGCTTCGTCACTCGCGGCAGCGGCGTCTCCGTGCATCGTCAGGACTGCGTCAACGTCAAGGCGCTCAGCGCTGACTCGGAGCGGTTCGTCGACGTGGAATGGGCGCCGACGACCAAGAGCGTCTTCCGCGTGCAGATCCAGGTCGAGGCGCTCGACCGTTCGGCTCTGCTGTCCGACGTCACGCGCGTGCTGAGCGAGCATCACGTCAACATCCTCTCCGCCTCGGTCACCACGACCGACGAGCGGCTCGCCCTCAGCCGCTTCGTGTTCGAGATGGGCGACTCGGTTCATCTGGACCGCATCCTCAACGCCGTCCGGCGCATCGACGCCGTCTACGACGTATACCGCGTCACGACGTCTTGAGCGCGGCGCCGTCTTCGAGCTCGTCGATCATCTCGGCGACCAGACGCACCGCGCCGCGTCGGCCAGGTCGGCGCCGTGTGCTCTCCAGTTTCGTGCGCACGTCGTCGAGGAGTCCGGGGAAAACCAGGACCAGCGCACGCAGCCAGGGTGCGTCCGTGTGCGCGAGCGCCGCGTCGAAGAGCAGCTCCATCGCGGTCGGCAGCACGCCGACGACTCCGACGCCCGCGATCATCTGAACGCTCTCGGGCGCCGCGCGGCCCTCATGGTAGAACACACGGGCCGCGGTGACGGAGCGCAGTCGCGTGGCGCTCGTGCGTCGCACGTGGTGCAGCGAGGGCGGCGCGTCACCGGCGCCGTGGATCCAGGCGGCGGTGGGCCCGCACGCCGCGGTGTTGAGCGGGATGAGGTCGGCGACGCTCGTCGCCCTGGCATCCGCTCCCTCGACGGTGTCCATCGGCATGTACCCCTCACCGATCTCGATGACGTGTCCGTCGAGGCGGGCCGCGGACAGTTCGACGGCGGAGAGCCGGACGCCGGGGCGGTAGAACAGAGCGGGATGCATGACAAAAGTATGAGCCGCGCCGCCCGGCTATGGGCGAGCGCGGCTCATACTGTGGATAACGCGAGGGGGGAAGCGGATCAGCCGCCCAGAGCGCTCAGCCAGGCGCGACGCGCGGCAAGGGCTTCGGTGGCATCCTTGACGGCCTTCGCATCGCCGGTCTTCTCGGCCGCGGCGAGTTCGTCCTCGAGCTTCTCGATCGCCTCCAGGAGCTGCGAGCTCATATCGCCCACACGAGCCTTGGTCTCGGGGTTGTTCCGCTTCCAGTCGACCTCTTCGCGCGACTTGAGCGCCTGCTCGATGGTGCGCATGCGGTCATCGAGCGCACGCTCCTTGTCCCGCGGGAAGATCCGACCCACGTCGTCCCACTGCCGCTGGATGCGGGTGAGCAGAGCCCGGGCGCGCTTGAGGTCGGCCTCGTCTGCGACGGCCTTCGCCTCGACGAGGAGCGCCTCGCGAGCCTCGATCCGTGGTGCGGACTCAGCTTCCTCGGCGGCGGACTGCTCGGCGCGAGCCGCGTAGAGCGCGTCGCCGGCAGCCTTGAACTTCGCCCACAGTGCGTCATCGGCCTTGCGGCCTGCACGGCCCGCGGCCTTCCACTCGTCGAGCAGGCTGCGGTAGGAGGGGATGCCGTCCACGCCGCGAGGGGCGAGCGCCTCGGCACGCTCCACCAGACGCGACTTCACATCGCGGGCGGCGCGGTGGACGTCGTCGAGCTCGGAGAAGAACGAGCGGCGCGCCTTGTCGACCGTGGAGCGCGCATCGCGGAAACGCTTCCAGAGCTGCTGGGCGGTGCCCTTGGGCAGACGCGGGCCGTTCTGCTGGTGCGCCTGCCAGGCGTCGAAGAGCTCGGTCATCTCGACGGTGACCTGCTTCCACTGCACCTTCTCGAGGTCGCGGGCGGCGATGGCCTCGGCCTTCTCCACGATGCTCGTGCGCTCGGCGATGGCCTCATCCAGCGCGGCCTTCGCAGCCTCCGCCTCCTTGGCCGTCGCCTCGGACAGCGACGCGATCAGGTTCTCGATCCGGGTGCGCAGACCCACCAGGTCGCCGACGGCCGCTGCGTCCTTGGCCTCTCCGCGCAGGTGCGTCGCCTGCTTGGTGAGATCGGATGCCGAACTGCCGCCGCTCTGCGCGCGAGTCTCGAGAGTGCCGAGTTTGACGGCGAGGTCGTCGAACTTGCGGGCGTAGTAGGCCAGCGCCTCCTCGGCGGTGCCGTCCGGGTACTGCCCGACGGCGCGCCAGTCCTCGCCTTCGCGGACTTCGACGACACCCTCCTCCGTGACACGTCCCCACTCGGCGGCATCCGAGGAGACGGGTGCCGCGGCGGCGACGGGAGCTGCGGGTGCCGCAGCCATGCGAGGCATGGGCTTGCGCGGCGGACCGGGTACGGGCGGCGTGGGCTTGGGGGCGTTGTCGTCAGACACGGTGTTCTCCTTGCGCGGTCGTTCCGCGGGAGTGGAAAGGGACGCTGCTCAGCCTAGTTCACTCGTCGGAAGTCTGCGTGGGCGTCGGCGTCGATGCCGGCGTCGTGGGCGAGGGGGTCGTGGGCGTCTCGATCGGAGCAGACGGTGTGAGTGCCGGAGCGGTGACCTGAGCGTGAACCGTCTGGCTGATCACGGCGGCGACCACGATCAGGCCTCCGACGATCACGGCGATGACGGTGTCACGGCGACGCCGACGCCCCTGCTTCTCGTTCCACTGCCGCCGGGCGGCGTAGAGCCGCGCCCGCTCGGCATCCGTCCGTGTGCGCTGTGCGCCACGAGAACCGCGTACCGCCATCGTGTTCCTGTCTCCGTCCTGCGGCGATGCCGCCCCTGCGAGCCTACCGGCGCCGGCACTCACATCCGCGTTACCCGTTTGTGAGGCAATCGTTCCCTGCCCGTAACGCGGGCGCGTCGGTTCGCGAAACACGCCCTCCGTAGCGTCGTGACATCGAAAGAGGGGGACAGATGACCATCGAACACAGGACTCCCACCCGCGTTCTCGTGGTCGGCGCGGGGATGGTGGCGCACCGCTTCGTCGACAGCCTCCTGAGCGGCGCCGACGGCGAATGGGCCGTCACGGTGATCGGCGAGGAGAAGCACGCGCCGTACGACCGGGTCGGGCTGACCTCGTTCTTCTCCGGTGCGACGCCCGACACCCTCGCACTGGACCGCAGCGTTCTCGCCGACGAGCGCGTCACGTTCGTCGGCGAGGATCCCGTGGTGCGCATCGACCGTGCAGGCCGCACGGTCCGCACGCGCTCGGGCGAGAATCATCCCTACGACGCGCTGGTGCTCGCGACCGGCTCGTACGCCCCGCGCCTGAGCGTGCACGGCCACGATCTGCCCGGCTCCTTCGTCTACCGCACCCTGGAGGATGTGACGCAGTTGCGCGCCCACGTGGAGGAGCGCACAATACAGCTCGGACGCCCGCTGCGAGGCGCCGTGATCGGCGGGGGCCTGCTCGGACTGGAGGCCGCCGGGGCACTGCAGGGGATGGGGGTCGAGGCCACCGTCGTGCAGTCCTCCGACCGGCTGATGTCCGCGCAGCTCGACGTCGCCGGAGGCGGCATGCTGCAGCGTCTCATCGAGGCGCGAGGTCTGGCGGTGCGCACGCGCAGTCGTACCAGCTCGCTCGTGGCAGACGCCTCCGGTGCTGTCCGCGCCATTCGGTTCGAGGACGGGTCGGCGATCGATGCCGATGTCGTGGTCTTCACCGTCGGTGTGCGCCCGCGCGACGAGCTCGCCGCCGCGGCTGGCCTGCCGGTGCATCGTGCCGGCGGCGTCGTCATCGACGAGTCCTGCCGCACCGCGGACGACCGGATCCTGGCCATCGGTGAGGTGGCGAGTTTCGAGGGTCGTTCGGTGGGTCTCGTCGCCCCCGGTTACACGATGGCCGAGGTCGCCGCAGCAGTGCTCCACGGCGGTGAGGCGTCCTTTTCCGGGTACGACGATTCGACCAAGCTCAAGCTGTCCGGCGTCGACGTCGCCAGCTTCGGTGACGCGATGGCCGCGACGCCGAACGCTCTCGACGTCGTCTACACCGACCCGGTCGCCGGCGTGTACAAGAAGCTCGTGCTGTCGGACGATGCGAAGACTCTGCTGGGCGGAATCCTCGTCGGCGATGCATCCGCGTACGGCGCGCTCCGCCCGCTCGTCGGGGCGGCGCTGGGCGGGGATCCCGCCGCCTACCTGCTGCCGGAGGGACTGGCCGAGGCGCCGGTCGGCGAGCTCGCCGACACCGCTGTGGTGTGCTCGTGCGCGAACGTCACCGCTGGGCGCATCCGACAGGCCGTGCACGAGGAGGGCTGCACGGATGCCGCAGGGGTCAAGAGCTGCACCAGGGCCGGCGCCACCTGCGGTTCCTGCGTGTTCATGGTCACCAAGATCGTCGGCCAGGAGCTGGCGAAGACCGGCCAGGTCGCCTCCACGGCGCTCTGCGAGCACTTCGACCTGTCGCGCCGGCAGCTCTTCGATGCGGTGCGCGTGTCGGAGCTGACCACGTTCAGCGCGATCATCGCCCGGTTCGGTCGCGGTCGCGGCTGCGACATCTGCAAGCCGGTGCTGGCCAGCATCCTGGCGGTTCTGGTCGGCGAGCACGTGCTCGAGGGCGAGAACGCCGCTCTGCAGGACACCAACGATCACGTCATGGCCAACATGCAGAAGGACGGGACGTACTCGGTGGTGCCGCGGATGCCCGGAGGCGAGGTCACACCCGCCGGACTGATCGCGATCGGACGCATCGCCGACGATTACGGACTGTACACGAAGATCACCGGCGGCCAGCGCATCGACATGTTCGGCGCGCGGCTGGAGCAGCTCCCGGAGATCTGGGGGCGCCTGGTGAGTGCAGGGTTCGAATCGGGCCAGGCCTATGGGAAGGCGCTGCGCACCGTGAAGTCCTGCGTGGGCTCCACCTGGTGCCGGTACGGAGTGCTCGATTCGGTGGGCATGGCCGTGCGGCTCGAGCTGCGCTACCGCGGCCTGCGGTCGCCGCACAAACTGAAGGTCGGCGTCTCGGGCTGCGCCCGCGAGTGCGCCGAGGCCCGCAGCAAGGATGTCGGCGTGATCGCGACCGAGGACGGCTGGAACATGTACGTCGGCGGCAACGGCGGCTTCTCGCCCCGGCACGCTCAGCTGCTGGCATCCGGCCTGGACGACGACGGACTGATCCGCGCGATCGACCGGTTCTTCATGTACTACATCCGCACCGCCGATCGGCTGCAGCGCACTGCTCCCTGGTGCGAGGAGCTCGACGGCGGGCTGGACGGGCTGAGGCGCGTGATCTTCGACGACGAGCTGGGCATCTGCGCCGATCTGGATGCGGCGATGGCTCGGCACGTCGAGCGATACGAGGACGAGTGGGCGGCGACGCTGCGCGATCCCGAGAAGCTGCGGCGCTTCAGCTCGTTCGTGAACGCCGCGGACACGCCCGATCCCTCGCTCGCCTATGTCGCCGAGCGCGGGCAGGTGCGGCCGGCGACGGCCGATGAACGAGCCGCCGGTGGCGTGCTCATCGCAGGAACGACCTTGGAGGTACGGGGATGACCATCGCAGCGGATGCCGAGACGCTGGTGCGCGTGTGCGCCGTGAGCGACCTGGAGGTGGAACGCGGCCGTGCGGCCCTGTTCGGCTCCACGCAGATCGCCCTGTTCCTGCTCGCCGACGGCTCGCTGCACGCGGTGTCGAATCGCGATCCCTACACCGGTGCGCAGGTGATGTCCCGCGGGATCGTGGGAACACGCGATGACGCACCCACGGTGGCGTCGCCGCTGCACAAGCAGGTCTTCGATCTGCGGACCGGGCTCTGCCTGGACACCAGGGGAGGGGAGCCGGCGTCGCTTCGGGTGTGGACCGTCGTGGAGCACGACGGCGATCTGCTCCTGGACCTGACGCAGGAGATGAACCGCGACACGGCGGAGGCGGCATGACGCTTCTGCTGGGCGTGTCGCTCGCCGGCCGCGATGTACTGCTCGTCGGCGGCGGTAGGGTCACGGCGCGGCGGCTGCGCCGATTCGTCGACGACGGCGCCGTGGTGCGGGTGGTCGCCCCTCAGCTGCATCCGGAGACCGCGCGTCTGGTGCACGAGCACGGTGCGACCTGGCATCCGCGTCGCTTCCGCCCTCGTGACCTCGCCGGAGCGTGGCTCGTGCACGTCGCCACCGGCGATGCGCACACCGACGGCCGCATCGTCGGGCTGTGCGAGCGCCGTCGCGTGTTCTGCATCAGCGCGGGCGACGGAGAGCACGGGTCCGCGCGGATGACCGCACAGCTGGATGCGGGAGACGTGACCGTCGCGGTCACCAGCACCCACGGCGCCGATCCGCGCCGGTCGGCGGCCGTGCGGGACGCGATCGACGACCTGATCGCCACCGGGCGACTGCCTCTCCGGCGGCGGCGGCCCGCGCGCAGCGGTCGCGTGGATCTCGTCGGCGGAGGCCCCGGGCCGGCCGATCTGATGACCGTGCGCGCACGCCGTCTGATCGCCGAGGCCGACGTGGTGGTGACCGACCGGCTCGGACCGGCCGCGGAGGTCGTGCGGGGGCTCGATGCGGACGTGCAGGTGATCGACGTGGGCAAGCGACCAGGTCATCATCCCGTGCCGCAGGAGGAGATCAACCGTATCCTCGTGGATCACGCGACCGCCGGACTGCGGGTGGTCCGTCTGAAGGGCGGCGACCCCTTCGTGTTCGGCCGCGGCGGGGAGGAGATGCAGGCGTGCCTGGAGGCAGGCGTGCCCGTGGACGTCACTCCCGCTCCGTCCAGCGCCATCGCGGCTCCACAGGCGGCGGGCATCCCCGTCACCCACCGGGGCGTCGCCTCGGCCTTCCACGTCGTCAACGGCCAGGGCACCACGGAGGCGTCCACGCTGGCGGCGATGGCGGATCCCACCGTGACGACGATCGTGCTGATGGGCGTCGGAGCGCTTGCGCGGATCGTCTCCGACGCCCTCCGGCACGGCGTCCCGACGGACCGCCCGGTCGCCTTCGTCGAAAGCGGGCACACGCCGCAGCAGCGCACCACGCGCACCACCCTCGCCTGTGCGATCGCGGATGCTCAGCGGATCGGGCTGCGCAATCCCGCGGTGATCGTGATCGGCGACGTCGCCCGTGCGGGGCTCCTGCTGCCGGACGAACCGCTCGTCCGGGCGGCTTCGGCGTGACGGCACGCCCGGGCCCCGCCGCCGTGCTGGAGGGCTGCGTGATCGTCGTGGCCGCCGACCGCCGCTCTGCTGATCTGGCCGCAGCGCTGGGGCGTCGTGGGGCCGTGGTGCACTGCGCCCCGGCTCTCAGCATCATTCCCGCGATCGACGACGAGCAGCTGATCGCCCGCACTCGAGATCTCATCGCCGACCCGCCGGATGTCGTCGTGGTGACCACGGGCGTGGGCCTGCGCGGCTGGATGGACGCCGTCGAGCAGAGCGACCTGCACGGCAGCCTGACGGCCGCGCTGTCGAGGGCGCGATTCGTCGCACGCGGCCCCAAGGCGCGCGGCGCGATCCAGCAGGCCGGGTTCATCGCCGACTGGGTCGCCGAGTCCGAGACCTCCGCAGAGGTGGCCGAGCACCTCATCGCCGACGGCGCCGCCGGACGCAGGATCGCCGTGCAGCACCACGGCGCGGGCGCCGATGACCTGGATGAGCAGCTCGCCCGACACGGCGCGCAGGTCGTGCCGCTGACCGTGTACCGCTGGGGTCCGCCGCCGGATCCGGACCTCGTCCGGCGATCGGTGCTGCAGACCGCCGCCGGGGGCGTGGACGCCGTGCTGTTCACCTCCGCGCCCGGTGCGCGCGAATGGGTCCGGATCGCCGAGAGCGAGGGAGTGATCGATCGGATCCGCGCACGCGCGCACGCAGGACGGCTCCTGCTCGCGGTGGTCGGTCCGATCACCGCGGCACCGCTCGAGGTTGCGGATCTGCCCATCCGGCTCGCCGCACGCGGCCGACTCGGATCGCTCGTGCGCACAGTGGTCGAGCACTACAACGGTGGCGAACCCAGGCTGGCAACGGCGGCGGGGGAGCTGCGGGTACGCAGCGCGGGGGCGGTGCTCGACGGTCGACTCATCGCGCTGTCCCCCGCGTCCGCCGGCATCCTCGGCGCGCTCTTCGACGCCCGCGGCCGCGTGCTCAGCAGGGACGAGCTGGGTCATGCGCTGCCGCGCGGCGGGGAACGCGCCCATGCCGTGGAGATGGCGATCGCGCGCCTGCGCGATCGCCTGGGCGGTGGCGCACTCGTGCAGACCGTGACGAAACGCGGGTATCGATTGACGACGGAGGAGACCGGATGACGACACTCATCGCCTGTTCGCACGGCACGAGCTCGCCGGAGGGCCGTGCGACCGTCTCACGACTGGTCGCTCTCGTCCAGGAGCGGATGCCCGCTGTGCGGGTCGTGCCGGCCTTCGTCGACGTGCAATCGCCCCGCGTCGATGCGGTCGTCGCGCGCGAGAGCCGGGACGACCGCACCGTGGTCGTCCCACTGCTGCTGTCCTCAGGACACCACACCTCGGTGGATATCGCCTCCGCCGTCGCCGCCCACTCGGGCTCTCGCCAGACGGATCCGCTGGGCACGCATCCGCTGATCGCGCACGTGCTCGCGACCCGACTGCGCGCCGCGGTGCGGGGAGCGTGGCGCGCAGGTGACAGGGTGGTGCTCGCGGCGGCAGGATCCAGCGACCCCGCCGCCGCCGCGGATGTGGATGCGGCTGCGGAGAACCTGCGTCGCCTGGTGCCGGCGCCGGTCACGGTGGGATACGCGTCCGGTCCCGGCCCGCGCGTGGCGCAGGCGGTGTCGTCGTCGCGCGCCGACGGCGCGACCCGGGTCATCGCGGCGAGCCACATGCTCGCCCCGGGATTCTTCACCGGCCTGGTCCGCCGAGCCGGTGCCGATGTCGTCTCCGCCCCGCTCGGTGCCGACCCGCGCGTCGCCGAGGTGATCATGGACCGCTATCACCGCTCTCTCTGACTCGAGGATGCGGATGAGGGGCGTGGCGGTCGGCCACGCCCCTCATGCTCTTCCCACGGTCATCGACCGCCCGGCTGCGAGACGAGTTCACGGATGTCGGCCTCATCGAGGTCTGGGGCACCGGCATCCGCCTCGAGGACAGCGGGTTCGGTTGTGCGGCGCGGCGTGCGCAGGCGGGTGCGTCCGTGAGTGAGGTACAGCGGAAGCCCGACGAACAGCAGACCGCCGAAGAGATTCCCGATCACCGTGGGGATCTCGTTCCAGATCAGGTAGTCCCAGAGCGTGAAGTCGGCCCCCAGCATCAGGCCCGAGGGGAAGAGGAACATGTTCACGACCGAGTGCTCGAAGCCCATGTAGAAGAAGAGCGTGATCGGAAGCCACATCGCGAGGACCTTGCTGGAGAGGCTGTCCGATGCCATGGCGAGGACGACACCGGTCGAGACGAGCCAGTTGCAGAGCACGCCGCGGATGAACAGCGTGAGCATCCCGGCGAACCCGTGATCGGCGTAGCCGACCGTGCGGCCGTGGCCGATCTCGCCGATGGCGTGCCCGACGGCGCTGGGCTCGGTGGAGAACGCGTAGGTGAAGCAGACCGCCATGAGAAGGGCCACCAGGACCGCCCCAGCCACGTTGCCCAGGAACACCAGTCCCCAGTTGCGCAGCATCGCTCGGATGGTCGCGCCCGGTCGCCGGGCGATCACCGCCAGGGGCCCGAGCGTGAAGACCCCGGTGAGCAGATCGAAGCCGAACAGGTAGAGGATGGCGAATCCGATCGGGAACAGGACCGCGCCGAGGAGCGGTTGCGCGGTCTGCGTCGAAACGGTGACGGCGAAGGCGGCGCCCATGGTGAGCAGAGCGGCTCCCATGAAGGCGCGCACGAGGGTGTCGCGGGCGGACAGCTGCATCTTGGCAGCACCGGCGTCGATCATGCGGGCGACGAGTTCGGGTGGCTTGATGTAGGACACGGAACCTCCAGTGAAGCGAGCCCGGCGGGCTCGGCTGCATCCACCGTCGCGGTGCGCCGTTTCGGGGGAGGGGCTGATCCGTTACGACCCTGGAACGATCTGCTCACCTCGTCGCGGACGCGCGGTGAGGTCGCCGCGTCCTCCGTGTCGGCAGCCGCGACTAGCCTGGGATCATGACGCCAGCCGCACCCCTGCTCTCCGGGCAGACGCCGCTCGCCGTGCGCATGCGGCCGGTCTCGCTCGAGGAGGTCGCGGGTCAGAAGCATCTGCTTCGATCCGGCTCGCCGATCGTGGCACTGGCCGACCCCGACGCCAGCTCGCCCGGTGCGGTCTCGATCATCCTCTGGGGCCCGCCCGGCACGGGGAAGACGACTCTCGCGCAGGCCATCGCGCGCTCATCGGGCCGTCGCTTCGTCGAACTGTCCGCGATCACCGCCGGCGTCAAGGACGTGCGGGAGGTCATGCAGGACGCCGTGACCCAGCGCGACCTCTACGGCCAGACCACGATCCTGTTCCTCGACGAGATCCACCGCTTCACCAAGGCCCAGCAGGACGCGCTGCTGCCCGGCGTCGAGAACGGGTGGGTCATCCTCATCGCGGCCACCACCGAGAACCCGTCGTTCTCGGTGATCTCACCGCTGCTGTCGCGCTCACTGCTGCTCACGCTGCAGCCGCTCACCGACGACGAGATCGGCGAACTCGTCGACCGGGCCGTGATCGATGCGCGCGGGCTGTCGGGTTCCGTGACCGTCGCCGATGACGCACGGGCGGCGCTGATCCGCCTCGCCTCGGGAGACGCACGGCGCGCGCTGACAGGACTGGAGGCGGCCGCAGCAGTGGCCATGTCCCGAGCCGACGACGGCGCTCCCGTGGTGGTCTCCGACGAGGATGTCGCGCAGGCGGTCGACCGGGCTCTGCTGCGCTACGACCGCCAGGGCGATGAGCACTACGACGTCATCAGCGCGTTCATCAAGTCCATCCGCGGCTCGGATCCGGATGCCGCCGTGCACTACCTCGCGCGCATGATCGAGGCGGGGGAGGACCCGCGCTTCATCGCCAGGCGCCTGGTGATCTCGGCCGCCGAGGACGTGGGTCTGGCCGATCCGCAGGCGCTCGTCATCGCCAACGCCGCCGCCGACGCCGTGGCGTTCATCGGGATGCCGGAGGGGCGCATCCCGCTCGCGGAGGCGACCATCTACCTGGCCACCACCGCCAAATCCAACGCCGCGTACATGGCGATCAACCAGGCGATCGCCGATGTGCGCACGGGTGGGTTCGGGCGTGTGCCGATCCACCTGCGCGATGCGCACTACGCCGGTGCCAAGCGTCTCGGTCACGGCAAGGGCTACCGCTATCCGCACGACAGCGACGCCGGCATCCTGCCCCAGCAGTACCTTCCCGACGAGCTGGAGGGGCGCCGCTACTACGAGCCGAAGAACCTCGGTGCCGAGCGCGAGATCGCACCGCGCCTGGAGCGCATCCGCAAGATCCTCGGCGATCGATGAGGACAGCGCACCGCATCTGTTAGCATTGAACGGCTCGAAACCCAGTTTTCGGGCATCCCTCCACTCCTGAATCACTTCTCGACGCGCCCCGGCGTGCGCTGCGAGAAGGCGGAATCGAGGCGATACGCCCGTGAGACGTGAAAGACGCGTCCACGTCACGGAAGGAACACTTCGTGGTCACGAAGTCCCAGGACCGCCGCAAGGTCCGTCTCAGCCGCGCGCTGGGTATCCCGCTCACTCCGAAGGCCGCCCGCTACCTCGAGAAGCGTCCCTACGCTCCCGGTGAGCACGGCCGCACCAAGCGCAAGGCCGACAGCGACTACGCCGTCCGTCTGCGCGAGAAGCAGCGTCTCCGCGAGCAGTACGGCATCCGCGAGAAGCAGCTCCGCATCGCCTTCAACGAGGCCCGCCGCAAGGACGGCCTGACCGGTGAGAACCTGGTCGAGCTCCTCGAGATGCGCCTCGACGCACTCGTCGTGCGTTCCGGCTTCGCCCGCACCACGGCGCAGGCCCGCCAGCTGGTCGTGCACCGCCACATCCTCGTCGACGGCCAGCTCGTCGACCGCCCGTCCTTCCGCGTGAAGCCGGGTCAGCTCATCCACGTCAAGGCCAAGTCCGAGGCGCTCGAGCCCTTCCAGGTCGCAGCCGCCGGCGGTCACGCCGAGGTCCTGCCGCCGGTTCCGGGCTACCTCGAGGTCGAGCTCGACAAGCTGCAGGCCCGCCTGGTCCGTCGTCCGAAGCGCGCCGAGGTCCCCGTGACCTGTGAAGTGCAGCTCGTCGTCGAGTACTACGCAGCCCGCTGACGCTTCGACAAGCTCAGTGACCCGCACGGGTCGGAGAGGCGCCGGGGGAATCCCCGGCGCCTCTCGTCGTAGGATGGCGGAATGAAGAATCTGAGCTGGTTCCTGATCGGTGTGATCGGCGGGTTCGTCGCGGCGCACTTCATGAACAAGGACCCCCGTGGTCAGGAGATCTTCGCCGAGGTCGATGCCCGCATCTCGGAATTCACCGGCATCCTCGGTGAGGCGTACCGCCAGCAGGAGGCGCGCCTGTCAGATCCCGCAGACGACTGACCACGATTCGAATCGAGCCGCGTCCCGAGGACGCGGCTCCGCCACGCAAGGAAACCCACGAGCACTATGAGAACTGCGGAGATCGCGCAGCGCTACCTCGATTACTTCGAGAAGAACGACCACCTCATCGTCCCCTCGGCCTCCCTGGTCAGCGACGATCCGTCGTTGCTGTTCACGGTCGCCGGCATGGTGCCGATGATCCCGTATCTGACGGGCGTCGTGCCTGCGCCGCACCCCCGCATCGCCGACATGCAGAAGTGCATCCGCACCAATGACATCGAGGAGGTCGGTCGCACCGCGCGTCACGGCACCTTCTTCCAGATGCTCGGCAACTGGTCGTTCGGCGACTACTTCAAGGAAGGGGCGATCCGCTACGCCTGGGAGCTGCTGACCTCTTCCGAGGCCGACGGCGGACTCGGGTTCGACGAGAAGGACCTCTGGGTCACGGTCTACGAGACCGACGACGAGGCGGAGTCCATCTGGCGCGACATCATCGGACTCAAGCCCGAGCGCATCCAGCGCCTGGGTCGCGCCGACAACTACTGGAACACCGGTCAGCCCGGCCCCGGCGGCCCCGACTCCGAGATCTTCTTCGACCGCGGTCCCGCGTACGGTCGCGACGGCGGTCCGGCAGTCGATGACAGCCGGTTCCTGGAGATCTGGAACCTCGTGTTCATGCAGGACTTCATCGAGAACATCCGAGGCAAGACCGAGTTCGACATCACGGGCGAACTGCCCATGAAGAACATCGACACCGGCATGGGCCTGGAACGAGTCGCGTTCCTCAAACAGGGCGTCGAGAACATGTACGAGACCGATCAGGTACGCCCTGTCCTGGACCGTGCCGTCGAGCTCTCCGGCCGCAGGTACGGCGCCGTGCACGAGGACGACGTGCGCTTCCGCGTCATCGCCGATCACGTGCGCTCGTCGCTGATGCTGCTCTCCGACGGCATCCGCCCCTCGAACGAGGGCCGCGGCTACATCCTGCGTCGCCTGATGCGCCGCACAGTCCGCGCGATGCGGCTTCTCGGCGTCGACGCGCCGTCCTTCCCCGAGCTCTTCGAGGCGTCGCGCGACGCGATGAAGTCGGCCTACCCCGAGCTGGAGAAGGACTGGGGGGTGCTGTCCTCGACGGCCTTCGCCGAAGAGGAGACGTTCCGTCGCACTCTGGCGCAGGGCTCCACCATCCTCGACCTCGCCCTGTCCGAGACGAAGAAGAAGGGTGCCGCGAGCCTGAGCGGCTCCGAGGCGTTCCTGCTGCACGACACCTACGGTTTCCCGATCGATCTCACCCTCGAGGTCGCCGAGGAGGCCGGGCTCGACGTCGACCGCACCGCGTTCGACTCGCTCATGACCCAGCAGCGCGAACGCGCCAAGGCTGATGCTCGCAACCGCAAGCGCCAGTTCGCCGATGTCTCGGTGTACCGCGAGTTCCGTGCGCTGGGCGAGACGGGATTCCTGGGCTACACCGATCTGCAGGCCGATTCTCGCATTCTGGGCATCATCGTCGACGGCGCGCCCGTGCAGACGGCAGCCGAGGGTCAGGTCGCCGAAGTGATCCTCGCCGAGACCACGCTGTATGCCGAGTCGGGCGGTCAGGTCGCCGACAAGGGCAGCATCGTCGGCACCGGTTTCGAGCTGGACGTCCTGGACGTGCAGCGCCCGGTTCCCGGATTGATCAGCCACACCGTGCACGTCGCCTCGGGCAGCGTCGCGATCGATGACCGCGCGACCAGCGTGGTGGATGCCGCCAACCGGCGCGCGGCACGCCAGGCGCACTCCGCGACGCACCTCGTGCACGCCGCCCTGCGGGACACTCTCGGTGAGACCGCCACGCAGGCAGGATCCCTGAACCGCGCCGGCTACATGCGCTTCGACTTCTCCTGGTCGCAGCCGCTGTCCGCCGACACCCGATCCGAGATCGAGGACATCACCAACCGCGCCGTCGCCTCCGCGCTCGAGGTGACCACGCGCATCGTGTCCCTCGACGAGGCGAAGGAAGCGGGCGCCATGGCGCTGTTCGGCGAGAAGTACGGCGACGTCGTGCGCATGGTCGATATCGGCGGACCCTGGTCGCGCGAGCTCTGCGCGGGCACGCACGTCTCCTCCAGCTCCGAGATCGGTCTCGTCAGCGTCGTCGGCGAATCCTCCGTCGGTGCATCGAACCGCCGCATCGAGGCCCTGGTCGGACAGGACGCATTCCGCGAGCTCGCCGCAGAGCGCACGATCGTCTCGCAGCTGTCCGCGGCGCTGAAGGCGCCGCGTGATCAGCTGTCGACGCGCATCGAGGAGCTGCAGGCGAACCTGAAGGCCGCGGAGAAGCGCATCGCGCGTTTCGAGGCCAAGGAGCGCGAGGGCCGCGTGCCCGCTCTCGCCGAGGCCGCCCGAACGGCCGGTGCCTACCGCGTAGCGGCGACCTCGCTGGGCGAGATCGGCTCGGCCGACGACGTGCGCACCCTCGCCCTGAGCGTGCGCGAGCGACTCGGGTCCGATGCAGCCGTGGTGGCGCTCGGCGGCATCGTCGGCGGACGCCCGATCGTTGTCGTCGCGACGAACGACGCGGCTCGCGCGGCGGGTGCGAAAGCGGGTGCACTCGTGCGCATCGCGGCCGGTGCACTCGGCGGGGGCGGCGGAGGAAAGGACGACGTCGCTCAGGGCGGCGGCACCGACCCCTCGGCGCTGGATACCGCACTGGAGGCCATCGTCACGGAGCTCACGGCAGCGTGACCGCCTTCCGCCGCGGCACCCGACTCGGCATCGACGTCGGCCGGGCGCGCGTCGGCGTGGCGCGCTGCGATCCGGACGGCATGCTCGCCGTCCCCGTGGAGACCGTGCCGCGCTCGGAGACGTCGATCGACCGCATCCAGCAGCTCGCACAGGAGTGGGAGCCGCTGGAGATCATCGTGGGCCTGCCGGTCAACATGCGCGGCGAGGACACCCCGTCGACGACGGATGCGAGGCAGTTCGCCGCGATGATCGCCCGACGCACCGGGATCCCCGTGCGCATGGTGGATGAGCGGCTCAGCACCGTCACGGCGCATGCCGCCCTGCGCTCTTCGGGGAGATCTCAGAAGAAGTCTCGTAGCATTGTCGACCAGGTGGCGGCGGTCGTGTTCCTGCAGCACGCCATCGACACGGAGAAGAGCACCGGTGACCCGGCCGGTGCGTTGATCGATCTCGATGAGGAGTCCGTCCGAGATGACTGACGCCGACGAATCCCCGCAGCACGACGGCCTGGGCGGTCTGTTCGACAACCTTCCGACCGCGGCTTCGCACCTGCCCGAACGCCCAGCGCGCGAGCAGCCGGCACCGGGTTCGCGGCGCGCCCTGCGGGCGGCCCGTGAGGGCGCCGACGCCACGGATCCGGGATCGGATGCCGCAGCGGATGCCCCCGTGACGGCATCCGATCAGGACGAGTCCGGCGCTCCCGCGGTGCCGGCGGCAGTGCGGGAGGCAGACAGCGATCAGCTCGATGACCTGTTCGCACCGGAGCGCCATCACGCTGTGCCGCGGAAGAAGCGCGGACGCGGCTGCCTGATCGGACTGATCATCGTCCTCGTGGTGCTCGGCGGCATCGCGGCCGGCGGCGCCTGGGTCTACAACACGTATCAGACCAAGATCGACGACCTGTTCGGCTGGGGAGAGCCGAAGGACTTCGAAGCCGGCCAGGCCACCGGTGAGGCGCTCGTGACGATCAAGAAGGGCGACACGGGCTCCCCGGTATCCACCGCCCTGTTCAAGGCGGGCGTCACCAAGACCGACCGGGTCTTTTACGACTACCTCATCGAGGAGAACCCCGGCGCGACCTTCTACCCCGGCGTGTACAAGCTGCAGAAGAAGATGACCGCCGCCGCCGCGCTGAAGGCGCTCGAGGAGCCCACATCGCGGATGGAGAACACCGTCCGCATCCCGGAGGGGAGCACGGTCGAATCCGCCCTGCCGCTGATCGTCGACGGCGTCGGCCTCGCGATGGAGGACCTGAGCCGCGCCGTGAGCACTCCATCGGACTACGGAATTCAGGCGGACAAGCTCGAGGGCTGGCTGTTCCCTGCGGTGTACACCTTCGACCCCGGCTCCAGCGCGGAGGACGTCATCGCCCGCATGGTCGATCGCACGCGCGAGTCGCTCTCCGAAGCCGGCGTGCCGGATGCGGATGCGCAGCGCGTGCTGACGATCGCATCGATCATCGAACGCGAGGGACGCACGCCGGACTTCACCAAGATCTCGCGGGTGATCCAGAACCGCATCGACGACGGCATGATGCTGCAGATGGACTCCACCGCGCAGTACGGGTACGGCGAACTGCACGCCGGCAAGGCCAGCACCTCCGAAGCCGCACAGCACAACGACAACCCCTGGAACACCTATGTCATCAAGGGGTTGCCTGCGACGCCGATCTCCAACCCCGGCGACGCCGCGATCGATGCCGCCATGCATCCGGCGGACGGTCCCTGGCTGTACTTCGTGACGGTGAACATGGCCACCGGCGAGACGCAGTTCTCCACCACCTACGAGGAGCACCAGCAGGGCATCACCAAGATGCGCGCCTGGTGCAAGGCGAACCCCGGCTCGGGCTGCTGAGATGCTCACGCGCACACGCCTCGCGGTCTGGGGAGACCCGATCTCGCACAGCAGATCACCCCGGCTGCACGCCGCGGCATACGAGCGACTGGGGCTCGCGTGGGACTACGGACGCCGGCAGGTCGATGCCGCCGCGTTCCCCTCGGCGCTGGCCGCGCTCGATGAGACCTGGCGCGGTCTGTCGCTGACGATGCCGCTCAAGGAAGTCGCGCACGAGGCCGCGAACGAACTCGACGTGCACGCGCGGTTGACCGGCGCGGTGAACACGCTCCTGCTCGGCGAGGGACGCCAGGGCTTCAACACCGACGTGGGCGGGATCGTCGACGCGTTCGCACACGCCGGTGTCGATGCGATCCGCCGCGTACGCATCCTGGGGGCGGGCGCGACAGCGGCATCCGCTCTCGTCGCCGTCGGCGAGCTCGGTGCGCAATCGGTGGAGGTGCGCGCCCGACGTCCCGAATCCGCACGACGGCTGCGGACGATCGCCGCCGAATTGAGCATCGGGATCACGATCGTGCCGTTCGACGCGCCCACGGACGACGTCGACGTGACGATCGCGACTCTGCCCAGCGGGACCGCTCTGGACACCTCGGTCTCCGCGCCGCTGAGAGCATCCGGCGGCGTCCTGTTCGAGGCCGCGTACGCGCCGTGGCCGTCGGCACTGGCCGCGGGCTGGGAGCAGGCTCCCGTGATCTCCGGATTCGAGATGCTGCTGTACCAGGCGGTGCGGCAGATCCGCATCTTCCTGCACGGCAGCCAGGATCGTCCGCTGCCCGACGAGGACGTCATCGTGGCGGTCATGCGGTCTGCGAGCATGGAAGACTAGAGGCATGCTCCGCGTGCTCACGGCCGGCGAATCCCACGGCCCCGAACTCATCGCCGTCATGGAGGGTCTTCCCTCCGGCGTCACGGTCACCGCCGAGGCCATCCAGGCCGATCTTCAGCGTCGCAAGCTGGGATACGGGCGCGGCTCGCGGATGAAGTTCGAGCAGGACGAGCTGACGATCTCCGGCGGTGTCCGTCACGGCAGGAGCATGGGCAGCCCGATCGCACTGCGCATCGGCAACACCGAGTGGCCGAAATGGACCGAGGTGATGAACCCCGCACCCACCGAGCTGACTGAGAAGTCCCGTGGTCGCGGCGCCGCCCTCACCCGTCCTCGCCCCGGACACGCCGACCTGGTCGGCATGCAGAAGTACGACTTCGATGAGGCTCGACCGATCCTCGAGCGCGCCAGCGCCCGCGAGACGGCTGCCCGCGTGGCACTCGGCGCGGTGGCAAGATCGTTCCTCGCCGAACTGGGCATCCGTCTGGTCAGTCACACCCTGTCGATCGGCCCCGTGCGGGTGCCCGAGGGCGCACCGCTGCCTTTTCCTGATGACGTGGACGCGCTGGACGCCGACCCGCTGCGGTGCTTCGATGCCGAGACCTCTGCGCGGATGGTGGCCGAAGTCGACGACGCCCGCAAGGACGGCGACACGCTCGGCGGAATCGTCGAGGTGCTGGCCTACGGGCTTCCTCCGGGGGTGGGCTCGCACGTGCACTGGGACCGTCGCCTGGACGGCCGTCTGGCGCAGGCGCTGATGAGCATCCAGGCGATCAAGGCCGTGGAGGTCGGCGACGGCTTCGAGACCACCCGGCGACGGGGATCGGCCGCACACGATGAGCTGTTCGTGACCGAGGACGGCATCACCCGTGCGTCCGATCGTGCCGGCGGCACGGAGGGCGGCATGACCACCGGGACCGTGCTGCGCGTGCGCGCCGGCATGAAGCCGATCGCGACCGTTCCGCATGCGCTGCGCACGATCGATGTGGCCTCCGGTGAGACGGCGACGGCGCATCACCAGCGCTCCGACGTGTGCGCGGTGCCCGCCGCCGGCGTCGTGGCCGAGGCCATGGTGGCCATCGAGCTGGCGAACTCGCTGCTGGAGAAGTTCGGCGGCGACAGCATCCGCGAGACCCGTCGCAACCTCGACGGCTACCTGGCGGGCATCCCGGAGACGCTGCGTACGGCTCCGGCGTCGGAGGCGGCGCTGCTCGCCCATGATGAGCTCTCCTGAGCGGTCCGACACCGCGCTGACCCTGGTGCTCGTCGGCCCGATGGCCGCGGGCAAGACGAGTGTGGGGCGACGTGCCGCGCGCCTGCTCGAGGTGCCGTTCATCGACACCGACAAGCGGATCTCCGCTGAGCACGGCCCGATCCCGCAGATCTTCGCTGAGCACGGCGAGCCGTACTTCCGAGCGCTGGAACGCGAAGCGGTCGCGGCGGCCGTCGCCGAGGGCGGCGTCGTATCGCTCGGCGGGGGAGCGGTGACGGATGCCGGAACGCGCGCGCTGCTCGCGCGGCATCCGGTCGTGTTCCTGACCGTGAGTCCGGACTCGGTCGCTCGGCGCATCACCGGTGCGGGGCGTCCACTGCTCGCAGGTGAAGGCGATCCGGTGGAACGTTGGCGGACGATCTTCCACGAGCGGCGAGGCTGGTACGAGGAGGTCGCGGATCTGACCGTCGACACCTCGCACCGGCCGATGCGGATGCTCGCGGAGGAGATCGCCGCATGGAGGAAGGAACAGGCATGAGCACGAAGACCATCAGTGTGACGGGGCAGGCCGCCTACGACATCACCGTGGGCCGCGGAGTCCTCGACCAGGTGCAGTCCGCGCTCGCTCCGGAGGTGCGCAAGGTGCTCGTCGTGCACGCACCGACGCTCGCGATCCGGGCGGGAGAGCTGCGCGACCGGCTGATGGCCGACGGCACGCTCCAGGTGCTGCTCGCGGAGATCCCGGATGCCGAGGCCGGCAAGCGCATCGAGGTCGCGGCGTTCTGCTGGCAGATCATGGGCCAGGCCGACTTCACCCGCACGGATGCCGTGATCGGCTACGGCGGCGGTTCGGTCACCGATGTCGCCGGCTTCGTGGCCGCCACCTGGTTGCGCGGCGTGCAGGTCGTGCAGGTGCCGACCACGGTGCTGGGCCTCGTGGATGCCGCGGTCGGCGGCAAGACCGGCGTCAACACCGCCGAGGGCAAGAACCTGGTCGGCGCGTTCTGGGCTCCCCGCGCCGTGATCGGTGATCTGGACGAGCTGGGCAGCCTGAGCGCCAATGAGGCCACCGCCGGGTACGCCGAGGTCGTGAAGGCCGGCTTCATCTGGGCGCCCGAGATCCTCGACATCATCGAGGCGGATCCGCAGCGCGCCGTGGACACGGCATCAGACGAGTTCCGCCGCACGGTCGAGCTCGCGATCGAGATGAAGGCGAAGGTCGTCTCCGACGACTTCCGCGAGGCGGGGCTGCGCGAGATCCTCAACTACGGACACACCCTCGGTCACGCGATCGAGCACGCCGAGCGCTACCAGTGGCGCCACGGCGCTGCGATCTCGATCGGCATGATGTACGCCGCCGAGCTGTCGCGTCTGGCAGGCAGGCTCTCGGACGCCGCGGTGGATCGGCACCGCAACGTCCTGGAGTCTCTCGGGCTGCCGACGACGTACCGCGCCGGGGCGTGGCCGGCGCTTCTTTCGACGATGCAGCGGGACAAGAAGGCGCGGGGCGGGATGCTGCGCTTCATCCTGCTCGATGACATCGCGAAGCCCACCGTGCTGCAGGCCCCCGACGAGTCGCTGATGTTCGCCGCGTACCAGGAGATCGGGGCCTGATCATGGCACGACTCATGCTCCTGAACGGACCGAACCTCAACCTGCTCGGCACCCGCGAGCCGGAGGTGTACGGCACCGCCACGCTGGCCGACGTCGAGCGCCTGACCGCGCGGACGGCGGCGGATCTCGGGTACGAGGTGCGAGCGCTGCAGAGCAACCACGAGGGCGTGCTGATCGACGCGATCCATGCCGCCCGCGAGGACTGCGCGGGCATCGTCATCAACCCGGGTGGGCTGACGCACACCTCGGTCGCGCTGCGCGACGCGCTCACCGGCGTGAACCTGCCGTTCGCGGAGGTGCACATCTCGGACGTGTACGCCCGGGAGGAGTTCCGCCACTTCTCGTACCTGGATGACGTGGCCGCCGTGCGCGTGGTGGGCAAGGGCATCGACGGGTATGCCGAAGCCGTGCGCGAGCTGATCGCGCTCATCGGCGATCAGGACTCGTGATCGCGGCTCCGCGCGGGGATGCCTGTCGTGTGTGAGCCGACGCGCGGAGACAGCCCGCCCATCGGCATCCGATAGAATCGACTCTCGGCCACTTCTCTGCGCCTCCGCGCCACGGCCACCGAACCTCCTACACGAACGGACTCCACCCGCATGGCATCCACCGCAGACATCAAGAATGGCGTCGTCATCAAGATCGACGGGCAGCTCTGGAGCGTCGTGGAGTTCCAGCACGTCAAGCCGGGCAAGGGCGGCGCCTTCGTGCGCACCAAGCTCAAGAACGTGGTCACGGGCAAGACGGTCGACAAGACCTACAATGCCGGCACCAAGATCGAGATCGAGAACGTCGATCGTCGCGACTTCACGTACCTGTACACCGACGGCGACAGCTTCGTGTTCATGGACCAGGAGACCTACGACCAGATCAACGTGCCCGCGGCCACGGTCGGCGATGCGGCGAACTTCATGCTCGAGAACCAGCAGGTCCAGATCGCGCTGAACAACGACAACCCGCTGTACATCGAGCTCCCGGCATCCGTCGTGCTCGAGGTCACCTACACCGAGCCCGGCCTGCAGGGCGACCGCTCGTCGGCCGGCACCAAGCCCGCCACGCTGGAGACCGGTTACGAGATCCAGGTTCCGCTGTTCCTCGATCAGGGCACCAAGGTCAAGGTCGACACCCGCACCGGTGGCTACCTCGGCCGGATCAACGACTGACCTTGAGCGCACGCACCAAAGCGCGCAAGCGCGCCCTCGACATCCTCTTCTCCGCCGACGTCCGCGGTGAGACGGTCGCGGTGACTCTCGCAGCCGCCGCCGCCCGCGCGGCGAGCGAGCCGTCCCGACAGGCGTCCTGGCTGTACGCCCGGGACATCGTCGACGGCATCATCGACCACCAGGACGAGATCGACGAGCAGATCACCACTCACAGCCGGGACTGGAAGATCGATCGGATGCCGGCCGTCGACCGTGCGCTGCTGCGGATCGGCACGTGGGAGATCCTGTTCAACGACGAGGTGCCGACCGCCGTGGCCATCGACGAGGCCGTGGAGCTCGCCAAGGAGCTCTCGACCGAGGACTCCGGCGCGTTCGTGCACGGTGTGCTCGCGCGCATCGATCGCTCACGCTGATCCGTCACGCCAGCCGCTCCCGGACCTGCGCCGGCCGCGGCGTGTCCGAGGCAGGCGAGAGGATGCTGAAGTGAGCATTCCTCGACCCAGCGTGCAGCAGCTGCGCCGGCTCGCCGGTGACGGCGGCTATCAGCGCGGTCTGGACTACGCGCGACGAGGGTACGTGCAGCGCACATCGTGGGATGCCGAGTCCCAGACGCTCACCGCGGAGGTCTTCGGCAGCGGCGCTGCCCACTACCGCTGCCGTACCCGGTTCGACGGCGGCGCGATCATCAGCACGTCCTGCTCGTGCCCTGTGCAGCGCGCCTGCAAGCACGTGGTCGCCGCCATGCTGATCGCGGCGGACACCGCATCGGCCGAGGTCGCCGCGGAAGACCGGCAGCGCGAAGCGAAGCGGGCGTCCTGGCGCCGGCTGGTGCCGCAGGCCCCGACGGCCAGGCCCACTGCGGCGCTGGCTCTCGGCGTCGAGCTGCGGGTGCGTCCCTCGCGCACGATCGATCGCTGGGGCGCTGCTGCGGCACGCACGGCGACTCCGCGCGAACTGGTGCGCGAACACGGAGAGCTGCAGCTGGCGGTGCGCCCGCTCATGCGCAGCGAGTCGACCGGCAAGTGGATCCACGGCGACGCCAGCTGGGATGGCGTGCGGCGTCCCGGCATCCGCTTCGACGCCGCGCAGGCGCGCTGGTTCACCGACTTCCTCGCCATCGCCCGCGACTCGCTGCTCTCCGGCACCGCTGGCGACTGGATCCCGCTCGACCGCGTCGAGTCGCCGCTGCTCTGGCAGCACCTGGACGCCCTGCGCGAGCTGGGCATCCCGCTGATCGCCGCGCAGAAGCACACCTCGGTGCGCATCGCGGGCACCGCATCCGCGGGTCTGCGCATCGATGGCACCGATGACGGCGGACTCGTCGTCGAGACAGACGTGCGCATCGACGACGCGCCGGTGCCTGCGGCATCCGTGCGCCCGATCGGCTCCACGGGCGTCTACCGGTGGGAGGTCGTCGGTGCGGCCATAGAGGTGACGCTGGCGGCGGCACCGCTGACGCCTCCGGTGCGCGCGGCCATCCTCGCTGCGGAGACGATCGAGGTGGCCGGCGAGGATCGTGAGCTGTTCCTCACCGAGGCGTACCCCGTCATCGCGCGGCAGGCACCCGTCACCGTGGCTGCCGGACTGGAGCTGCCCGCTCCCGCCCGGCCGGAGCCGGTGCTGCGGGTCTCATTCGGTGCTGCCGATCGGATGGAGCACCGCTTCGAGTGGGAGTACGCCGGCCACGGGACCGTTCCGGTCATCGAGCCCGGCCAGGGCCCCATGGACGGGATCTTCCGGGACGCGGATGCCGAGCGCCAGGAACTGCGCGAGCTGGAGCGGCTGTGGGCTTCGGCGACGGACGAACCGTTCCAGGCACGGGGCGTGCGCACCGGCGTCGCCACCGCGGAATGGTCGACCAGGGTGCTGCCGGTGTTCGAGGACAGCGACGTGCGCGTGGTCGTCACGGGGCGGCGCAAGAAGTACCGCGAGCTGTCAGGGGCCCCCGAGATCGCGGTGTCGACGGTCGAATCCACCGATCCCGACTGGTTCGACCTCGGCGTGATCGTGAAGATCGACGGCATCTCCATCCCGTTCAAGCCGCTGTTCACCGAACTCAGCAAGCGGCGCGCGAAGATGGTGCTCGTCGACGGCAGCTACTTCTCGCTCGCCCACCCCGCACTGCAGTCGCTGCGCGACCTCATCGACGAAGCCGCGACTCTCGCCGAGTGGGAGACCGGCCCGCGCATCAGCCGGCACCAGACGGCGCTGTGGGAGGACTTCGAGGATCTCGCCGACCAGTCCGAGGCGGCAGTGTCCTGGCGCGCCCTCGCCGAAGGCCTGCGAAGCGTGGAGCGCATTCCCGCCACCGCGATCCCTTCCGGGCTGACCGCGCAGCTGCGTCCGTACCAGAAGCAGGGCTTCGACTGGCTCGCCTTCCTCTGGCGGCACGGTCTGGGCGGAGTGCTCGCGGACGACATGGGCCTCGGCAAGACGCTGCAGCTGCTGAGCCTGATCGCCCACGTGCACGAGACCGGCGAGCGGCGCCCGTTCCTCGTCGTCGCACCCACATCCGTTCTCGGCACCTGGCGCAGCGAGGCGGCCCGGTTCGCGCCCGGCCTGCGCGTGCAGGTCGTGGAGGGAACATCGGTGCGGCGCGATGAGCGGATGGCGGATGCTGCGCAGCACGCCGACATCATCGTCACCTCGTACACGCTGCTCAGACTCGACGGCGACGAGTACGCGGCGATCGACTGGGCCGGAGTGATCCTCGACGAAGCTCAGTTCGCGAAGAACCCGGCCACCAAGGCGCACAAGGCCATCGCCGAGCTGAGCGCCCAGGTGAAGATCGCCGTCACCGGCACACCGCTCGAGAACAGCCTCACCGACCTGTGGGCGCTGTTCTCGCTGACCGCTCCCGGTCTGTTCCCCTCGGCGCGCAGATTCCGCGAGGAGTACGTGCAGCCCATCGAGAAGGGCAAAGTGCCCGAGAACGAGGAGGGCAGCGACTACCGGGCGCGGCGTCTGGCCCGTCTGCGCCGCCGCATCCGACCCCTCATGCTGCGCCGCACGAAGGAGCTCGTCGCCGCGGATCTTCCCGAGAAGCAGGTGCAGGAGGTCTTCGTCGAACTGTCTCCTGCACATCGTGCGCGCTACGACACCGTACTGCAGCGCGAGCGGCAGAAGCTGCTCGGACTGCTCGCCGACCTGGATCGCAACCGCTTCACGGTGTTCCGCTCGCTCACGATGCTGCGGATGCTCGCGCTCGCGCCGGGGCTGATCGACGCGGCCGATGCCGGAGTCGCATCGAGCAAGCTGGACGTGCTGCTCGAGCACGTCCAGGAGCTGCGTGCCGAGGGGCATCGCGCGCTCGTCTTCAGCCAGTTCACCAGCTTCCTCGACCTCGCAGCCGACAGGCTCTCCGCCGCCGGCGTCGAGTACGTGCATCTGGACGGGTCGACACGTCGCCGCAGCGACGTCATCGAGAGCTTCCGAGATGGCGAACAGCCGGTGTTCCTGATCAGCCTGAAAGCCGGCGGCTTCGGCCTCACGCTCACTGAGGCGGATTACGTGTTCCTGCTCGATCCGTGGTGGAACCCCGCGGCCGAGGCGCAGGCCATCGATCGCACGCACCGCATCGGCCAGGACCGTCCGGTCTTCGTCTATCGGCTGATCTCCTCGGGCACCATCGAGGAGAAGGTGCTCGCGCTGCAGCAGCGCAAGGCGCGCCTGTTCACCGCGGTCATGGACGACGAGGCCCTCTTCTCGAAGGCGATCACCGCCGACGACATCCGCGGACTGCTGGAGAGCTGAGGCCGCCCGGCGGCGGCATCCGATATTCCCCGGCCGTCCGCCGCCGACGCACAGGGTGCGCTCGGTAGAATCGAGGCTGTCCACAGCGCGAGGAGAGATATGCGGATCACGGGACTCGGCCACGCCGGGATGTTCATCGAGACGGTCGGCGGGAACATCATCTGCGACCCTGTGGTGGGCCCTTCCTTCTTCGGCTCGTGGTTCCCGTTCCCCGACAACCGGGGCCTCGACTGGGAGCGACTGGGTCGGGAGGCCGACTACCTGTACATCTCGCACCGCCATCGCGACCACTTCGATCCGCGGGCGCTGGAGCGCTACATCCGCAAGGACATCGAGGTGCTGCTGCCGGAGTACGTCACCGACGACCTCGAGAACGACATCCGCGCTCTCGGGTACGAGAACATCTTCTACGCGCCGGCCGGCCAGGTCTTCGAGCGCGGCGGCACGAAGCTCATGATCACCCCGTTGCGCGCCCCCAGCGACGGCCCGATCGGCGACTCCTCGCTGAGCGTGGACGACGGCACCGCGTCGATTCTGAATCAGAACGACTCCCACCCCCTCGACCTCGACGCGCTGCTCTCCTTCGGCAAGCCGGAGGCGTACTTCACGCAGGTGTCCGGGGCTATCTGGTGGCCGATGGTCTACGACCTGCCGCAGGACGCCAAGCAGAACTTCGCCAAGCTCAAGCGCGAGGCGCAGAACAAGCGGGCCATGTACTACATCGAGAAGGTCGACGCCCCGCACGTCTTCCCGATGGCAGGGCCTCCGATGTTCCTGCGTGACGACATCTTCCGATACAACGGCACCGGGCAGGACGACGACTCGATCTTCACGGATCAGAAGGAGTTCCTCGCCCATCTCAAGGAGCAGGCGCCGCAGTACGACGGACGTCTTTTCGTGCCGGGCACGGTCGTGGAGATGAACAGCGGCGAGATGACGGTCTCGCAGTCGCTGTACACGGATGCCGAGATCGCGCACATCTTCGACGAGAAGTGGGACTACCTGGAGGAGCAGCGGGCCTCGCGTCAGCAGGAGCTGCGCGACGAGGAGGCCACCCGCGCCGAGATCCTGCCGCCGGCCGAGATGCTCACCGCCATCAAGGAATGGTGGGAGCCGCTGATCAAGAAGTCCCGCACCATCCGCCTCGGCGTCGGAGGGAACGTGCGCTTCATCATCGGCGACCTGGACATGGTCGTCGACTTCCCCAGGGCCAAGGTGCGCGAGTACGCGGGGGAGGAGTGCATCTACTGGTACACGATCCCCGCCGACCTCGTCTCCACCAACATCCGCGACCACGAGATCGACTGGTCGAACTCGATCTTCCTGTCCATGCAGTTCTCGGTGGGCCGCAGCGGCAAGTTCAACGAATTCCTCACCACGTTCCTGAAGTGCCTGTCGGTGGACCGCATCGAGTACGTCGAGAACTGGTACCAGGAGCAGACGGATCAGACCGAGGATGCCGAGATCGGGGACTGGGTCGTGCAGCGTCGCTGCCCGCACCTGCGCGCAGATCTCACCAAGACCGGAAAGGTC
>Ga0160443_100391_pt1 | contig 36646 bp, 35 predicted proteins | sample HID1972I_E1MG_FD_108244 | JGI IMG/M metagenome (GOLD analysis project Ga0160443, IMG submission 108244) | Enriched pill bug-associated microbial communities from UW Madison campus, WI, USA - HID1972I_E1 MG | ecosystem: Host-associated > Arthropoda: Insects > Digestive system > Unclassified ... | reverse complement strand
GTTTTTGGTACGTGAGCAACGGAGATTTCGGTAGGGCTTCATATTCGACGTTGACTAAGCGACAACGCGTTACATCGTCATCAAGCTTGAATTTTTTGAACTTCCTTTTACAAGCGAGCTTCTAGTTCTGCTTTCTGTTTTTCATACCCAGGCTTCCCAAGCAATGCGAACATATTTGTTTTATATGCTTCTACACCTGGTTGGTCGAATGGGTTTACTCCAAGCAAGTAGCCGCTCACTGCACATGCTTTCTCGAAGAAATACACCATATAACCAAAAGTATAAGGCGTCATATCTTGAAGATTAACGATCAAGTTAGGTACTTGTCCATCCGTATGTGCAAGAAGTGTTCCTTGGAACGCTTTTTTGTTAACGAAGTCCATAGTTTTACCTGCAAGGAAATTCAGACCGTCTAGATCGCCTTCGTCAGCTTCAATCGTAATTTGCTCAGCTACTTCCTTCACTTGAATAACCGTTTCGAAAATGTTGCGGTTACCTTCTTGAATGAATTGACCCATGGAGTGCAAATCGGTAGAGAAGTCTACTGACGCTGGGTAGATGCCTTTATAGTCCTTACCTTCTGATTCTCCAAACAGCTGCTTCCACCATTCAGATACAAAGTGAAGATTAGGCTCATAGTTTACAAGAATTTCAGTTACTTTTCCTTTGCGATACAACGCATTACGGATTGCTGCATATTGATATGCTTCATTCTCAGCAAGAGATGGCTTGCTGTATTCAACAGATGCATCAGCAGCACCTTTCATCATCGCATCAATGTCGATTCCTGCTACTGCAATTGGAAGTAGACCTACTGCTGTAAGAACAGAGTAGCGACCGCCTACATCATCAGGAATAACAAAGGACTCATAGCCTTCAGCTGTTGCCAAAGATTTAAGTGCGCCCTTCGCTTTATCTGTTGTAGCATAGATACGTTTGCGAGCTTCTTCTTTGCCATACTTTTTCTCAAGCTCCGCGCGGAAGATACGGAATGCAATAGCAGGCTCAGTAGTTGTGCCTGATTTAGAAATAACGTTAATTGACCAGTCGCGACCTTCTAGCAATTGAGTAAGATGCTTTACGTATGTAGAGCTAATGTTATTGCCTGCAAATAATACTTGAGGCGTTTTGCGTTGCTCTTTGGATTGAATGTTGTAGAAAGAGTTAGACAGCATTTCAATTGCTGCTCTTGCTCCAAGATACGATCCACCAATTCCGATTACAACCAATACTTCAGAATCGGATTGAATTTTTTCTGCCGCTTTTTTAATGCGAGCAAACTCATCCTTATCATATTCTGTAGGAAGGTTAATCCAGCCTAAGAAGTCAGATCCAGTACCAGTACCGTTATGAAGCTGCTCATGTGCAACACGCACCTGCTCAGAGAAATAATCAACCTCGTGCTTACCAACGAATGTCAATGCTTTGCTGTAATCAAATTTTACTGTATTACCCATCGTTTCTAAGACCTCCAAAATTCGAAGCATAGCTTCAAAATCTAATTATGATATGACTTTTAATTAAGGATAGCGAATTTGCACCTTAAACACAAGTACAGCAGCTATAATAACTATTGAATAGTGATACAAATAAGTTTTATAGGGAGCTTGTACGCTAACTTCAACCACGAGTCAAAGACATTAATAATAAGGGGATATCATCAAGTAGACGATTACACCAGTTAAGCTTACATATAACCAGATCGGCATTGTCCAGCGCGATACTTTACGATGCTTTTCGATTTGATTCGTTAAGCCACGAATTACTGAAAACAGGGCAAAGGGAACAACTACCGCAGCGAGCACAATATGTGTAATTAATATGAAGAAATAAATGCCGCGTAGAATCCCTTCACCGCCATAAGATGTAGATTCCGTTAAGTAATGATACGTGACATAGGAAACTAAAAACAGTGTTGTTGATACAAAAGCAACGCCTACAAACGTTTTATGCATACTAATATTTTTCTTTTTAATCGCCACAAGCGCTACAACAAGCGCGATAAACGTAAAGCTGTTAAAGATCGCATTCAGCATCGGTAAGATGTGAACATCAAATCCGATCTCGCCATCATAAGCTGGCAAAAAGAACAGTATCGCGATTAGTGCGACAATGACTACCGTCAACGTCATAACAAGCGGTGTATAGTTTCTTTCTTTCATTACCGGTTGAGCCTCCTTAAATTTTCCTATCTCTTATACTTTAGCTGATTATGACTTCCTATTCCACTTTATTATTGACGCATTTGTAACAGAAAAACGACGTTTTCTAAAACAAAAATGCTAGCCTCATTCATCTGTGAACGAAGCTAGCATCTCAATCGGAGCTATCTAAAAATTACTTTAGCAAGTTGAAACAAACATGCCGCTACGGAGAATATCGTTCTTCCACTCGCGTTTAAAGCCAAATTCATTAAATTCAATTCAAGGTAGAATGAGGCTTAAAAGAGCGAGCCACTGTCGTTTTCCAGAATCGATTTACTCCTTCGCTCACGGTGAGCTTGGAGCTAACCAAAACCGACTAATTTATTTGACAGCTTTTACTCTTCGGCCATAGGCTGACCAGATAAATGCAGCTGACGATATTTCCCTGGTGTCACGCCTTCCTTTTTGCGAAAGGTCGCAACAAAATGACTTACATCATTAAAGCCAGTCTGTTCTGCAACCTCTCGCAAGGCAAGCTGCGGCTGCTCCAGCATAATTCGCTTGGCTTGTCGCAAACGGAGCTGCAGCAAATACGAATAAGGACTCATATCGAATGCTTGCTGAAAAAGCTCATGCAGCCCATTGATGCCAATACCGGCATAATCTGAAATTTCCTGCAAGCCGATATTGTCACTCATATGCTGCTCCATCCAGCTTACAACCGGTTCCAGCTTACGGTAATATTGCGAAAGAGATGGCTGATCATTCAGCATCCCGAATTTACGCAGCTGCAGCAAAAATTTGTACAGCTCACTCGATACTTCCATATTAGAATAGTTATCACTACTAGCAACACATTGAAGCAATGCATCAAACCATGCGTCGAAGTGCTGATCCTCTGACTGTTCATAAATTGTCGAGCGCTCCATATCGAGCGCCTTCATAATTGCCTCTGCTGCTGCACCGCCAAACGTAATATAAATCGTCGACCAGCGCTCTGAGGTTGGATAATAGCTATGAGGCGTGAACGGTGTCAACAATACACCTTTTCCTTGACTTAGTATGACGGACTCGCCATGCAGCTCGAAGCGCCCTTCGCCGTAAAGCGTATGCAGCCAATGATAATAGGGATAGCCTTCGGGCCGCTGAAAAATCCGCTCCCACGCACTGTAGCCAATCGATTCCATATATAACGGCAACGAGCGTTCAAGCGAAGAAAATACATAACGGATATTATCGTCTCCCCATTCCAAGAGCTATCACCACCTTAGCGTTGATAACTCTCATTATGCATCATTCTTCTTTATTTTTCCAGAAAAGCATTCAATGAATCCAGCTTGTTGCCTTTGTAATCAAATAACGTTAAGTTTGACCAGTTGTTTTCATGTCCTACCGACCACGTAGGCTTGGAAGGAATCCAGCACGGCTCCCAATAGTAAAGTCCTAAGCCCAGCTCATCTGGTACTGCTTTAATCCGCTTCATTAGCTCAAGCAGCCATTGCTTTTGTCCTTCTACTGTAGGAGGAAACCCCTCATATACCCATTCCTCTGTATTAAAAATGAGCGGTTGCTCGTCTGGAGGCGTCATTGTCCACGGATACGCAACCTCGACAACAGCAATCGGCTTGCGATAACGCTCTGCCAAATCTGCCATATTTCTGGAAAACTCCTCTAGCGTGCCATGCCACCATGAATAGTAAGATAAGCCAATTACATCGTAGTCAATACCAAGACTTACGAGCTTGTCATAGAAGTAGCGACTGCCTTCATTATCACCGCCGCGATCAATATGAATCATGGTAGGTATTGATTGACCGTGCTGTTCCGCTGCTTTTACACCGCGAACCCCCGCTGCAATAAGCTGACCAAGCTTTTCCCACTGCTTCGGCGTATTATGCTCACCATCAACTCTGCCTTCTCCCCAAATCATCCCATTCGTTATCTCATTGCCAACCTGCACCATATCAGGCGCTGCCCCTTGCTCAATCAGCTCAGTAATAAATGAGCATGTAAATTTCTCTACTTCCTGTACCAATTCTTCGAAGCTTAACTGCTCCCATGCTTTTGGCATATGCTGCTTGGAAGGATCTGCCCAATAATCGGAATAATGAAAATCTAGCAGGAAATGCAGCCCCTTCTCTTTAATACGCTTAGCCATCATTAACGTTTTTTTCGGATTACAGTAATCAAACTCTGGATTGTTCCAAATGCGCAGGCGAGCCGAGTTAACACCGCTATCCTTCAATATATCAAGCACATCACGCTGCTCACCATTTTCATAGAACGCGCCGCCTTCTGTCTCGATTTCATCAACAAACGATATATCTGCACCTTTAATAAACTCAATATTCATTGATCATAGCTCCTTTAGCTTGATAATATAAATTTTCGTCTCCTAGCCCTTCGTTCCTCCAGCCGCAAGCCCTGAGATGAAATACTTTTGCAGAAATAAGTAAATTGCCGCAATTGGAACAGCAATCAAGATGGCGCCTGCGGTAAACACTGTAAAATTGCTGGAATATTTCTCTGTTACAAAATTGTACAAGCCGACCGCCAGCGTATATTTGCTTTTATCATGCAAAATAATCGATGGCAAAATAAAATCAAACACAGGCAGCATAAAATTGGTCAGCGCAACAATCGCTAGGATCGGAGTAATTAATGGCAGTAGAATTTGGACAAACAAGCGAATCGGACCTGCACCATCAATTTTTGCTGCATCATCTAGTTCGCGCGAAATCGTATCGAGATAGCCTTTGACGAGCCACGCGTTAAACGGAATTTGTCCGCCCACATAGATCATAATTAAACCGATCAGTGTATTCAGCAAGCCGATCAGATTTAAGAAAATATACAATGCTACCATAGCCATCATGACAGGAAACATTTGCAGCAGTAAAAATGCATACATGCCGCCTTTTCTTCCGACAAATTGAAAGCGCGACAAGGCATAAGCCGTCATAGAAGTAAAGCAAATCGACAGGATGCTGCTCACAGTCGAAACAATCAGCGTATTTTTATACCATGTTACATAATTACTCTCCGGGCTAGTAAATAGCCAGCGATAATGCTCCAGCGTAGGTTCTTTTGGAATAATGCTGGAAGAATACAGACTTGTGCCGCTATTAAAGGACAGACCAAGCGCCCAAGCAAGCGGATAAAATATAATGATCGATACGACAGCAATAATGCCATATATGGTCGCTACTTCCAGCTTGGACTTTAACCGTAGATTCATCATTGATCACGCTCCTCCTTGAACGACTTCGTGCGCCTAAATTGGATAAAGGCAAACACAATTACGATGACACCGATAAGAAGTGAAATTGCCGCCGCCATATTGTAATTGTTGGTCGTAAAGGTCAGCTTGTAGACCCAAGAAATGAGAATATCTGTGCCTCCCGCCGTTTGTCCGCGAACCGCTGGCCCCCCGCCATTGAACAAATAAATAATATTGAAATTATTGAAGTTTGCCGTGTATTGAATAATAAGCAGCGGCGCCGTCGCAAACAGCACATGCGGCAATGTAATATAGCGAAACTTTTGCCATCTTGTACCGCCGTCAACATCAGCAGCCTCATAGGAATCATGGGAGATGCTTTGCAGCACGCCTGTAAACAAAGCGAACAAAAACGGAAAGCCAAGCCATACTTGAATGCCGATCAGAGCGATTTTCGTATATAGCGGATCGGTTAGCCATGGCAGCGGATCGATGTTGAGCCAGCCTAGCAGCGTGCGATTAACTGCACCGAATTGGTCGTTAAATAGCGCCGAAAAAATCATGATCGTAACAAAATTAGGGATCGCCCATGGCAGTATTAATATCGTCCGAATCAAACGCTTGAATTTAATTCGCTTATCGTTAACGAGTATCGCAAGAAATAGTCCTAAGCCAATTTGCAATGTCGTCGATACAATCGTCCAAACAAGCGTCCAAGACAGCACCTTAAGAAATGATTGGTTCCAAATCGGCACAGTTACAAGATTAATAAAGTTATCGAAGCCTACCCAATCTACCAAATTGCGCGGTGGAGAATGGTATAAATCATAATTCGTAAAAGCAAGCGATATCGCAAATAGCAGCGGGAATATAACGACAAAAATTAAAAGTATAAAGCCTGGCACAGACAGTAAATAAGGAAAGCTGTTCATATAAGCTTGCTTGGCTGCTTCCTTTAGTGGCGGACGCTGCCAGCCGTTTTGAATTTGCTCTGCCTGACGCTTTGCATCACGAATATTAATAATATAGATCATTGCGGCAATTGCTAGCATAATGAGCGATAAAATACCGTATACAAGCAGGAAAATCGAATGATCGAGCTTAGGGATTGTCCCTAGTGTTGCAATGCCCCACAAGCCAAGTCCGATAAAATCTGCAGACGTAACGATAAAAGCAAGCTCAATCACAATGAGTATTATCCCTTTAATATAGCTGCGATTATACAGCTGTCCTAATCCTGCAAACAGAACGGACAGCAGCATCGCCAGCCAAGGATAATGAGCCCGATGATGAACCTGAGCGTGAGGCTGCGTCTCAACTTGCTGACGCTCATCCATAATGATTCCTCCTACAATTTTTCATGTTCCCACTTGATGCAGCTTCCTTGTACATGAAAAATACTTCGGAAGCTTGTGCTTACTTTTCGTAGCTGCTTGTTTTGCTTCCTCGTAACGAAAAGTTACTTCGGAAGCCTAGACGCTACTGACCAGATGCTGCGATCTGATCCTTAATCTGCTGCACCGTTTCCTCAAGCACCTCTTGTGGATTATCACCTTGAACGATGAAATCAATTGCACTATCCATATTCCATATCGCACTCATTTCTGGAATATTCGGCATTGGCATCCCGCTTTCGATCTGAGTGATAAACCCGCTGTAAAGCTCATTGGTAATACCTTTTTGCGCATCTGGAGAAGCTGGAATTTCACCTGTTTGCTCATAGTACAGATTGGAGCTTTCAGTATTAGTCAGGAATAGAGCAAGCTGCTTAGCCCAATCTGGATGCTCTGAGTACGAGGAGATAAACCATGATTTCACCCCTACGAATGATGGTGCTGCTTTACCATTTAACGCTGGAATTGATGCAGTACCCAATTGCTCGCCAAGCTTATCACCGTACGTTTTCATCGACCATAATCCGTTAATGACCATACCAACCTTGCCTTCTATAAACAACGTATCCATAACATCACTTGTCATCGTCACTGGTATGCTCGTGTCTTTAACAAACTGCGCATATGCAGTCAGGCCTTGTACTGCGCCTTCATTGTTCAAGCCGATATCTGAAGCATCGTATTTGCCGTCTGTCTCACCGAAGATGTAACCGCCGTAATTCGTAATAAATGGAATGGCATAGTAGAAGTCCGGCACCATTAGAAAAGCATACGTATCATTGGCTGCGTCAGTCAGTTCATTCGATAATGCTATTACTTCTTCAAGTGAAGCAGGAACCTTCCCGACCAGCTCTTTATTGTAGTAAACCGCATACGTTTCAACCGAGATTGGGAAGCCGTATGTTTCCCCTTCATATTGCACAGCATGCAGCGCTGCCTCGCTATATTGCGCCTGCTCCTGTTCATTTAATGCTATTGGCTCAGCAAGTCCCTGCATCACAATATCGCCTAAGCGGTCCTGTGGCTGGTAGAATAAGTCTGGTCCATTGCCTGCCGGCGCTGCTAATGCAAGCTTCTGCACTTGCTCCTTGTCGCTAACAGGTAACACCTCAACTGCAATTCCTGTTTCATTGGTATAGCTTTGCGCTAACTGTTCCACTGCTTGCAGCTGATTCGGATCATCGTTCGACCAGACAATAAGCTTATCGGGCTTATCACTCTGCTCCGCGCCTTGCGATTGTACTTCGTTATTGACTCCATTATTGCTTGAACTGCCATTGTTCGTAGCTTGACCGTTGTTGCTTTGCGCTTCTCTGTCTGGCGCACATGCCGTCAACGCTACAGTAACAAGTAAAATCATTGACCATAAAGATGCCTTTTTCATTGAATATCCCCCTTTATTTATTGGTTTGTTTCCTTTATCTAAATTATAAAACGCTTACAATTTTAGAGATATATAATAAAACTTTACATCATATATAATATTTTTGTCGTGCAACATAAAAAAACAGTCTTGTAAGGTCCTTACTACATGACCTTACAAGACTGCCATCTGTTCATTCTTCGCTCACTTACCTTTTCAATTAGCTCGTTTTATAGAGTTTCACGTGGTCAAAATTAAGCCAATTATTAGCATTCGCATTAGAATATACGCCAATTTCGATTTGACCATTGGTGATGTTGATGTTTTCAATCTTCACGCGTACCCATTGCGATGAGCTAACAGGCAAGTTAATATTTCGCTCAGTACCGCCATAATTTTTGGCATACAGCTGCACTGTATTTTGACCACCACTGTTAAGCACCCACGCAGACAGCGTGTAGGTTCCGTTTGTTAAGCCGGTAATTTGCTGATAGGTAGAAGCCTCATAGGCAGTATCCAGCCAATGTGTCAGCTTATAGCTTCCTGTCACACCATTCTCCTCAACCTTTATCGCATTGTAGGAAGCAGAATCTACGGCCCACCGATTCCAGCTAGATGGGGTGGTTGTCCAGCCATCAGCTTCAAAACTATGATTGGCTACAAGATTGGTCCGCACGCTTTCAGTAAATACAGAAACAGTCGACAGCACGTTACCATTAAAATCAAATAGCGTCTGGTTGTCCCAAGGATTGGACAGCAAGCCAGTGTCATTGTTGTACAGCTTGCCCGCATCCGTTCCCCAATTCGCACCAGTAACTGGCAGCCATGTCGGCTCCCACCAGAATATACCACGCCCACGATTATTAGGCACATCAGTAACAATTTCCTTTAAATCTCGCAGGTAAGCCGTTTGCCCTGCAACCGTTGCTGGATAGCCGCCTGTACTTTCTTCTGCCGTATAAAAGGAATTGCCAAGACCGTCTCCATCAGCTAGGGTAAAGCCATAGGCTGTTTCAACGATCATCACATCTTTATTGTAGCGACTGCTTATTGCATTGAGATTGTAAGCCAGTTCTCCCATCGTACCGTGCCAGAATGGGTAGTAGGTTAGGCCAATAATATCGTAGTCAACATTTTGTTCCTCGATCTTATCAAACCACCATGTATACAAATTATTATCGCCACCATGATCAAGATGCAGTACAATTTCTACATCCTCATTGCTGGAAAGCGCAGCGTTAATGCCATTAATAGCAGACGTCATGAGCTCCCCCAGCTTAGTGAAATCATCAATCCCACCGCCAACCTTACCATCATCCCACAAAATCCCACTGCTTGCTTCGTTACCAACCTGAACCATTTCGGGCAACACACCTGCTGTTTTCATTTGTGCAATCACACTATTCGTATAATTATAGACAGCTGTTAGTAATTGACTATAGGTTAAGCTTTGCCAAGCTTTCGGTTTGTTTTGCTTTCCTGGATCAGCCCAGAAATCACTGAAATGAAAGTCCAGTAATACATCCATGCCTAGTGCTTTTGCTCGCTGAGCTAACGATATCGTTGTAGCCAAATCATTGGTCCCGCCACCATATGGATTGCCAAGACTGTCATAAGGATCAACCCAAAGTCGTAAGCGTACTGCATTCATGCCATGATCACTTAAAATTTGCAGCGCATCCTTTTCAATGCCATTGTCGTAGAACTTGCCACCAAGCTGCTCCACCTCATGGAGCATAGAAATGTCGCCTCCCATAATAAAGCTGCCCGCTGCTTTTGTTTCTTGAGTTGGAGTAATCATAGGTGTACATAAAGCAAACACACAGGCTAAAGCAATGACCTTTAACCATATACGCATTACTGTACAACTCCTTCTATTGGAATTTTGTTACAGTAAAATTATAAAACGCTTACAATCTAAGGGATATATAATAATCCTCGCTGAGCTGTATAATATTTTTCCTTTCTCTTGTAAACCGACCTACGCTCGTAGCAATATGCAAAGCACAATAACTTGCAGCTTCCAATATCAGTTAATTTATTATACAATAAGTAGACACAGATATTTTGAAACATAGTTTCATTAGTTGAAACCAGCGAAGGGAGATCTTAAAATGAGCATTTCATATACGTTTGAAGGTATTGATCATGTCCAGTTGGCAGCCCCTGCAGGCTGTGAGGAGGCTGCGCGCGGCTTTTACGGTAAGCTGCTTGGCTGGAAGGAGCTCGAAAAACCGCTCGCTTTACAGCAGCGTGGCGGCGTATGGTTCCAGTGTGGCAAGCACGAAGTGCATATTGGCGTGCAGGCAGAGTTTGTACCGGCGACAAAGGCTCATCCAGGCTTTCAAGTAAAGGGATTAGATGAACTGCGTAGCCATCTTCATCAGCATAAGCTTCACATTATCGATGACAATGAACGAGCAGATGAAGGCGTAAAGCGATTCTTCATCCATGATCCGTTTGGCAATCGAATCGAATTTTTAGAATATAGTTAAGCCGCTTTTATATAAAACACATGAAAAGGGCATATCGCTAGAGTTGCTTGCCTTCTGAACTGCTCACTTATGCTCAAGCTCAGCAATTCGAATAGCCTCTTACAGAGGAATAAGCACTGGATTAAAGCATAACTTAATGAACGGAATATAAATAAAAGCTTACAAAATAGTAAAAATGCCTCCCGGGCAAATCCCCGGAATGCATTTTTATTAGCGAATCAACAAAACTCTAATTATCTTCTGATCGGCTCAGAGCTAATGATGCCATAACGATACAGCACTTTTTTCCCGAATAAGCCAACCAATCGATCCGTGCAAAAGCCGATTAACCCTAAGCTTATCAGTCCGACAAATATCCAATCTGTTCTAAAGAACAGCCTTGAGTTCCAGATCAGATACCCTAACCCTTCATTAGCTGCTATCATCTCAGCTCCGATAATGGCCATATATGACGTTCCCATTGCAAGACGAACCCCTGTGAACATATACGGCACCGTTGCTGGAATGACCACATGAATGAGGATTTGCCATTCTGATGCACCTAAGCTGCGCGCTGCACGAATTTTATCCTCTTCTACTGCAAGCACACCAGTCAGCGTATTCATTATAACGATAAATAACGTTGCGTATAAGATGAGTGCGATTTTCGATTGCTCACCAATGCCAAACCATACTAAAAACAATGTAATAAACGCAATTGGCGGAATAAAGCGGATAAAGTTAAGAAATGGCTCAGCAAATATGCGCACAATCGTAACTCTACCAATAATTAGTCCTAGCGGAATGGCGATTAAGCTCCCTAGCACCCACCCGACAAATACTCGGTAAAAGCTAATTCCGATATAGTGAAGCAGAGACCCATCAGCAATTAGCTCTGATGCGCTTAGCAGCGTCGCTAGTGGCCCTGGAATAACGTCAGGCCCATAGATTGCAGCTCCAATTTGCCAGATCACGATCACAAATAACCAGAGCAAAACATTACTTATCCACTTGTTTTTTAGTATATTCATTCGCTTTGCTCCTTTCTCTAAATCGAATATTCATGATCAAAATGAGCTTGAATCGCTTTCTCTAGCTTAATGAATTCAGGCTGACCTGGATCACGTGGGTATTGGAAGGGAATATCATAGATATCGGTCACTTTGCTGTTTGGTACACGAGACATAATGCCTATTCGCTGCCCTAGCAGCACCGCTTCTTGTATATCATGTGTAACAAATATGACGGTTTTCCCAGTCTGCCTCCATATATGGGACAGCTCCTTCTGCATCGTACGCCTTGTCATCGCGTCCAAAGCTCCAAACGGCTCATCCATGAGCAGAATCGAAGAATCATTTGCCAATACTCTTGCCAGCTGTACGCGCTGCTTCATACCGCCTGACAGCTCACGAGGGTACTTCCTCTCATGTCCCTTCAGTCCCACTAGTTCAATATAATATTTGGAAATTTCTTGACGCTTCGTTTTATTGACCTTTTTCATCTTCAAGCCAAACTCGACATTTTCTCGCACATTGAGCCATGGAAACAAGGAAGCATCCGCCTGCTGGAACACAACGGCACGATCTTGACCAGGCTTATGCACCTCTTGCTTTCCTACCTTCAATTGACCTTCCGTTTTACTAACAAAGCCAGCGATCATATTGAGCAGTGTAGACTTGCCGCAGCCGCTTGGTCCAAGGAGGACGAAAAATTCTCCGCCCTTAATTGTGATATTTACATCCTTCAAAATATAATGCAGCTCGCCTTTTGCAGCTTGGTCATAGCTTTTATTCAAGTTAGCGATCGTAATCGTTTGCTCTTGTGCATGAGCAGGAATTGCGAGTGACATAATTGTTCCTCCCTACGGTACAAAGGTTACGCGATCAGGCAGCGCTTCTTGCAGCAAGCTGAGATCGAATTTTGAAGCGAGGTCAAAATCGTTCTCAATAATGCCTTCACCAAGCATATAGTCTTTAAGGCCAGTGATCGTCGTATACGCCTCCTCAGAATAGTGAATATCCCAAATGTTATCCTGCAAATCTCTAATGGTATTCTCTCGCGGCTGCTTTACGTTATCATACATAATATCAGCTACGCGCTCTGGATTGTTAGAGATAAACGCGCTCGCTTCATCAATTGCAAGCAATAAGTTTTTAACGCCTTCACGGTTTTCTTTAATCAGCGCATTAGAAATGATGATGTCTCCACCAATTCGAACATCTGTAGAAGCCATCGTCGTATATTCATAGGCATTTTCTAGCGTTGCGAATTTATCAAGCAGCACCGAGCCAATAACCCACACGCCATCAATCTCTCCACCCTTTAAGGCGATATAGCTTTCATCAAAGCCACCTTGACCGATAAACTGAACTTCAGCGGGGTCAACCCCTTGCTCTGTTAGAAACTCATCCCACAAATACGGAATAAATGTTCCACGGCTAAAGCTTAATTTCTTTCTTGCAAAATCTTCAGGAGCTTGTATATCATTGCTAACGTATAGCTTCCAGCGCTCCGCATCCTGCTCCCGTAATCCAGTTCCAGTTGCTGCAATGATGGAATATTCACCTTTTGCAACGGCATTCAGCACAGGAAAGTCAGCGCCATAGGCTACATTGACTTGATTAATAAACAGCGAATTAATACCTTCAGCAGGTGTTGCGAATGTAGCAATCGTCGCGTCTATATTGTACTTTTCAAATATCCCTTCCTCTAACGCTACCTGGAACGTTGGATTCGTAACGATATCCGCAATAGTCACCTTAAAAGCAGCAGACGTAGATTCCCCGTTATCACTCGCTTGTTTGTTGGCTTCCTTAGATGAGGCAGAGCCTTGATTGCCACATCCGGACAATATCAATGTGAATACTAGGATTAATGTCAAACTCCACCCAAACGTTTTTCTATTTTTCATGGCTCATTACTCCTCTTGATTATCTTCTCTTTGCTTGACCTCTAGATTGCTGACTACGCATAGTGCGCCCTCTAGCGAATCCGATGATTCCGTACCTGCTACCTCGACAACAGAATTTGTTCCACTTTGTGCTGCTCCAGGTACTCGGAAATTCGCCACATCAAGCGGCTCAATCGCCACTTCCTCTGGCTTCTGCAGCTGCGGTACCCACTCATACGGCACACGATATGCACGGTACACCATATTAGCATTGAAGTTATTTTTATAAGGCGAGATGTACTCCCATACGATCTCATGCTCGCTCGTCACCTCGAACAATCTACCATCAGCACCCTCAGTAATAAGCGTGTTGCCATTCGGCAGTCGTTGCGCAGAGCTAATATAAGGACTATAGAAGCGATAAGAATCCGTCGGCTCATTGAACCCCGCCTTCGCCGGCGTGTACTCCCACTCAATTTCTAATGTTACAGGATTAATTTCCAGCACTCGCGAATGATCGCGAACAGCATGCTTCAAGCCGTAAGGTGATGCAGGATTCGGCAAGCCGTATCCGCCCCAGCCACCATTATCGAATACGAGCAGATTCCCTTCGCCCGGCAAGCCCTTCGGTATGATATGTGCATGATGCTGACCGATAATCCAGCCTATATGCTTCACTTCAGGCAATGAATAATCAGGACCGAGCTTCCATACGATGCTGCCTGATTTCTTATCTGTAATTGCAATAATATTAGATTCACGCGCATCCCATATAATATTGTCTGGATGGAAACGCTCATCGCCTGCATCGTAAAATTTATTCGGCCCAACATAGGAAGCCGAGTTAATATGCATCCAGTCCCCATCAGCCTCGCTGCCAAAGGAGCGTGCATTCGGATTGCGGAATAGTACATTTTTTGCTGCTTCGTCAAAGCCGAGCTCATCAAAATGATCACTCACGCTCCATTCCCATACGATATTTCCTTCATAGTCCACCTCAATAATGACATCATCCAGCAGTCGCTTATCGGATATTTCCGATTTATGCACATTGCGATGTGCTAAGATCAATGTCTTGCCCGAGTCTGTTTTCGGCTCCTGTCCGGGCGCATAATAGCCTACTGGACTACCTTCGCGCTGATAATCATGATGCTGGCGCGCCATCCATTGTGGCTGTTGCTCGGGATCTTCAATATATTCCAGCTTGTCGAACTTCCATACGATATTGCCGTCAAAATCAACCTGTACCAAATTCGCTTCATCCTGAAAGCCGAAGCGTGGATCACGCTGCTTCGTGCTGCCTAGCACATAACCACCCGGGAAAATTTTGTTCGGAAAGCCTCGTAATCCCTTCCACAAGTGCACCTCTTTGCCGTTCATATCAATTAATAGTGCGCCAACTCCTGCTGCCTGAAAAATCGTAAAGCCGCTCCATGCTTTTTGTGGATTATATATCGTAGCCCCTGTTGGATAAATAGTTGGATGTCCCATATTCAACACTCCTTCATATCATAATTAATAAGATAAGTAATGGTTATGCTTCGTTTCTTTAGCTTGCCGCTGCGCTTCTTTAGCAGCCCTTCCATCTTCATGTTCCTTTGCCGCGCTCAATATTTTATCTGACATGCCTTCAATATTTTCAATTAATTTCCTAATAATGTGAAGCTGCTGAACAACCTCATCATCCGACAAGCCATTAAAGATAGCATCGATATTGATTTGCCCTACCATGTGGTTGCGATCTAAAAAAGCCTTACCCTGTCCAGTAATATTCAGATAGATCGTACGGCGATCTTCCTTATAGCGTATACGCTCCGCATATCCACTATCCTCTAGCTTGTCACAATGTGCAGTAATGGCTCCACTTGACAGATCCAGCTCCTCTGCGAGATCGCTAAGACGCTGTTCTCCTGAAAACATCACTTTACGCATAATCATGAGTCCTGGCAAAGAGATGCCTTCAATCGTAATCTTATCTCGCTCCTTCACGAACTTCCTGACCAGTTTTCGAAATAAATGGTCAAGCTCCTGAAGCCGCTCTATATTTCTTTCGTTCATGATCCCTCCTAAGCTGGCTCAAGCAAAAAAGGCACAAAATCAGCTGCATCCTTTTTGTAAGGGTAGCAATTGATCTTGTGCCTTTAGTCGTCTAATCGGCCGTAATATAATCATTCATCGCCAAATATTTTAGCATTGAACTACTTAGCATTAAAAATATAATCGTTAAAATTTCTACCCTTAGATTACTCCAATAATTCCTATCTGTCAAGTGGGGATTAAACAAAAAAATAGCGCTGCTGTAACTATTCTACCGCAGCGCTATTTAGCAGCTTACAGATATGAGCAAACGTAGTCCGTCACTTCATTGACAACTAGCTTGAACTTTTCATTCGCAGCCACTTGGAATTGACCTTCACCTGTAATATGAAGCCAATCGGCTTGTCCAGGCAAAAGCACCTTTAAGTCACCAGCTAAAATTTCCATGATCTCAATTGTATCGGTTCCAAACTCATACTCGCCTGGCAGCATAATCCCTAATGTTTTTTTCGTACCATCAGGAAACAAAACTGCACGGCTTGTCACTTTCCCATCAAAATACACATTTGCCTTTTTGATAATTGAAACGTTATCGAATTGAGACACTAGAAATTTCCCCTTTGCTGATTGAATCTATCTTAAAGCGTTACACCAACGCTTTAATTTTGCTAACGACATTCTCAACTGTGAAGCCGTACTCTTGAATTACACGATCGCCTGGCGCTGAAGCACCGAACGTTTCAATGCCAAGAATATCACCTTTGTCGCCAACATATTTATGCCAGCCCATTGGATGAGCCATTTCAATTGCAAGACGAGCTTTAACCTCAGGCAGAATAACAGAATCTTTGTATTCTTGAGATTGCTTGTCGAAGAGCTCCCAGCTCGGCATGCTGATAACGCGAACCGCAATACCTTCTTCAGCAAGCGCTTTTTGAGCTGCAACTGCTAACTGAACCTCAGAGCCTGTTGCAATAATTTGAGCAACTGGTTTCTCAGCATCAGAAAGCACATAAGCACCTTTTTTCAAGTTTTCGCGCACACCTTCAACAGTACCTTCTAGAATAGGAAGGTTTTGACGTGTAAGCACTAGCGCTACAGGAGCACCTGTGTTTTCCACTGCATATGCCCAAGCTGCAGATGCTTCGTTCGCATCAGCAGGACGAATAACTGTAAGATTGGGAATAACACGAATCGAAGCAAGCTGCTCGATCGGCTCATGCGTAGGTCCATCCTCACCAACAGCGATAGAGTCATGTGTTAGCACAAAAATCGCAGGAATGTTCATTAGTGCAGACAGACGAACCGCTGGACGTAAGTAGTCAGTAAATACGAAGAATGTACCTCCGAACACTTTAAGACCAGCATGCAACAACATACCATTAACTGCCGCAGCCATACCAAACTCACGTACACCGAAGTAAATGTTGCGGCCAGAATAATCCTCTGGTCCGAAGTTCGCTTCACCATTAATATGAGTCATTGTAGAGCTTTCAAGGTCAGCAGATCCACCAACAAGGTTAGGAACATTTTTAGTTAGACCGTTAATTGCTTTACCAGAAGCAACGCGAGTTGACATTGCTGCATCTCCTACTTTATAAGCAGGCAGATCAGCATCCCAGTTTTGCGGAAGAGCACCCGTAATCGCAAGCTCAAATTGCTTCGCAAGTTCAGGGTGAGCCGCTTTATAAGCATCGAACATTGTATTCCATGCAGCATTTGCTTGTTCACCTTTTGCTTTAACATCAGCAAAGTGAGCACGTACTTCGTCTGGTACATGGAATTCATGGTTTTCATCCCAGCCATAGAATTGCTTTGTAAGTTTTGCTTCGTCAGCGCCAAGCGGTGAACCGTGCGTACCGCCAGAACCACCTTTTCCTCCTTTATTAGGAGAACCGTAGCCGATCATCGTTTTCACTTCGATCAATGTTGGTTTGCCTGTTTCTGCTTGCGCTGCAGCAACCGCTTGCTCAAGAGCAGCAAGATCATTGCCATCTGTTACGCGAAGTACTTGCCAGCCATAGCCTTCAAAACGGCTTTGTACCGTCTCAGAGTAGGATAGACCAAGCTCACCATCAAGCGTAATGTCGTTGGAATCATACAATACAACAAGCTTACCAAGCTTCAAGTGACCAGCAAGAGAAGCTGCCTCATGAGAGATCCCTTCCATTAGATCGCCATCTCCGCAAATCGCGAACGTATAGTGATCAACAACATTGAACTGATCCTTGTTATATGTAGCACCAAGCTGTGCTTCTGCCATAGCCATACCAACTGCCATTGCGATACCTTGTCCAAGTGGACCAGTAGTCGCATCTACACCAGCAGTATGTCCAAACTCAGGGTGTCCTGGAGTTTTAGAACCCCATTGACGGAATTGCTTAAGCTCATCTAGCGGAAGATCATAGCCAGATAAATGCAACATGCTATACAGCAGCATAGAACCATGACCAGCAGATAATACAAAGCGGTCGCGGTTAATCCAAGATGGATTTGCTGGATTATGATTCATTGTTTTTGCGAAAAGCGTATAGCCCATCGGTGCAGCACCCATCGGCATACCAGGATGTCCTGATTTCGCTTTTTCGATCGCATCAATTGCTAACGTACGAATCGTGTTAATTGATAGCTGATCGATTGATTTTTGAGAAACAGTCATTTCAGTTTCCTCCTAGTTATCTCTTTTGTAAAAAAACGTCGTATTTTCGTTGATTACTTTGAATATTGTACCATCTATTTTTAATTAAATACAACCGTCTTGTTTTGGTGCACAAGGATACGATCTTCAAGATGCCATTTGACTGCACGAGCCAATACAACCTTCTCAATCGTACGTCCAATTCGCTTCAAATTATCAATATCATCGCGATGTGTCACACGCTGAACATCCTGTTCAATGATCGGACCAGCATCAAGCTCTTCTGTAACATAGTGAGCAGTAGCCCCGATAATTTTCACTCCGCGTTTATACGCTTGCGCATACGGACTTCCACCAATAAATGCCGGTAAAAATGAATGATGAATATTAATAATACGATTAGGAAATTGTTCAATAAATTTCGGTGGGATAATCTGCATATAACGCGCAAGCACGATTAGATCAGCTTTGCCCGACACCAGCTCGATATGCTTACGTTCTGCCTCAGCTTTCGAATCAGCTGTTACCGGCACATGGTAATAAGGAATACCAAACGACTCTACCTGCTGCTTCATATCAAGATGGTTGCTTATTACCATCGTTATATCTGCGTCAAGATCGCCTGACTTCCACTGCCATAGCAGCTCGTTCAAGCAATGATCTTCCTTCGACACGAAAATTGCCAAACGCTTTTTACGGCTTGCACGAAATGTGCTCCACTTCATATCAAAGCGATCTGCCACGCGTGAGAAATCCTCGACAATAATAGGCAGCTCTTTTTCCAAATCATTAAGATCAAATTCAAAGCGGATAAAGAACATTCCGCCTTCTGGATTCATCGTATATTGATCAGATTGCACGATATTCGCACCGTGCTCATGTAAAAATTGAGATACCGTTGCCACAATACCAGGACGGTCAGGGCAAGAAATTAGCATTCTCGCACGATTTTCGTAGTCGCGCGATGGTTGAGTTTGTGACATGATAACCTTCCTTTATCTAATAATAATAGAAAATAATATTGCGTGTTTAAAAAGTACAGTTTTCAGAACCGAGAAGGTTGTGTGAAGCTAGAAATTGGAGGCTCGGAGCGTACGTTTTTGGTACGTGAGAACCGAAAATTTCGGAAGAACGCAAGATTCGATGTCGAGCTGCTTCATGAGAACCTTCGTTATCAAAATTGGACTTTTTGAACAGCCTCTAATATTAAAAATGATCCACACCAGACAGCGCAGCAATCAAGCGTTGATTGACCTCTTGCTCGCTTAATTCAGCGCTTAAGGCATTTCCTTCGATAATAAGATCATATAAACGCTCTAGCGGCTCGCGCGGATCAGCTTTCTTCGCTTTTGCATCCGTTTTGAGCAATTCCCAAGTTTCAGCAATAAATTGCTGTGCCTTGATCTCCTTGCTGGCAAAGAAATGCTTTAGACGCTCAACATCCTCGACGAATGGCTGACCAAAATGCTCGGACACATTGCCGCGAAGCAGCGCGATCTCCACCTCATACATTGGCGCAGTATGCTTGGAATCTTTACCAATCCATGGCGTCTCGAGAATGAATGGTCTACCTTTCAATGCCTCATGATGGACAATATTATGAATCGTTTGGAAACCAACGTAGCCTGAACCAATCGGTGCATGTCTATCCTTATGTGCAGCAATGCTGTTTTTACTATCGTTAATATGTACAACGGCAATACGGTCAAGACCGACAATTTGATCAAATTGCTGCAAAACACCGTCTAGATCATTTACGATATCATAGCCCGCATCATGAATATGGCAAGTATCGAGACATACTGTTAATCGTTCATTATTCTCTACCTTCTCAATGATTTGAGCGATCTCTTCAAATGTACGGCCAACTTCTGTTCCTTTTCCAGCCATTGTCTCAAGAGCGATGTTAACATTTGTTTCCGATGTGCCAGACAGCACTTCATTTAAGCCTTCAGCAATACGAGAAATTCCGTATGCAGCATCTTTATCGGTGTAAGCACCTGGGTGAAGGACAATATTTTTCACTCCAACATAATCAGTACGACGAATTTCCTCCTGTAGGAACGTCACACCCAGCTCATACGTACTTTCCTTATATGAACCAAGATTCACAATGTATGGCGCATGAACAACAATCTCATCAATGCCGGCTTTCTCCATTAATGCTTTGCCTTCTTCAATATACATCGATTCTATCGGCTTACGGCGCGTATTTTGTGGTGCACCAGTATAAATCATAAAGGTGCTAGAATCATAGGTTACAGCTTCTTTTACAGCAGTAACTAGACCTTTATCTGAAAATGACACATGCGATCCAATTTTCAACATGATTTAACTCTCCTTCTGAGGTTAATTACCCTTTATTGTAGAGCAAGCTGACAGCATTCCGCAAGCGAAAAACAGCTTTCTTGCTACATCTTACCCAACTTTCAACGTTTCTAGCTAAAAAGATGCCCATCCAGCAAGTTTCAGGCTATAATGACAAATAGGAATAGCAAATTTTCAATGGGGTGAACGAACAAATGCAGGATTGGTTTATGTACTTCATAATATTTTGGGCGATCGTCATGCTCATTGCGATGGGGATCGGCGGATTCTTTATGTTTCGAAAGTTTTTGAAAATCATGCCTATGGGCGATGGGAAGTCCAAGCTCGATTGGCAAAATTATTGGGTAGAAAGAAGCCGGCATATGTGGACTGAGGAAGCCAAAGAGTTTTTAGCAGTGCTTGTTTCCCCCGTACCTTCTGCTTTTCGGGATATCGCTTCACATTCCATTGCAGCACGCATTGGACAAGTCGCTATAGAAAGCGGAGCTGAGGAAGTGACAAAGGACCACTGTATCGAAGGCTACATACGCGCAACTCCAAAGCGAGATTACAACAGCTTAATCACGTTCTTAAACAGGAAGCAAATTGACTATAGCCGCTATGAGCATTTAATTAATAAATAAGATTTCGCAACCTTTTTGTCGATTTAAGCGTATATATAGGTAGACTGTGCTTACAATGTACTTTTCATGTGGGACGTGAAGTATATTCAAGAAGTTCATGAAAAGTTATAGGAGGTGGCTATTCAATGAAATGGAAAAATAAAATGAAGCGCACAGCCACAACAACAAGTGCCATTCTACTAGCTCTTATGCTTGCTGCTTGTAGCGATAACAACAATACACCTATTGCGCCAACTGCTACGCCAGACACAGAGCAAACCGATCAAGGAACAATTCCTTCTGAGACGCTGCCAGATGACACTGGCGTGTTAGATCCTGGTACGCCAGATCATGAGCAAAATGATCAAGGCTCAGAACAACCTTCAGAAGATAATAACGGCTCATCCAATGGACAGGAGCCAACTGAAACCGTAAGTGATATAATTAAAGCAGAAGGCACATATATCGGTGCTGCAGATAGTCATACCGTTGAAATTCAAGTCGGGGATAAGTTCTTGCCTTTACAAGTAGACGAAGACTTGCAGCATATTATTTCTGAATATCAAGGTAACGAAGCAGTAAGCTTCGAATACGTTGAAAAAACAATCGATGATAGCGGCTCTAAGCAGCTATGGCTGAAAAGCATCGATAAAAAATAGCGCACAATAGGTAGGTAACAAAAAACGTCAAATTCAGATTCCTTATAGGATACTGGATTTGACGTTTTTATATTGCGCTGTTCATTACCCAACAAGCTCATAGACCGGACCTTCCAAGCTAGCAAGCTGCAGCTTGTCTCCTGCCCGGAGTGGATAAGCTTTATACGCAATCATGAGCTGACCATTCAGATACGTGCCATTGCGTGATCCGACATCCTTCACCTGAACTTTGCCGTTGTTCCATTCAAACTCCAAATGTACCCTGGAAACTCCTTTTGCAGCTTCTTGGAAATGAACACCTTCCTCTGCTCGCCCAATAAGAAAGGTCGCTTCAGCGAGCTCGATCCTTACCTCTTCTCCTTGCAGGCTTCGAACGAGCATCGGCTGCTGCTTTAGCATTGTAGTAGCCTGCAGCTCATCTAGCTTTACGGTTGCAAGCGGATTGCCTTTAGCAACTAATTGCGGACGGGCTTGTTCGACGGAATTATGACCAATTATCTGTGAACCTTCGGTATCTAAAGCAACGGGCGGTGTAACGGGCTTTTGTGCAGCACTGGGCCATGATCGCTCAGCACGCTGTGAATCAGTAACATGACGTGAAGCTACTTGAACAGAGGCATGAACAGCATGCTCCGTCATCAGATCAAATTCTATCGGTTCATCAAGTCTGCTTGATGCAATCAATGCTTTAACTGGCTTAAGCAATATTAATGCTAGCAGAGCTAACAAACCGATCGTTATACCACTGCATAGCAGTAATTGATCAAAGCTTCGCTCTCCTGTATATAGCTTCACCCATGTTAAGCCGATTGCAGCAGCAATTAACGCAATGATTGCAAAGTGCTTCCACGTCAGTCGCTGATTCTCATCCTCATAATCGAATTCATCATCTTCTTCCAGTTCATCTGAGTGATGAAATTGTGGTTGCGGAGTACTCGCTAAGATGGAGCGCACTTTACTTATTCTACTCGCTTCATTTTCGTTAACTTCATCGCCTGACGTCTCTGTCAACGTGTGGACTTCACGATCTTCTTGCTTCTTAAACTTATAGACAGGCTCATTCCGTTCTACAGTATGTTTCACAGCTTGAGACAACTGATGGTCTAACTCACCCCGAGCTGAATGATCTGTATAGACCGCACGCTTGCTAGATTGCTGCGTCTGTTCATGAATAAGATCTAGCAGCAACTGTCGCAAGGGATTAATAGGCAACTCCTCTGCTGAAAGCAGCTGCAGAATTCGATGATACCCAGCAGCATCAAGATCAACGACAAGTCCTGACCAACGGACAGCAAGCAGCAGCAAGCTTTGACCAAGCTGCTCTGTATACTGCTGCTGCAACGGTAAATAAACGATGCCTATTCGTTCCATCGAATCATCAATATAAAGCATCTGCTCATCAATTAAACAGCAATGCGGTCGAAGCATGTAATCGTAGCAGGTTGCTAGTCCATCAGCAAGTGATAGCAGCAAGCTATAGTACCGCTGCATTGTCAGCTGCTGAGTACGCAAATGATGGGCTACTAAACGAAAGCCACTAATTTGATAGTTAAAGCTAATGTTGTCATCCACTTCTAACCAGCTCATTGGAAGCAATATTCTTATCGAATTGTCGTTTAGCATGTTCAGCTCCAGCTCATGTAGATCGTTGCGACGAAATGCCTCTTTACCCGATATCACCATCTGGTGTCCATTATAATTCGTAAAATCAATATGCAATGCCCTCATCTTTTGTTTACCGCTGCTAGTCGTTAAAATAGCTTATTAAACAATTGATCGACTATGAAACTGCAGCGCTTCCTCCTTCTCAGAATTGATAGCCGGGAAACAACCATACAATAGCCATAGCAGGTGCAACTGCCAGCATGAATGGAAATTGATGCAACTTGAATAACCCGAGAAGCATCAAATTCTCATTCGATGGCACCTCTACTAATAGCGCGTTGGAGTAGAAATGTTTTCGTCTAGTTAACTTTAACAGTGTTTGATAACCAAGCAGTACCAACGAAATCAACCCTCCAAGAACAAAGGAGAGAACCATCAGCTGAATAATCGCTGAAACTCCAAGCACTGCTCCAAGCGCTCCGAACAGCTTCACATCACCCGCTCCAATTCCTTTGCACCAGTATAGCACCAGCATCGGCACAAACCCTGTCAGCATCCCAAGTATCGAAGCAACAAGACCATTGCCGCCCGACGAAAGGCTATGCCAGATTACTCCTGCTGAAAAAGCTATAAGCGACAGCCAATTCGGTATTCGAAAATGAGTTACATCATAATAAAGGGCAATGGCTGCTATGCCTATTGCAAGCCACAAATGAATCGTCATCGTCTTCATCCTTTCTCTGTGTGCGGTACAATCATTATTTTTGCACCTGAAAAGGCTGCTCTACCTTGTAATCCTTCTCCGTAAGCGTCAAACGAAGTGTCCATACGCCTGGTGTCGTATTCCCAGACACATGCCATGTCCATTCAACTTCACCTTTATCATTTGAAGTTGTGGTGCCTAAGTTTTTTGCAATACTGTTGCCGCTTTTGTAGATAACATCAAGTGATATCGAAGAATTAGGTAATGTAACTGCCTTAATCGTTGCTTTTCTTCCAGGTTTTAATGGATTAGGCTCAAGCGATGTGATGTAAATATACGCTTCGTCATCCTCTTCAATAGAAAAGGTAGCTGATCGAGCATCAGGCAGCCACACGCGCTGCACAGCTTGCTCTCTCACGGATAAACGCTGTCCAAAAAAAGGTAGAGTAAACGGCAAATCATATTGCAAGGCTACAATGACATTGTGATCGGTATAATGAATTAGATCAGGAAGCTGCAAATATACAAGACTTACATTATCCTCTACTAATAGTGAATAATCCTGACTGCCAATAATAATCCCTTCGAGCACTTCCCGTCCAAGAACTGTAGCTGCCAGATTGGCTGCCGGCCAATAGTTACCCTTGGCACCTTCCTGAAGAAGCGTATCAAGCGGGTGCGGCAGCAAGCTGCCTACCTCATACACTAGCTCTGAGATCCCCTCGGCCGCATCACCAAAGTTAGCTTGTTCGCCGGTGGACAGCTTATCATTTAGATAGTCTCCAATGAGAGCTGCTGGATGCATATAATTCGCTAGCTTTTGAGCAGATTGAGATGCTAAATGCTGCAACGCCATTTGCGATGAAATTGCCATTATGACAGCGTAAAAAACGAACAAAAAAGCGATAAACAGAGGCATGACAAGTGCAGCCTCAAAAGTAATGGAGCCTTCCTCTTTATTCAGCCACCTGCTAGCACGCTTAATAGGATGCGGTAACCATTTCATATTTTTTATATTCATTGCCTTCTACCTCGCTACCAGTCGAACTCATTATATTCGCCATTTGCGCCAGTCCCGGCATTGACCATAGTCTCATCGATAGTTCTGCTGAAGCGGTAATAGAGGTTGGGACTTGCAGCAAAGATAAGCCGGTATTTTGTTCGATCACCGCAATCATTCTTGATTTCCTTGCAGTCTTTCCACCAGCATGAAGCAGTAGAAACATACGCAAATATTGCTCATAGCTAACATCAATAGGTGCGTATTTCGATAGAATCGTCTTCCCGTCATTAATTAGCTTATTCATATCGCTTACCGCATGCCGCGCGCCATGTGCGACAGCAGCACTTAATATTAGTAAAGGATGAGTAAGCGCTCGATTGGCAATAAAACCTTCTATCGTTCGAATCGCAAACCGTATAATAAATACTTCGCCAAAAGCGAGCAAGACATTGGCTAACGGCTCATACACCCCATACAAAATGTACTCAATCTCTTGATTGGAAAGTTCAAGCAGATCCGAAGATAAATCCCCTTCACTGCTCTTCAGCTCTCCCATTGGAAAAGCTGAGAATTTGCCCATAATATATTCATTAACATATACTTCATCACGGAGAGTTGTTGCGGCAGAGGAGAGAAGCTGTAGTATGTTCGATAGCTGTGAAGTTGATAGTTTAGCTTGTTCACTCCCATCGTCATCCATTGTCAAAAGATCCAAGCCTAATTCGAGCTCCGATGTATTCCGCTCCACATTATACTGATAACGCACCTTCAGCTCATCATACTTTACACTTACTTCCTCATACTTTTCTCCTGACTTTAACAATTCAGTAATCATTCCAAGTGATGCGATCTCTTCTTCAAATTGCTGCTCATATGCTTGAATTTGTGAACGGACTCCTTGTTGTACACTCAAGCTTTCTTCCCACTGTGCAAGCTTTGATGCTGGCGAAGTATATGAGGAAAGATATTCCTCGAATTGCTCCTGAATCGTTGCGCGCAGCTCTTTGGCCGACTGTATGTCATCTGTACGACCATTGTTCAAATTCGGATGCTCGACAAGCTCATTAATGCTGCTAGCAAGATGCGTCCCTTTTTCAACAATCTCATCCAGCTCAGCTTGCTGCGTGAAAACCGCTCCCCGATACTGATTAAAGTATTGTTCGCCTCGCATCATCGTATCGTCGAACTGTACGTCATCAAGTCCATCTCCAAGCTCTGAGCTTCCATTCGTTTTTTGCTTTGATGCTTCATTCAGATACAGTTCATACTTAATTGCCATCGTTTGATCTAACGTTCGAGCATTTTGTAGATGTCCATCAATCGATTCTACTAGTTTGGCAGACTTATTCAGTATACTTTCCCCTTCTTCTAGCAATGTACGAGCTGCATTGCTCGCGGTTCGCTCGAAAGAACTAATCTGTGAATCGTATTTGCTAGCATTTTCAATAAGCTTCTCGAGCTCATCCTCATCTAGTGTGTCCATATTCTGATGAATTTCTTCATACACTCTGTCTGCATGCTTTAGCCAGGATATATATTGTGAATATCGATTCAATGTGCTGTTTGCTCCACTACTAACACCATTGCGAAAGCTAGATGAAAGCAGCTTGCCTAACTGTTGCTGCAGCTTGAATGCTTGCTCCAGATGCTCCTCCCGTTCCTCGTACAACTTCTGCAGCTCTGCAATAATCGAAATCATAGTATCTGCCTTAATGACAGCATCCTGCAATGGAAGCCACTGTTCTAGCAGCTCGAGCGTAAAATCAATGGGTCCTTTGTATTTCATCTCCTCTAACACTTGACGCTCGAACACATGATGCTGACCCAGATACTCTGTCTCATAAACGGATATACCTTCGATATGGGAAGCTGCAAAATCACTTCCTTGATCAAGGGAAAATACTGATAAGCTATTCATCAAATTATGCTCCAGCGTTTGTCTGAACAGCTGCTGCGCATCCGATCCACCTCTACCGAACAAACCGTACTTCGTATATAGCTGGCGATCATAAGCTGAGATTACCGATTGAGCAGACAACTTTAAAGCAGATTCAGTTGTTCGATGGAATAGATAAATTCGAGACATATCAATAAGCACCATAAAAAATATAATGAGCACCATCATGACTAGCGTACAAAAAATCGTAACTGTTCCATCTGATCGAAAAAACAAAGCCTTCATGCAAGGCACCTTCCTTATGAGGAAGAGAAGGACTTAACAGCCTTCCCTCCGCTGCTCTTCCATTTCTGCTTTTGCTCGCTCGTCATCGATGACAAGCGGTTCGCGTAATATAAAAACAAATCAATATTTCTTATAAATTGAGTCGGGGCATGTATTGTGTATTGAGCGGTATAGCTAGGGGAGGGCAGCAAAATCTGTTGCTGCCAAAATAACGGAGAACTGTTCTTTTTAAGTGATATTGTCATTTGCGTCATAAAAATGTGCTGAGAAAGGCCCATGTTGCCCGTTACATTGCTGTCAGTGCCAACGATATAGGCTTCTGTTTTGGCAAGCTTATCCTGAATAAGCTTGCCGTTTTTCTCTAGCATGGCAGCTTGGGAGTGAATGACATGCTGTACATTCAATTGCTCAGAGGATAGTGGAATCAAACTTTTCAACAGTAAAGCAGCCTGCTCATGTTCATATAGCCCATAATATTGGGTACTGTCCGCTTGTGCTGTATGAAACTCGCGATCACGAGCATCCCAGTTGTAGCTCGCCCGCTCTGCTGCTGTTAAACTAACATATTGCACATAAACGAGCTGATACGCATATACAGCAGCCAGCATCATAATCACGATCACTGCGATAATAAGAGGAAAAACAAGCACCGCTTCAAGGGAGGCTGAGCCGCGCTCATCCGCAGCAAAGCGTCGCATATATTTATCGATGTGCTGTCTCAAATATATTTCGAGATACCGGATGATAAAAATAAGTCTATTCATCATTTGAATGCATCATCGATACCCTTTTTTGATCTACCAATGAAATCATTCACGTATTGTATAATGAAGTTCTTAAACGCAAGAAAAATAATGACGACAACAGCGATAATCAACACGATCTCAAGTGTACCAATCCCCTGCTCATTGCGCCAAAATGAGACTGCCCGTTGCTTAGCACTACTCCATAGCTTTTTCATATTCATTCTCCTTTACAGTTTGTGTACAACCTCTTTACATAATTTGCATCATAAATATCGCTGGTGCGACAACGAGCACCATCACTAAAAACAATATGCCTACTAACGGAAAGATCATTTTAGAGGAAGCCTCCTCACCCTTGAGCCGAGCAATCGTTTTGCGCGATTCCCATAACGACATATTCAGCTCTTGCACAGAATTTATAAAATGCTCACCTCCCTTGCGGTAATTCAGCAGTAATATCGTTGTAAGCATCGACATTTGCTGAAGTGCACAATTTCTATTCAGCTTCTCTACTACCGTTGCAAAGGAAGCACCATTGCTCAGCTCGAACACAGCTTCATTCCATTCCACATAAAGCGGATGCTTGCTATGCTGCTTGTTTTTAATGCTTTTGATAAAGCTTTGCTGGACGGAATCACCCGCGCCAACGAGCAGCGTTAATTGAGTGAGCAGCTTCGGCAGTTCCATTAGCATCGCTCTTTTCCTTTGCGCGAGTGAATTTTTCGTACCTTGATATAGCTGAAGAACAATGACAATCGAAACAGCAGCAGTAACAAGTGCAATCGCATTTTCATTAAGTACATAAGCAAACCAGCAGCCAGCTACTAGAACAAGCAGCGCTCCTCCAAGCGCTTCATTGAGCATAAACACCGTTGCTTCGAAGTTCCATTGATATCGGTGATATTGCATCATATAGCTATGAAGCATGTGCAACAGCATAGGCGCACGTTGCTCTAGTTTAAGCTTCTCGTAAATTACATAAGCAGGAGCATAGATCAGCTTCGATGTCGGCTTGATCGGCTTCACTTTTTTACCTTTCCTAGCTTTCTTTCCATGCTTGTCCACGGATGGCTCAGATGTCTTTCCAACTACAACTTGATGCGAAACCTTCCCCGTTGCGGCGTGATGACGCTCCTTCGCCTCCAGCTTCAAGCGAGCGATTCTCATGGCAAATTGCCCACTAGGTAGCTGACTCAGTCTCATTCCACTTGCATAAAGCAATAGCCAAAGCAGTGTTATACTGACAGCTACGTACAGCACGATTATCACCTACAATCTGATCGTCGTTAATTTATCCATAACCCAAAACAGTACCAGAAGAAAAAGGAGTACAAGCGTTAACAGCACGTAACCGATGCCTGAATTCAAAGCAGACATGTAATCAGGTGACATTGTATGGAGAAATTGTATTAATGCAAATGGAGCGGCCATCATCATTCTACCTTCAAGCTTTTTCTGTGCCAGCAGCACCTGAATTTCATTATCAATAGAGATCTGGTCACTAAGCATAGATGCCGTACGACGCATCACCGAAAGCAGATCTCCGCCACTGCGCTTGCATGTTTGCAAAGCGTCGACAAATTGCGTAAGTTCTTCAATATAGGCACGCTCAGCAAGCTTATGCAGGCTTTGCTCAATCGTTTCTCCGTTTCGAATACGCTGATTAATGATAGCAAGTTCGGCGATTAACTCGACATTCGTATGGGGATACAGCATCGCCATATCATCACTTGCCACAGCAAAGCAGTTTTCCAGTGATCGACCAACCGCTAGTGATGACACTAAAGACATCAATATATCTTTCAGCTGCAGCTTCATTCGCAGCTTTCTTTTGTGTATGAGTCGCTTTTTATCAAAGGAAAGCATGAAGTAGGAAAAAGGAGTAATAAGAAGGGATAACAGCCATGATTGATAAAGGCTGTACGTAATAAGGATAATTAGCATGCTCCAAAGCCCTATGCTTTGTGCTAGCTCTGTTCGTGTCATAATATAGTGATCGTAATTAATGAGTTTGTGTAGGCTAGCATCATTGGTCGGTTCACGAGGCATATGCGGAAGTTGCTTAGCCTGTCGATTCCGATGCAGCCAATGCTGCTGTTTAGCCTGTCGATTCTTTTCTTCAGCACTGGATAGCTGTGCAAAAGCCTGCTCATGCCTTAAGCTAACATTGGTTTTTCTTTGCTTAGCATAACGATCCGCAGCAAGGTTATGGTTGTCCAATTCATCACCCCATTTATTATTCCTTTTGTCGATTAATCGTTCACTGCTACTTCTGGATCAAGGCGGATTATTGGACATCCACTTGCAGCCCAGCAAGCATTAGCTTCTCCGTTCGATGCAGTGGAAAGCTTGTTCGCTTCAGACGCCTTTTGGAATTCGCTTCCTCGCCATCGTATTGAAATAGTGGCTGCAGGACAATCTCCCCATTGTCCATACCGATCATTTGACTAATTGAATAAACACCTCGGCTTCTATCCTGAAATCGAGTAAGGTGAATCATAATATCAATCGCAGAGCTAATTTGCGAGCGGACGACAGGCAATGGTAGATCACTACCACTCAATACCATCGTCTCTAGTCTGGAAAGCATATCCAAGACATTGTTCGCATGACCTGTGCTCATCGAACCTTCATGCCCAGTATTCATCGCCTGTAACATATCGAGCGCTTCCTTGCCTCTAACCTCTCCGACAATGATTCGATTCGGACGCATCCGCAACGAAGCTCGTATAAGCTCGCGTATAGAGATTTCACCTTTCCCTTCGGTATTAGCGTTGCGCGTTTCCAGTGAAACAAGATTAGGGATGCCACGAATTTGCAGCTCAGCCGCATCTTCAATCGTTATAATACGTTCATCATTCGGGATATAGCTGGACAAAGCATTGAGAAAGGTCGTTTTACCTGAGCCTGTGCCGCCACCAATAAAAATATTGTATTTCGCTTGTACAAGCAGCTGCAAAAAGCTCGCGGCTTGCGCTGAGATCGCTCCTCGTTCAATAAGGCGCTCCATCGTCAGCGGCTGTTCAGGGAACTTCCTAATCGTAATACACGGTCCTCGCAATGCAATCGGAGGCAATACAATATGAACACGAGACCCATCAACCAAACGAGCATCAACAATCGGCGAAGACTCATTAACGATTCGATTAAGTGGTGATACGATCTGCTGAATCAAATCTTCAAGCCGCTCACGACTCTCAAACTTCATATCGAGCTTACTTACATAGCCGTCTCGCTCAATAAAAACATCCTGCTCGTTATTAATCATAATTTCAGAGATTGTACGATCTTCAAGCAATGGCTGCAGCGGTCCTAAACCACGGAAGCTATGAAACAGCGTTTGAACCATAGAGAGCTTGTCCCCAGTAGAAACATGCCTAGTCGCACTCCAATTAAGCACAGCCTCCTCAATCCAATGTCGAAGCTCCTCATCTGTCATTGCTTGTGAAAAAAGATGACTGTCTCTTAATTGATCTCTCAGCTCATAGATCGATTGCTCTATCATCCTGCTTTCTCTCCAATATGCATCAGATGCTGCACACAACGTTCTATAGCTGCCCGATAGCTGACCGATTCAAGTAAAGCTGGCTCATTTGCTTGCCAAGCTTCTATATGAGGCAAATGTTCATGAAACATTACTTTAGGATCATTCTGACAGTTTCCATAAGGCTCATTCAGTACATACCAGCGCTTATGATTAACTTGAGCGATCCATTCAGAATGCTGCTGTTCCGCATATGCGACAGCCATATTATGCTTATGCTGCCAAGACGGCTGTGGCAACATAAGCATATAGTTCACATCACAGGCTGCAAGCACTGGCAAGGTCCAGCTAGTAAGTCCTGCTGGCATATCAACAATGATGTAATCGTATAGACCACTTGAATCAATCGTACGCAGGAGCTCCCTTGCATCCTCAGTACTCAACAATGATCGATCAGCTTCGTGCTGAAAAGCGCGAAGTGTATGAATGTGGTATGTTGGCTCTAATAGAGCATGCTCAGCAAGCCAGTCTGCAGCTTGTGAAGCGTTACTTTTTACAATATATAACAAGTCCGAATAGGAGGCGGTTCCACGTACTTTTAGTTGGGGAAGCAATACCTCAGATGTATTCCATAGCTCAAAATTGCAGTAAAAAACTCGATACCCCTTATTGGCCAATATAGTTGCCATATGAAGCGACATCATCGTTTTCCCACATTGCTCCAGTGTAGAGCACATCGCTACCGTACGTGGCTGCTCTTGCAGCATTATTTGTCTTTTCCCCTGGCCGCTTTTTACCCGTTCATAACGTTGCTGCAGCTGATGAAGCAATGAGGAAACCGACTGAAACTTGTACAACTCCCGTTCATGCATCTCACGCCTATGCGCAACAAGGACAGCGAGAGGAATACTCCCTTGTTTACTACGATAACCTTGATCATCAAGATGGCCTCCACCTGCTTCCACTCGAGCTAGAAATGAAGGCAGCAATGCCTCCTCGACAAGAATTAGCTCAACCCGCTCCAACTCTGTAATATGCTGCAAACGCTCAGCATTCGTATACAGCTGTAATCGCCAAGTATGATAGATCGGACTTGCCTTCATATAGCTCAGCATACGTGTTACGTATTCAATATCAGATGCAATGACTGCAAAAGTGATACTCATGAATTCCCTCCTTCAGTACGACTTCTATCTTTAAAAAGTTAACTTCCCTTGCTTAGAAAACAAAAAGCACCGCATAGTGCGCTGTCATATGACAACGACTATACGGTGCTTCCGTCTCTTATTACTTCAAAATGTATCACAAATAGCCAATATATGTCAACCTCAACTTTTGCTATCTTTTAAAGATTAGCCAAAAAAACGTTTAATTTCGATTTCTGCATTTTCTACTGAGTCTGAGCCATGAATGACATTATAGTCAACAATTGTTGCAAAATCTCCGCGAATCGTTCCTGCTGATGCCTCAATTGGATTGGTAAAGCCAATTAGCGTACGTGCATTGCGAACCGCTTCATGTCCCTCAAGAATCATAGCAAACACTGGACCTGATGTAATGTACTCTACCAGCTCTCCAAAGAACGGCTTAGATTGTAAATGAGCATAGTGAATACTAGCGAGCTCCTCAGAAATCGTCAACAGCTTTGCTTCCGCAATGTTAAAGCCTTTTTCTTCAAAACGTGTAACAATACGCCCAATCAAGCCTCTTTTTACGCCATCTGGTTTAATCATGACAAATGTTCTTTCCATTACAATCTCCTCCAGTAAAGTAGAATCTAATTCAGTTGCTGCTCCGTTAGCTCCAAAAACAGCTTAACATCCTCAGCTACGAGTCCTGCTGCTTCTTCCCAGAAATCTGTTTGCGTCAAGTCAACAGCAAGATGCTTGTGCGCTAGTTCTTCAACCGACAAGCGTCCAGTATCCTTAAGCAGCTCATCATATGCCGTTGCGAAACTCGGTCCTTCCTTCAGCGCACGCTTGTAAATCCCCGCACTGAACAAATAACCAAACGTATAAGGGAAATTATAAAACGGTACATCAGTTAAGTAAAAATGAAGCTTAGCTGCCCAGAAATGAGGATGATACACCGATAGCTGTTCGAGAAACGCCTTTTTCTGTGCCTCTACCATAAGCTCATTCAGCATTTCTGTTGTAAGTGGTCCCTGACTGCGCTTCTCATATAATCCACATTCGAATATAAAGCGTGCATGAATATTCATGTAGAACGCAATCGCACGTTGAATTTTATCATCGACCAGCGCAAGTTTTTCTTCATTGCTCGCAGCACGCTGCAGCGCACGATCAGATACGATCATTTCAGCGAACGTCGACGCTGTCTCTGCCACATTCATAGCATACTCCTGAGTAAGCGGAGGCATATCCTTCATCACATGTTGATGATAGGCATGACCGAGCTCATGTGCAAGCGTTGATACATTCGATGCAGAACCTGAAAATGTCATAAAAATTCGAGTCTCTTTGCTTTTCGGTAACGAGGTACAAAAGCCGCCCGGACGCTTACCTGGACGATCCTCAGCTTCAATCCACCGCTTCTCAAAAGCTTGCTTCGCAAACTCCGCAAGCTCCTTGCTGAAGCTAGCGAACTGTTCAACGATAAAGGCTGCCGCTTCATCGTAGCTCATCTGAGACCCACTTTCTGATGCTAGCGGTGCCTCCACATCATGCCACTCTAGCTTGTCTACGCCAAGCAGCTGAGCTTTCCGCTCAAAGTAAGGAATGAGCAGCTTTTTGCCCTGCTCTACTGCCTGCCACATCGCTTTCAGCGTCGCTTCACTCATACGGTTCATCTGCAGTGGCTCCTCAAGATAAGAGCCCCAGCCTCTGTTCTGATACCATTTCAAGCGAAAGCCTGATAAGTGATTGATCGTGTCCGTGCACAAGTCAGCTTGTTCACTCCAGCCTTGCTCCCAAAGCGTAAACGCCGCAGCTCTCTTGCTACGATCGCGTTCATCAAGTCGATTCGACATTTGACCAGTAGACAGCTCGGTGCCATCCGCTAAAGTGAATGTCATTCGCGAAACGATCGTGTTGTAAAAGTCTCCCCAGCCGTGATATCCATCAATTGCCAAATCAGCGGCAAGTGACTCTAGCTTAGGTGACATTTTATGCTTAGCCAGCTCTCTTCGCTCATTTAGATTATACGCAACGATTGCAAGGTCTGGCTGTGATAAAAATCTCTCCCATTGCTCTTGATCTATGCTACTCAAATGATCGTCGAACTCCGTTAATACAGAAGTATAGGCTGCACTTAAGTTTTTCAAACGATCATTCAGCAGCGTGGCTTCTTTATCAAACATATTTTGTGCCATAAGACATGCCACGAAGGAGTCTGCTTCTCGCAGCGCTGCGAGCACCTCTTCCACAATCGTTGTTTGCTGAACTAGGCCTTCATATGAAGCGGCCTCTGCTTGCGTTAGCAAGCGTCGTAGCTCAGCTATACGTCGCTCGGCCTGACTAATTTCTTCTTTCAATTGTGGAGAGTTAGCACCTCCTGGATAGATACTATCAAGCTCCCATTGCTGACTATAGGTCATCATCATTCCTCATTTCTATTTAGATTTGATTTGCCAAACTTATATACTTAGGTGTATAACAGTAAGTATATTGATCGGGGAGGTGCAACACCATGTTGAAGCAGCTGTCACCAGATACTGCGATAAAACTTGCCAAGGAGCTAGGAATTCCCATTGAACAGCTCGTCCATACGCCAAGGCATATCGTGCTGGCGAAACTTGCAGAGCTTGCCAAAAAACAGGCACTGCAAACCGAGACTAATGAGCAGGACAAGAGTGAAAAGGAGTCTGATATATGATTCCTTTTGAAAATACATGGCCGTATGAAGTCATTATGAATGACTACTATGTAGAAGAATGCCCGTTTTGCAAAGCAGAGCAAGTACTGCTTCCGTTGAAAAAGAAAGAAGTCCCTGATATTCAAAGTGGAAGAAAGAAGCTTCTCGTCTTCCCTTGCTGCTTTTCTAAGCTAACGATTATCGATATTGATCAAGACTACTTGTTAGCGGACAGCAAGATTCGCTCCTATCGTTAAGTAAATGAAGCAAAAGCTACAGCTTAGGTTAGTAATCATTCTACCTTAAACTGTAGCTTTTTATGTTTAGCATGCGTAATTCTACACGCTTTTTTTCGCTCGCTCACGTTGTTCAGTTGCTAGCTCCGCAGTTTCTTTCCACTGCTCACGGCTTGCGCGAATCATGCCAGCATCCATTATAGATTGGTCGTTAACTACTCGAGAGAACCATTTAACGGCTTCCTGATAATTGCCGACTCGCTTATTCAGCTCTCCGATTATATAAAGCAGCTTTGCATTTTTATCACTGTTCGTTTCATGTTCAAACACAATAATATATTGCTCCAAAGCATACTGAAGAAAACGTTTCTCTTCTGCCTCTTGTTCCATATAACGGTATAGCCATGCAATATGATGCAAAAATCCAGCGATTAGTCGAGGATCCTCCTTCATCAATTGAGCGATGATAAGTGCACGCTTATACGTAACAAGTGCCTGGTCAATCGTTCGTTCACCATGAAAAAACTGTTCGCTCCAATGCTTTCCGATTTCGGTTTTATAACGAAGTTTTTGCTCTTCGGTCATATGCTTTACTCCGTTTTCCGAGAAAGCATAACCACATTGAGGACATACCCGTATCACATAAAAGTCAGGATTTACTCCGTTCTTATAATGACCGCAAAAATCAGTATCCGTTTTAGATGGATTCTTGAAGCTGGGACGAACTCTTGTAATGTTGAAAGTTAATTGACAACAAGGACAATCAGCAGTAGATAGATACAACGGATCCACTCAAATTCACTCCTGTTCGGCTGTATTAATAAAATGATATGCAGGTCCTGATAGTCGTTCCAATACAAGCGCCTGAAGTGGTTCAGACAAGTTAACTTCGGCTAATGCCTCCTTCATACAGCTTAGCCAAGCGTTTGCTCGTTCTTCCGTGATCGGAAACGGCATGTGACGTGCCCGCATCATCGGATGACCGTGTTCCTCCGTATACAGCATAGGCCCACCAAAAAATTGCGTAAGAAACATATACTGTTTCTCCATCACTGGTGTAATATCCTCTGGGAACAAAGGCCCTATTACTGGATTGCTTTGAACTTTAGGATAAAAAGCCTCGAC
>Ga0160443_100390_pt1 | contig 36671 bp, 31 predicted proteins | sample HID1972I_E1MG_FD_108244 | JGI IMG/M metagenome (GOLD analysis project Ga0160443, IMG submission 108244) | Enriched pill bug-associated microbial communities from UW Madison campus, WI, USA - HID1972I_E1 MG | ecosystem: Host-associated > Arthropoda: Insects > Digestive system > Unclassified ... | reverse complement strand
GTCGCTGCCCGCACCTGCGCGCCGACCTGACTCGCACCGGCAAGATCGACGAGGACGGTGTGCTGACCTGTTCGATGCACGACTGGAAGTGGGATCTGAAGACCGGCAAGTGCCTGACCACCACCGGTCACCCGATCCGCGTCTCGCAGTGCCCGCTCACGGATGAGGCGCTTCGCGTCGGCGCCTGAGCGCGGTAGCCCGTTCATCGGGCACAGGAGATTCGGCGAGCACAGGAGGTTTCGCGGAAAACCGTCCTGTTCTCGCCGAGACTCCTGCAGCGGGTGAACGGCGGGCCGCTACCGTGTGAGGAGAAGCGCTTTCAGCTCAGCGGGGCGCAGATCCACAGCGCTCAGCTCGTCACGCGTGACGAACTCGATGTCGTAGCGACCTCGTGAGGAATCGTCGAACTCGGGTCCGTCGGCGAGTGCGGGATGGATCGATTTCAGCGTCGCGGCGTAGAAGGTCTCGGAGCGGATGCTGTCGAGCCGACGCTCGAGGATGACCTCGTCGAGTACCGCATCGGCGCCCAGCTCTTCGCGCAGCTCACGGCGCAGGCCGTCCTCCGGTGACGCGTCGACCAGCATCATCCCGCCGCCGGGCGTCGTCCAGTACGGCACCAGCCCGGGGCGCGTGCGCTTGATCAGCACGAGCCGGCCCTCGGCATCCGTCAGCACCGCGCGCACGCGCAGCAGCGGGATGCTGACTTGCAGAACGTCCGGGAAACGCAGCGTCTCCCAGAACTCGACAGCATCGTCGCCACCGTCGACGAGCCCCTGCGCAACCAGCCAGGCGGTCAGCACCATCCCGTGCGTGCCGACGATCACATGCTCGGCCTCATGCGCCAGCAGGCCCTCGTGGAAGCGCCGCGCCGCGGCATCCGGCGCCTCCCAGCCCTTGTGCCGGTCATCGAGCCGCCCCGCGACCCACGCCCGGCGGGCGTCTCGAAAGTCGACATGGACGTGCTCGACGCGGTCGATCTCGCGAAAGCGCGGGTCGGTGACGACGTTCGCGCCTGCCGGACCCATCGCCAGTCCCACCGTCCGAACCGCTTTGCTCTCCGGGCTGGACACCACCAGGGCTCCGGGAGCATCAAGCTCCAGCGCTGCGGATGCTGTGACGCCGGCACTGCTGAGATCCCACTGACCAGGTGGCAGCGATGCATCGACTGCCGGCATCGCGTGCCGGATGAATGTGATGCTGCGGAGCATCCGGCCAGAGTACGGGCCGGCTCCGGCTGACGTCACGCGCCACGCCAGCGCGCCCGGAGTCGCTAGACTGGACGCATCACCCACCTTTAATCCCGTCCCGTGAGGCGGAGAAGGGAAGTGGCCATTGTCTGCACGTACCGTGCTGCAGGAAGCCGATATCGCGCGCGCTCTGACGCGCATCGCCCACGAGATCCTCGAATCGAACCGGGGAGCAGAGGGCATCGTCCTGCTCGGGATACCCACGCGCGGGGTCACTCTCGCCGACCGGCTCGGACCGGTCATCTCGGGGATCGCCGATACCGAGATCCCCGTGGGTTCGCTGGACATCACGCTTTTCCGCGATGATCTGTCCCGGCATCCCACCCGCTCGCCCAAGCGCACCGAGATCCCCGACGGCGGGATCGACGGGAAGACCGTCGTGCTGGTCGATGACGTGCTCTTCTCCGGACGCAGCATCCGCGCCGCCCTCGATGCGATCCAGTCGATCGGGCGCCCTGCGGTCGTACGTCTGGCGATCCTGGTCGATCGCGGTCATCGCGAACTGCCGATCCGCCCGGACTTCGTCGGCAAGAACATCCCGTCCGCCAGCTCCGAGCGTGTGAACGTGCGGCTGAAGGAACTCGACGGCGTCGACGAGGTGACGATCGAGTCATGAGACACCTGCTCGACACCCGCACCCTCGACCGCGACACCGCCCTGCAGATCCTCGACGTCGCCGAGGACATGGCCGATACCCAGTCCCGTCAGGTGAAGAAGCTGCCGACACTGCTCGGCAAGACCGTCGTGAACCTCTTCTTCGAGGACTCCACCCGCACCCGCATCTCCTTCGAAGCCGCAGCCAAGCGGCTCTCGGCCGACGTCATCAACTTCGCCGCCAAGGGCTCCAGCGTCTCCAAAGGCGAAAGTCTGAAGGACACGGCGCAGACCCTGCAGGCGATGGGAGCGGATGCCGTGGTCGTGCGTCACTCGGCATCCGGCGCACCCCGCACCCTCGCAACCAGCGGCTGGATCTCCGCCGGCGTCGTCAACGCGGGTGACGGCACGCACGAGCACCCCACGCAGGCGCTTCTGGACGCCTTCACGATCCGCAAGCGCAGCTTCGGCCCCGACAGCCGCGGCCACGACCTCAGCGGTCTGCACGTGGTCATCGTCGGCGACGTGCTGCACTCGCGCGTCGCCCGCTCCAATGTCTGGCTGCTGTCGACGCTGGGCGCCGAAGTCACGCTCGTGACCCCGCCGACGCTGATTCCGCAGAACGTCTCGCAGTGGCCTGCGCGCGTGATGTACGACCTGGACGCCGCCTTGAGCGCCGGCCCGGACGCGGTCATGATGCTGCGCATCCAGGCCGAGCGGATGCACGCCGCGTATTTTCCGACTGAGCGGGAGTATTCGCGCCTCTGGGGGCTCGACGCAGTGCGTGCGGCCGGTCTGCCGGAGGGTAGCATTGTCATGCACCCGGGCCCGATGAACCGCGGACTGGAGATCTCCTCCGAGGCCGCCGACTCCCCACGATCCACCGTGCTGGAGCAGGTCACGAACGGCGTCTCGGTGCGCATGGCGGTGCTGTACCTGCTTCTCGCGGGAGAGCGGGACGACGAACGAAGGGAAGTGAAATGAGCCAGACCCTCGTCATCGCAGGAGTCCAGCTGCTCGGCCGCGAGAGCGCCGACATCATCATCGAGAACGGCGTCATCGCCGAGATCGGATCGGGCCTGAGCCGATCCGGCGCACGCATCGTCGACGGCGACGGACTCGTCGCTCTGCCGGGTCTCGTCGACCTGCACACGCACCTGCGCGAGCCCGGCTTCGAGGCATCCGAGACGGTGCTCACCGGCACGCGCGCAGCCGCAGCGGGCGGGTTCGCCGCCGTCTTCGCGATGCCGAACACCCAGCCCGTCGCCGATACGGCCGGCGTGGTCGAGCAGGAGCTCGCGCTCGGCGAGGCCGCAGGCTACGCCACCGTGCAGCCGATCGGCGCCGTCACCGTCGGGCAGAAGGGCGAGCGGCTCGCCGAACTCGGCGCCATGGCCGCGTCCCGCGCGCGCGTGCGCGTGTTCAGCGACGACGGCTTCTGCGTGTGGGATCCGCTGATCATGCGCCGCGCCCTCGAGTACGTGAAGTCCTTCGGCGGTGTGATCGCGCAGCACGCGCAGGATCCCCGCCTGACCGAGGGCGCCCAGATGAACGAGGGCGTCGTGTCCGCCGAGCTGGGACTCGCCGGCTGGCCCGCCGTCGCCGAGGAGTCGATCATCGCCCGCGACGTGCTGCTCGCCGAGCACGTCGGGTCGCGCCTGCACGTGTGCCACCTCTCCACCGCCGGCTCCGTGGACCTGATCCGCTGGGCCAAGAAGCGCGGCGTGCAGGTCACCGCCGAGGTCACCCCGCACCACCTGCTGTTGACCGACGAGCTGGTGCGCGACTACGACGCGCGCTACAAGGTGAACCCGCCGCTGCGCACGCAGGAGGACGTGCTCGCCGTGCGCGAGGGACTGGCCGACGGCACGATCGACATCGTCGCCACCGATCACGCTCCGCACCCGGCCGAGAACAAGGCCTGCGAGTGGCAGGCCGCCGCGAACGGCATGGTCGGGCTGGAGAGCGCGCTGCGGGTGGTGCACCAGTCGATGGTGCAGACCGGGATGCTGGAGTGGGCCGACGTCGCCCGCGTGCTGAGCACGACCCCCGCACGGATCGGCCAGCTCGACGGCTTCGGATCGCTCCAGGTGGGGCGCCCGGCGCACATCACCCTGTACGACGCGGACGTGCCCGGCGTGTTCACCGAGGCCGACCTGCACGGACGCAGCCACAACTCGCCCTACCTCGGGCGGGAGCTGCCTGGCCGGGTGCAGTGGACCATTCACGGCGGTGTCGTCACCGTCGAGGACGGCGCGCTCGTCGAGCAGCTGGGCGAAGCTCTGTGAGCCGGGAACTCGCAGCACTGGTCATGGCCGGTGTCGCCGCCCTGATCCTGCTGGCGATGTTCCTGGGCTGGCGACGACGAATCCGGCGGGACTCCGCTCTGACCGCGCCGATCGGGGTCCCGGAGCATGCCGAGGTGACCGGGCGTCATGAGGTGCTGTACGTGGCCACGACCGCGCACGACCAGCCCCTCGAGCGCGTCGCCGTGAAGCCTCTGGCGTACCGCGCCCGCGGCGAGCTCGTCCTCACCGACAGGGGAGTGGCGCTGAGCCTCGACGGCGCTCCCACCGTCTTCATCGCCTCGACACGACTCGTCGCCGCAGATCGCGCGACCGTCGCCGTCAATCGCGTCGTGGAGCCGAACGGACTGGTCCGCCTGGTGTGGCGGGTCGCCGACGGCGTCCTCGTGGATTCATTCCTGCGACTCACGTCCGCTGAACCGCAGCAGATACTCCCGGAGCTCGAGCGCCTCAGCGCCGCACCGGAGAACGGAGAACTGTCTTGACCATCTCTCGTGCGGGGACCTCGTCCCCGCTGACGCCCGCCGTGCTCGTCCTCGAGGACGGCACCCGCTTCGACGGCCGCGCCTACGGCGCCGTCGGGACCACGCTCGGCGAGGTCGTCTTCGCCACCGGCATGTCCGGCTACCAGGAGACCCTCACCGACCCCTCCTACGCCGGGCAGATCGTGGTGCAGACCGCCCCGCACATCGGCAACACCGGCATGAACGCGCTGGACATGGAATCCGAGCGGATCTGGGTCGCCGGATACGTCGTCCGCGACCCCGCACGCCGCGTGTCGAACTGGCGATCCGAGGAGTCCCTCGACGTCGCCATCGTGCGCGACGGCATCGTCGGCATCAGCGGGATCGACACCCGCGCGCTGACGCGTCGCATCCGCGACGCCGGATCCATGCGCGGCGGGATCTTCTCGGGTCCCGACGCCGAGCTGGATGCGGAGGAGCAGCTGCGCCGGGTGACCGACGCACCCCGGATGGCCGGGCAGAACCTGTCCGCCGCGGTCTCCGTCACCGCTGCGCGCGTCATCCCCGCCACCGCCGAGCGGATCGGCAACCTCGCGGTGCTCGATCTCGGGATCAAGAAGTCCACGCTCGACAACCTTGCCGCACTGGGGTTCGATGTGCACGTGCTGCCGCAGTCGGCGAGCTTCGCCGACATCCGTGCGACCGAGCCGGTCGGGGTCTTCTACTCCAACGGTCCCGGCGACCCCTCGGCATCCGACGCCCAGGTCGCGGTGCTGCGCGAGGTGCTCGACGCGCGACTGCCGTACTTCGGCATCTGCTTCGGCAACCAGCTCTTCGGCCGCGCCCTGGGACTGGGCACCTACAAGCTCGCCTTCGGCCATCGCGGCATCAACCAGCCGGTGCTGGACAAGTCGACCGGTCGCGTGGAGATCACCGCACACAACCACGGCTTCGCGGTCGAGGCGCCCCTGGAGGGCGCCTTCGCCAGCCCGAACGGCTACGGCTCCGTCGAAGTGAGTCACGTCGGACTGAACGATCAGGTCGTCGAAGGCCTGCGCGCGCACGACATCCCCGCCTTCTCGGTGCAGTACCACCCCGAGGCCGCGGCGGGTCCCCACGACGCCCACTACCTCTTCGCCAGGTTCCGCGACCTGGTTCTGTCAGATCTGATCCAGAAGGACGCCAAGTAATGCCGAAGCGCGAAGACATCAACTCCGTTCTCGTGATCGGCTCCGGTCCGATCGTCATCGGCCAGGCGTGCGAGTTCGACTACTCCGGCACCCAGGCCTGCCGCGTCCTGCGCGAGGAGGGCGTGCGCGTCATCCTGGTGAACTCGAACCCCGCCACCATCATGACCGACCCCGACTTCGCCGACGCGACCTACATCGAGCCGATCACCCCCGAGGTGATCGAGACGATCATCGCCAAGGAGAAGCCGGACGCCATCCTTCCCACGCTCGGCGGTCAGACGGCACTGAACGCCGCCATGACGCTGCACGAGCGCGGCATCCTGGACAAGTACGGCGTCGAGCTGATCGGCGCGAACGTGGAGGCCATCCGCAAGGGCGAGGACCGCCAGATCTTCAAGGAGCTGGTGCTCGAGGTCGGAGCCGACGTCGCCGACTCCCGGATCTGCCACACCATGGACGAGATCCTGGCCGGCGCGGCCGAGCTCGGCTACCCGCTGGTCGTGCGCCCGTCGTTCACGATGGGCGGCCTCGGATCGGGCTTCGCCTACGACGAGGAGGACCTGCGCCGCATCGCCGGGGCCGGCCTGCACGACTCGCCCACACACGAGGTGCTCCTGGAGGAGTCCATCCTCGGGTGGAAGGAGTACGAGCTCGAGCTCATGCGCGACACGGCCGACAACACGGTCGTGGTCTGCTCCATCGAGAACGTCGACCCGGTGGGTGTGCACACGGGCGACTCGATCACGGTCGCTCCGGCGCTCACGCTCACCGACCGCGAGTACCAGAAGATGCGCGACATCTCGATCGACATCATCCGCTCCGTGGGCGTGGACACCGGCGGATGCAACATCCAGTTCGCCGTCGATCCGACCAACGGCCGCATCATCGTCATCGAGATGAACCCGCGCGTGTCGCGGTCGTCGGCACTGGCGTCGAAGGCCACCGGCTTCCCGATCGCCAAGCTCGCCGCGAAGCTGGCCCTCGGCTACCGCCTCGACGAGATCCCGAACGACATCACCGGCGTCACCCCGGCGAGCTTCGAGCCCACGCTGGACTACGTCGTGGTCAAGGTGCCGCGCTTCGCGTTCGAGAAGTTCCCGGCGGCGGATGCCACGCTGACGACCACGATGAAGTCGGTCGGCGAGGCCATGGCCATCGGACGCAACTACACGACCGCGCTGCAGAAGGCGCTGCGCTCGCTCGAGCAGCGCGGGTCGTCCTTCCACTGGGGACCCGAGGATCGCTCGGTCGAGGAGCTGCTGGAGATCTCGAAGACGCCCACGGACGGCCGGATCGTCGTGCTCCAGCAGGCGCTGCGCAAGGGTGCGACGATCGAGCAGGCCTTCGACGCCACCGCGATCGACCCCTGGTTCCTCGACCAGATCGTGCTGATCAACGAGGTCGCCGACACGGTCGCGCAGGCTCCTGAGCTGGACGCGGCGACGCTGCGCCACGCCAAGGAGCACGGCTTCTCGGACATCCAGATCGCGCAGCTGCGCGGAACCACGGACGTCGAGGTGCGCGGCATCCGCCACACCCTGGGCCTGCGCCCGGTCTACAAGACCGTCGACACCTGCGCGGGGGAGTTCCCCGCCCTCACCCCGTACCACTACTCGAGCTACGACTTCGAGACCGAGGTCGCACCCTCGGAGCGCACCAAGGTGGTCATCATCGGCTCCGGCCCGAACCGCATCGGTCAGGGCGTCGAGTTCGACTACTCCTGCGTGCACGCGTCGTTCGCGCTGTCGGATGCCGGTTACGAGACCATCATGGTCAACTGCAACCCCGAGACGGTCTCGACCGACTACGACACCTCGGACCGGCTGTACTTCGAGCCGCTGACGCTCGAGGACGTGCTGGAGGTGCTGGATGCCGAGGCGCGCAGCGGCACCATCCTCGGTGTGGTCTGCCAGCTCGGAGGCCAGACGCCGCTGGGACTCGCGAAGGGCATCGAGGCCGCCGGCTACACCGTGCTCGGCACCAGCCCGGCGGCGATCGACCTCGCCGAGGAGCGCGAGCTCTTCTCCCGTCTGCTGGACCAGGCTGGTCTGGTCGCGCCGCGCAACGGCACGGCCATCGACGTCGAAGGCGCCGTCCGCATCGCGGAGGAGATCGGCTATCCCGTGCTCGTGCGTCCGAGCTTCGTGCTCGGCGGGCGCGGCATGGAGATCGTCTACGACACCGAGTCGCTGCGCGACTACTTCGTCCGCACCGCCGGTCAGGTCATCATCGAGGAGGGCAAGCCGCTGCTGGTTGACCGCTTCCTCGACGACGCGATCGAGCTCGACGTGGACGCCCTCTTCGACGGCACCGATCTGTACATCGGCGGCATCATGGAGCACCTCGAGGAGGCAGGCATCCACTCCGGCGACTCCAGCTGCACCCTGCCGCCCATCTCGCTCGGACGCAGCGACATCGACCGCGTCCGCGCGGCGACCCGATCGATCGCCGAGGGCGTGGGCGTGCGCGGCCTGCTGAACGTGCAGTTCGCGATCAGCGCCGGTGTGCTCTACGTCATCGAGGCGAACCCGCGCGCGAGCCGCACGGTGCCCTTCGTGTCGAAGGCACTGGGCATCCCGCTGGCCAAGGCCGCCAGCCGCATCATGGCCGGGTCCACGGTCGCGGAGCTCATCGCCGAGGGTATGATTCCCGTCCAGGACGGATCGAAGGTGCCGCTGGGCGCCCCGATCGCCGTCAAGGAGGCCGTGCTGCCGTTCAAGCGCTTCCGCACGCACGACGGCAAGGTCGTGGACTCGGTGCTCGGACCGGAGATGCGCTCGACCGGTGAGGTCATGGGCATCGACAAGGACTTCCCGACCGCATTCGCGAAGAGCCAGGCCGCAGCGTACGGAGGCATGCCGACCTCGGGCACGGTGTTCATCTCCGTGGCCGACTCGGACAAGCGCGCCGTCATCCTGCCCGCACATCGTCTGCAGCAGCTCGGATTCACCCTCGTCGCCACCGAGGGGACCGCCGAGATCCTCGGGCGCAACGGCATCCACGTGACCGTCGTCTCGAAGTACAGCGAGACGCAGTCCAGCGGTGAGCGCAACATCGTCGACCTGATCAACGACGGCGAGATCGACATCGTCGTGAACACTCCCAGCGGCGGCGTCGCACGGGCCGACGGCTACGAGATCCGTGCGGCCGCGGTCGCCGCGGACAAGGCGCTGTTCACCACCATGGCCGTGCTCGGTGCGGCGGTGAGCGGCATGGACGCGGCGAACGAGGGCTTCTCGGTGCGCAGCCTGCAGGAGTACGAGCTCGATCGCAGGGCCGTCAAGTGACCCACGCCTCCGCCACGATGCAGTCCTTCGGCGTCCGGCTGCGGGCGGCGATGGACGCGCACGGTCCGCTGTGCGTGGGCATCGACCCGCATGCCGCGCTGCTCGAGCAGTGGGGCCTGTCGCAGGACGCCGGCGGCCTGCGTTCGTTCGGGCTCGCGGTGGTCGATGCCGCCGCCGGCAGGGCGGGAGTGGTCAAGCCGCAGGTGGCGTTCTTCGAGCGCTTCGGATCGAAGGGCTTCGCGGCTCTCGAGGATGTCATCGCGAGCGCTCGTGCCGCCGGGCTGCTCGTGCTGGCGGACGCGAAGCGCGGCGACATCGGCTCGACCATGGCTGGGTACGCCTCGGCATGGCTCGAGCCCGGCGCAGCGCTGGAGTCGGATGCCGTCACCGTCAGCCCGTATCTCGGACCCGATTCGCTGCGTGAGACCATCACGACGGCGATCCGCGCAGGCAAGGGCGTGTTCGTCCTCGCGGCGACCAGCAACGCCGAGGCGGCGTCGCTGCAGACGGCGCGCACGGTCGACGTGGCCGCCGGCGACGGGCAGACCGTCGCGCAGCGGGTCGTGCGCGACGTGACGTGGGCGAACGGCTCCGTCGCCTTCGAGGGCGCACTGGGACCGGTCGGCGTCGTCATCGGCGCCACCGTCGATCGCACCGAGATGGGGCTGGAGGACGGGGATCTGCTGGGCACGCCGATTCTCGCACCCGGTTTCGGCGCACAGGGCGCCGTGGCGGAGGACCTGATCGGCAGATTCGGCGTCGTCGCCGGGCAGGTGCTGGCCAGCGAGAGCCGCAGCATCCTCCGCGCGGGTCCGGACGGGATCGCGGCAGCCATCGGCGAACAGGCCGCACGGTATCAGGAGGTTCTTCGTGGCTGAACATCGCATCGTCCCCGAGGTCGACCGTCAGGCGGCGTCCCAGCGGGCACTGGAGCGTCGGCGCGCACGCGCGTCGATCAAGCGCGACCTGACCACGCGCGTCACCACCGGCCAGGAGGTCCTGCGCCAGGCCGTCGCGGATGCCGCCTCGGATGCCGCCACCATGCGCGTGACCGACTTCCTGCTCGCCCTGCCGGCGATCGGAACGGGCAAGCGCGACCGCATCCTGGAAGAGCTGCACATCTCGCCGGTCAAGCGGCTGGGCGGTCTGGGCGTGCGTCAGCTGGCCGCGCTGTCCGGCTGGCTCGATGAGCGCTTCCCCCCGCACACGGCGCGTCCCGGACGCAGCCGTCTGCTGGTGCTCGCCGGTCCGACGGCGGTCGGAAAGGGCACGGTCGCCGCGCGCATCCGCGAGAGTCATCCGCAGATCCACCTGTCGGTCTCGGCCACGACCCGGCCACCGCGGCCGGGGGAGATCGACGGTGTGCACTACTACTTCGTCGATGACGAGGCCTTCGATCGGCTGATCTCCGACGGACAACTGCTCGAGTACGCCACCGTGCACAACAAGTACCGCTACGGCACACCGCGCGGACCCGTCGACGCGGCGCTGGCCGAGGGCAGGACAGTTCTGCTCGAGATCGATCTGCAGGGTGCGAGGCAGGTGCGCGCCGCGGAGCCGTCGGCGACGCTGGTGTTCCTGCTGCCGCCCACGTGGGACGAACTGGTGCAGCGACTGGTCGGCCGGGGCACCGAGGACTCCGAGGAGCGCACCCGCCGGCTGCGCACCGCGCGCAAGGAGCTGGCCGCCCAGAACGAGTTCGATTACCTCGTCGTGAACGCCGACGTCGCCACGGCCGCGCAAGAGGTCGTAGAATTGAGCTCAGACTCTGCGCGCTGAAGGTTCCTGAGCTTGCCGAAGGGGCGCGCGCTGCGTTTCACCGATTTCACGACACGTCGTCAGCAGACGACATCGTCACCTGACCAGGAGGTCCACCATGGCCGGAAGCAACCAGGGCATCATCGACCCGCCCATCGACAACCTGCTCGAGCGGGTGGAGTCGAAGTACGAGCTCGTGATCTACGCATCCAAGCGTGCGCGTCAGATCAACGACTACTACTCCGACCTGCACGAGGGCAACCTCTTCGACAACGTGGGCCCGCTGGTCGACTCGTCCGTCGAGGACAAGCCCCTCACGATCGCTCTGCACGAGATCAACGAGGACAAGCTTCGCATCCGTCACGCCGAGTGATCACCCGCACCCTGTGAGCCGCCGACGTCCGCACCCGGATGTCGGCGGCTTCACGCATACTGGCGTCGAGCCGATCCCGGCTCCGCCCGACGACCCTGCTTTGGAGCACCGATGAGCGCCCTGCGCCTGTTCACGTCCGAGTCCGTCACCGAGGGGCACCCCGACAAGATCTGCGATCAGATCTCCGACAGCATCCTCGACGGCCTGCTGGCCGTCGATCGCGACTCGCGCGTCGCGGTCGAGACATTGGTCACCACGGGCCTCGTGCACGTGGCCGGTGAGATCCGCACGGAGGGATACGTCGACATCCCCACCATCGTGCGCGACGTCGTCAACGGCATCGGCTACACCTCCAGCGACATGGGCTTCGACGGCTCCTCCTGCGGCGTGAGCATCTCGGTGGGGGAGCAGTCCGCGGACATCGCCCACGGCGTCGACCAGGCGCAGGAGCAGCGCGACGGCGGCTCCACCGATCCTCGCGACGAGCTCGGCGCGGGCGACCAGGGCATCATGTTCGGCTTCGCCACGAACGAGACCCCGCAGCTCATGCCGATGGCCGCATGGACCGCGCACCGCATCGCGGAGCGGCTGACCGCCGTGCGCCGTTCGGGTGAGCTGGACTTCCTGCGCCCCGACGGGAAGACGCAGGTCACCCTCGGCTACGACGGTTTCACCCCGAAGTCCGTCGAGGCGGTCGTGCTGTCCACCCAGCATCACCCCGACATCTCCCAGGAGGAGCTGAAGGCGCTCGTACGCGAGAAGGTCATCGACCCCGTGCTCGCACAGACCGGCCTCGACCTGGCCGATGACCTCACGTACTACATCAACCCGGCCGGTCCCTTCGTCACCGGCGGGCCGAAGGGCGACGCGGGTCTGACCGGCCGCAAGATCATCATCGACACCTACGGTGGCGCTGCCCGCCACGGCGGCGGTGCGTTCAGCGGCAAGGACCCGTCGAAGGTCGACCGCTCCGCCGCGTACGCGATGCGCTGGGTGGCGAAGAACGTCGTCGCTGCAGGCCTCGCCGATCGCGCCGAGGTGCAGGTGGCCTACGCCATCGGCGTCGCCCGGCCCGTGGGACTGTACGTCGAGACGTTCGGCACCGGCACGGTCTCCGACGATGCGATCACGCGCGCCATCGACTCCGTGTTCGACCTGCGCCCGCAGGCCATCATCGAGGACCTGGACCTGCTGCGTCCGATCTATGCGCAGACCGCTGCTTACGGCCACTTCGGACGCGAACTGCCCGACTTCACCTGGGAGCGCACCGACCGCGCAGAAGAGCTGCGCCGCGCTGCCGGGGTCTGAGGCGGCTGTGGCCCCGGATCCGGTCGATTCGGCGGAGCAGGCGCTCCTGAGCGGGGGCGGCGCGCGCCGGATCGCGCGCGTGCTCATCGACTCCCCGCTTCCCCAGCTGGATCGACTTTTCGACTATGCGCTCCCGGATGAACTCGGCGAGGTCGCACCCGGCGTGCGGGTGAAAGCACCGCTGCGCACCGCAGGGCGCGTGATCGACGGCTTCATCGTCGAGATCGACGTCGAATCGGATGCCGCTCGAACGCTCTCCGAGATCGAGAGTGTGGTCTCGTCCACGGTCGTCATGCCCGACCGGCTGTACCGTCTCGCCCGCCGCGCAGCGGATCGTGCTGCCGGCGCGGCATCCGACATCCTGCGACTCGCGATTCCCAAGCGTCAGGTGCGCGTCGAGAAGGCGTGGCGCTCTCCGGAAGCGGCACCCGTCCCGGGCGAGGCCGCGCTGCTGCGCGCTCGTGCCGTCGTCGCGGCCTACGACGGCCTGGAAGCACTGCTCGCCGAGTTCGGCCGCGCCGCCGTCGAGGCCATCCCCGTCGCGCAGGACGACATCCCAGGCTGGGCACTGCTGATGGCATCTGCCGCGGCCGTGCAGCTGGCCGAAGGCCGCTCGAGCGTTCTCGTGGTGCCCGACTATCGGGATCAGGACGTCCTGCTCGCCGCACTCGCGACGCTCGTCGACGACGAAGCCGTCGTGCGACACGACGCCAGGCAGCCCAACCCGGACCGCTACCGGGCTTTCCTGCGCACCCTCGATGAGGCGCCCTGCGTGGTCGTGGGCAATCGCTCAGCCGTCTACTCGCCCGCGCGCGCCGGACTCGTCGCCATCTGGGACGACGGCGACGCGCTGCTCGCCGAGCCGCTCGCCCCGTACGTGCACGCACGCGACGCCGCGCTGATCCGTCAGGAGGACGAGGGCAGCGCCCTTCTGCTGGTCGGCCACACCCGCTCCACCGACGCCGAACGGCTCGTCCTGCACGGGTGGCTGCAGGACATCACCGCCACCCGCCGGATCACGCCGCAGGTGCGCCTGAGCACCCCGCAGGAGCTCGAGCAGACCGGTCAGCGTGTTCCGTCCAGTGCCTTCGCGACGGCGCGGGCGGCGATCGCCGAGGGACCCGTGCTGGTGCAGGTCGCACGCCCCGGATTCTCCCCGACGCTGGTCTGCGCGGGATGTCGGGCGCCCTCCCGCTGCGCGCACTGCGGCGGACCACTGGGGGCCAGGCGGCGGGGGGCGGTTCCGGTCTGCGGCTGGTGCGGACGCTCCGCGAACTCCTGGCACTGCCCGGAGTGCTCCTCCGATCAGGTGCGACTGGCCTCCTCCGGCACGGAGCGCACGGCCGACGAGCTGGGTCGAGCATTTCCCGGCGTGCGCGTGATCGTCTCCGACGGAGCGCATCCGCTGCAGCACATCGACGCCGAGCCGGCACTCGTGGTCGCCACCAGAGGCGCCGAACCGGCCGCCGCCGGGGGATATCGTGCGGTGATCCTGCTGGACGGCGCGCGGATGCTGCAGGCCCCCGAACTGCGCATCGGCGAGTCGTGCCTGCGCTGGTGGGCGAACGCCGCAGCGCTGGCCGCACCCGGTGCACCGATCCACCTGGTCGGCGTGAACGGCCCGGTGGCGCGCGCACTCGCCACCTGGTCACCGGCAGCGTATGCCCGCAGCGAACTCGAGGCCCGTCTGCCACTGCGCATGCCGCCGACAGCCCGCGTCGCGCAGATCGAGGGTCTGCCCGCCTCCGTGCGCACAGCACTCGGGGCGCTCGCAGAGATCGGAATCTCCGGCGACGCCGTCCTGGGGCCGTTGCCGTCCGGAGACGAGGGACGCGTCCGGGCGCTGGTGCGCTTCGGCTACGCGGCGGGACAGAGCGTCGCCGGCGTGCTGCGGGCCGCAGTGATCGCCGAGGCCGCTCAGCGCCGCCGAGGCCGCGGAGCGCCGCGGGTGTCGCTCTCGGTGCACCTCGATATCCTCGAACCAGAGATCTGAACACGTCTCGACCTCTTACCCGGCACCGATCACCCCGATCCCCGATCAAATCCCGAGCGGAGAACATTCATGCGCCTCGTCTTCGCAGGCACGCCCGCCGTCGCCGTGCCCACCCTGCACGCCCTGGCCGTCCGGCACGAGATCGCCGCGGTGATCACCCGACCCGACGCGGCTCTCGGCCGCAAGCGCGTCCTGACCCCCTCGCCGGTCGCCGCGGCTGCCGAGGCGCTCGGTGTTCCGATCATCAAGACGGCACGGCTGGACGAGGCGGCCACCGCGCAGATCACCGCGTTGGGAGCCGATCTCGGAGTGATCGTCGCATACGGCGGCATCGTCCGCGAGCCGCTGCTTTCCGCACCGCGACACGGCTGGATCAACCTGCACTTCTCCCTGCTGCCGTCCTGGCGCGGCGCGGCGCCCGTGCAGCGCGCTCTCATCGCCGGCGATGCCGAGCTCGGCGTCAGCGTGTTCCAGCTCGTGCCCGCGCTCGACGCGGGCGACGTGTTCGCCATGCGCAGCGTGCACGTCCCCGAAGACGCCACCGCCGATGTCGCACTGTCGATCCTGGCCGAGGAGGGTGCGGGCGTGACCTCGGACGTGGTCGCGGGCATCGCCGACGGCACAGCCGCTGCGTCCCCGCAGGTGGGCACCGCGACGCTCGCACCCAAGCTCGCGTTCGAGGATGGCGCGCTGGAGTGGACCGAGCCCGTGTCATCCGTTTTCGCACGGTACCGCGGTACGACGCCGGAGCCCGGTGCGCACACGACCATCGATGGAGCGCGGCTGAAGATCCTCACCGCCGCACCGGCATCCGATGCTCCCGTGCTCGCTCCGGGTCAGCTGACCGGAACGAAGGGCGCCGTGCTGATCGGATGCGCTGACGGTGCACTGGAGGTGACGCGCGTCCAGCCCGCAGGAAAAGGCGCGATGAACGCCGCCGACTGGTGGCGGGGTCTGCGCGCCGACGAGTCCGTGCGAGCCGGCTCATGACCGCGTCCGAGAACGGCAAGCGGGGGATCCAGCCCGCGCGCTGGGTCGCCTACGACGTGCTGCGCGCGGTGACCGACGACGACGCCTACGCGAACCTGCTGCTGCCGAAGCTGATCGTGGAGGCCGGATTGAACGGTGCCGATGCGGGGCTGGCGACCGAGCTCGCCTACGGCACGCTGCGACGCCGAGGCACCTACGATGCGATCATCGCGGATGCTGCAGGGCGGCCGGTCGAGGACATCGACTCCGCCGTGCTGGATGCGCTGCGGCTGGGCGCCCATCAGCTGCTCGCCACCCGGGTCGCCCCGCACGCCGCCGTCAACGAATCCGTGAACCTCGTCGCGGCCGAGGTCGGCCGGGGAGCCGCGGGATTCGCCAACGCGGTGCTGCGGCGCATCGCCCGTGACGACGCCGACACCTGGCAGGAGCGCATCGAAGCCGGCGCACGCTCGGACGACGAGCGGCTCGCTCTGCGCACCGCGCACCCGGTGTGGGTGATCCGGGCCCTGCGTCGCGCACTGGCCGCAGAAGGGCGCTCCGACGAATTGGACGAGCTGCTGCACTCCGACAACGTCTCGCCGGAGGTCACGCTGGTGGCATTGCCCGGGCTGGCCGAGCGCGGGGAGCCCGCGCGCCCGTACGCGGCGACGGCGTTCGCCTCACCTGGCGGTGACCCGCGCGAGATCACGGGCAGTGCGGCGGGCACGATCCGCGTGCAGGATGAGGGCTCTCAGCTCGTCGCCCTCGCCCTGGCATCCGCTGCACCGGTGCGTGCGGGGGAGCGCTGGCTCGACCTGTGCGCCGGACCGGGTGGCAAGACCGCGCTCCTGGCCGCTCTCGCGCACCGCGACGGCGCGGCGCTGGAGGCCAACGAGATCGTGCCGGTGCGCGCCGGACTGGTCCGCAAGGCGCTTCGTCCGCTGCCGATCGACGTTCCCGTGCACGAGCAGGACGGCCGCGAGTTCGCGGCGCAGCATCCGGGCGCCTTCGACCGCATCCTCGTCGACGCGCCCTGCACGGGCCTGGGCGCGCTGCGGCGCAGGCCCGAAGCGCGGTGGCGCAAATCCCCCGCCGACGTCGCCGAGCTCGTCGTGCTGCAGACGCAGCTGCTGGACGCAGCCGTCGACGCTCTCGCTCCGGGAGGCATCGTCGCCTACGTGACCTGCTCACCGCATCTGGCCGAGACCTCCGGTGTCGTCTCCGAGGTGCTGCGGCACCGCGACGACGTCACGGAGCTCGATGCGCAGGCGGTCATGACGGATGTCGCCACCTCGCCGATCGATCTCGCGCCCGCCCCGGACGGCCAGGCCGGGCGCGTGCAGCTGTGGCCGCACCGCCACGGCACGGACGCCATGTTCCTCGCGCTGCTGCAGCGCGGCACCCGCACTGCCCAGGAAGGATGACCTCGTGAACCTCCCCGCCGGACCCCGCATCAATCCCAGCATCCTCGCCGCGGACTTCGTCAACATGCAGGCGGATCTCGCCCGCATCGCGACAGCCGACTTCGCGCACGTCGATGTGATGGACAACCACTTCGTCCCCAACCTCACCTTCGGCCCGCAGATGGTCGAGCGCATTCAGGCCACGAGCCCGATCCCGCTGGACGTGCACCTGATGATCACCGATCCCGACCGCTGGGCGCCCGGCTACGCCGAGCTGGGCGCGGCGAGCGTCACATTCCACCTCGAGGCGGCCGCCGACCCGGTCGCGCTCGCGCGCCGCCTGCGTGACATCGGCGCCCGTGCCGGCGTCGCGATCAAACCCGGAACGGCGGGGGAGTCGCTGTACGACATCCTCGACGAATTCGACCAGGTGCTGGTGATGACCGTGGAGCCCGGCTTCGGCGGACAGGGGTTCATGCCCGAGACCATGCCCAAACTCCGGGCGCTGCGCGACGAGGCCCGTCGCCGGGGATCGGACGTCTGGCTGCAGGTCGACGGAGGCATCTCCGACGCCACCATCGCGCAGGCGGCCGAGAGCGGAGCCGACACGTTCGTCGCCGGCTCCGCGGTCTACGGCGCCGACGACATCGAGGCGGCCGTCACCCGGCTCCGGGAGCTCGCCAGAGCGGCTAGCCTGGAATCGTGAAGACATTCGACGAGCTGTTCGCCGAGCTCCAGCGCACCGCGAAGACACGCCCGGAAGGCTCGGGCACGGTCGCGCAGCTGGACCGCGGCGTGCACGCGATCGGCAAGAAGATCGTCGAAGAGGCCGCCGAGGTGTGGATGGCCGCGGAGTACGAGAGCGACGAGAACGCGGCTGAGGAGATCTCCCAGCTGCTGTACCACCTGCAGGTGATGATGCTCGCCAAGGGGCTCAGCCTGGAGGACGTCTACCGACATCTGTGAGCGCGTCCCCACCAGACCGTTCGAACAGAAAGACCTTCATGCTGCGCATCGCCGTTCCGAACAAGGGCTCACTCTCCGAGACCGCCGCCGAGATGCTCGCCGAAGCCGGGTACACCGGCCGGCGTGATCCCAAGACCCTGCACGTCATCGACGCCGACAGCGACGTCGAGTTCTTCTACCTGCGACCCCGCGACATCGCCACCTATGTGGCCTCCGGCGCACTCGATGTGGGCATCACCGGTCGCGACCTGCTGCGCGACGTGCGCCAGGACGACGCGCGGGAGATCGAGCAGCTGGGCTTCGCCCGCTCGACGTTCCGCTTCGCCGCCCCTCCCGGCAGGTACCGCACCATCGCCGATCTCGAAGGCGTGCGCGTGGCATCCGCCTATCCGGGACTGGTCGACGACTTCCTGCGCGAGCACGGCGTGACCGCCGAACTGGTGCCGCTGGACGGCGCCGTCGAGTCGGCGGTGCAGCTCGGCGTCGCCGATGTGATCGCCGACGTCGTCGAGACCGGCACCACCCTGCGTCAGGCGGGCCTCGAGATCTTCGGTCCGGTGATCATCGAATCCGAGGCGGTCCTCATCAGCCGGCCCGGCGATGCCCCCGGCACCGCACGGCTGCTGCGCCGCCTGCGCGGGGTGATGGTCGCCCGACGCTTCGTGCTCCTCGACTACGATCTGCCCGCCCGTCTGGTCGATGAGGCCGCTGCGATCGCCGGCGGACGCGAGTCGCCGACCATCTCACCGCTGCGCGACCCGGAGTGGGTGGCCGTGCGCGTCATGATCCCGCGCAAGGGCATGAACCAGGTGATGGACGACCTGTACGCGCTCGGCGCGCGGGCGATCCTGGTCACCGCGATCCACGCCGCGAGGCTCTGATGACGCTGGCTGCTCGCGTCATCCCGTGTCTCGACGTGGCTGCCGGCCGCGTCGTCAAGGGCGTCAACTTCAAGGATCTGCGCGACATGGGCGATCCCGTCGAACTCGCCGTGCACTACGCGGCGCAGGGCGCGGATGAGATCACCTTCCTGGACGTGACCGCGACGGTCGACGCGCGCGCGACGACCTACGAGGTCGTGCAGCGCACGGCCGAGCAGGTGTTCGTGCCGCTGACCGTCGGCGGGGGAGTGCGCAGCACGGAGGATGTGGCCCGTCTGCTGTCGGTGGGCGCGGACAAGGTCGGCGTGAACTCCGCCGCCATCGCGCGCCCCGAGCTGATCGGCGAGATCGCGGATCGCTTCGGCGCCCAGGTGCTCGTACTGTCGCTGGACATCAAGCGCGCGAGCACGACCCCGTCGGGCTTCGTCGTGACCACCCACGGCGGGCGTGCGGAGACCACACTGGACGCACTCGACTGGGCCCGCGAAGCCATCGAGCGCGGCGCGGGTGAGCTTCTGGTCAACTCGATCGACGCCGACGGCACGAAGGACGGCTTCGATCTGGAACTCGTCCGCCTCATGCGCGCCGTGTCCGCTGTGCCGGTGATCGCCTCCGGCGGGGCCGGCGCTGTGGATGACTTCGCTCCGGCCATCGAGGCCGGAGCGGATGCCGTGCTCGCCGCCAGCGTCTTCCACAGCGGGCAGCTGACGGTGGGCGACGTCAAGGACGCCCTCCGGGCGGAGGGTGTGGTGGTGAGGTGATGGCTTCCGTGGAGAACGAGATCGCCCGCGTGGTGTGGAACGAGGCCGGACTCGCCCCTGTCATCGTGCAGCAGCACGACACCCGCGAGGTGCTGATGCTCGCGTGGATGGATGCCGAGGCGCTGCGCCGCACGCTCACCGGAGGCCGCGCCGTGTACTGGTCGCGCTCCCGACAGGAGTACTGGCGCAAGGGCGACACGTCCGGCAACACCCAGCGCGTGCACGCAGTGGCCGTGGACTGCGACGGAGACGCCATCCTGCTCACGGTCCACCAGCACGGACCGGCATGCCACACCGGAACCCGCACCTGCTTCGACGACCGCGAGCTGACGATGACCGGAGGCGAGTGAGGATGCTGCGACGCGCGCGCATGCTCGCGGTGCTCGGATTCCTCATCGCGGGCGGCATCGGCATCATCTCGTCGACCCAGACCTGGATCACGGTGCACCGCGCCGACACCGGGCAGCCTCTGCTCGTTGCGGGAGCGGATGCGCTCGCCCTGCTCGCGCCGCTCTCGCTCGCCGTGCTGGCGCTGGGGGCCGCGATGTCGATCGCCGGCCGCGCGCTGCGGTACGTGTTCGCCGCTCTCGGGGGAGCGGGGGCGATCGTGCTGCTCCTCGGAACGCTCCCGATCCTGTTCGACACGCCCCTGGCGAGCGTCGCCCCGGCGCTCACCGAGGCCACCGGGCTGAGCGGCGAGAGCGCGCTGGCCTCCATAGCCGACGGTCTGGAGCCCACCTGGTGGGTGACCACCGCCGTGGTGGCCTGGATCGTGCTGCTGCTGGCATCCGTCTTCGTCCTCGCCACCGCACATCGATGGACGGCCGGCGGCAGACGCTACGAGCAGCCCTCGGCAGCACATCACGAGCACGTCGGGCCGCTGGATCCGATCGACTCGTGGGACGAGCTGTCCCACGGCACGGATCCCACCGGGCCTTCCCGATAGACTGACAATATCGCCGACCTCCCGGAGGAGAACATGACCAACCCGATCGCCGACCCCGGTCACGGACACTCGCCTGCAGCCTGGACTGCCGTGGTGATCATGCTGGTGGGCTTCGCCCTCGGCACCGTCTTCTTCTGCCTGCCGGACGGTTCAGGTGTGGTCGGCGTCTGGGTCTCCGCCGCCATCGTCGTGATCGGAGCGATCTCGGGTTGGGTCCTCGCCAAGGCCGGCTGGGGAGTGAAGGGCCCGAAGTACACGCCGAAGGCGCACTGATGGTCCTCGCCGACCTGACGGCCGGCGCTGTCGAGGATGCCGAGCGTCGCGCGCTGACCCGACCTCTCGCCGACGTGGAACGCGATGCACTCGCGCGACCGCCCGCACACGACGCCCTCGCCGCGCTGGCTCCCGCCGATCGAGTGAAGATCATCGCCGAGGTCAAGCGCGCCAGCCCGTCGCGCGGAGCCCTCGCAGACATCCCGGACCCCGCACTGCAGGCGTCCCTGTACGAACAGGGCGGCGCCTCGGCGATCAGCGTTCTCACCGAGGAGCGCCGCTTCGGAGGAAGCCTCGCGGACCTGGAGGCGGTGACCGCCGGTGTCTCGCTGCCCGTGCTGCGCAAGGACTTCATCGCCACGCCGTACCAGGTGTTCGAGGCGCGGGCAGCCGGTGCGGATCTCGCGCTGCTCATCGTCGCGGGGCTGTCGCAGTCGACGCTGCACGAGTTGCATGCTCTCATCCTCGAACTCGGCATGACGCCGCTGATCGAGACGCACTCGGCCGAGGAGCTCGAGGCGGCGATCGATCTGGGCGCTTCCCTGATCGGAGTGAACGCCCGCAACCTGAAGACCCTCGAGCTGGATCGCGATCTGTTCGCGCGCCTGGCCGACCGGATCCCCGACACGGCCATCCGCGTCGCCGAGTCGGCGGTGCTGGCACCGGACGACGTCCGCCGGTACCGCGAGGCGGGAGCGGATGTCGTGCTCATCGGAGAGGCGCTGGTCACCGGCGACCCCGTGGCGACGCTGGAGAGCTTCCTCGAGGCCGGGTCGATGCCCGTCCGCGCCCAGAAGGAGTCGAAGTGCGATGTGCTGAGCGAGCGGAGCGAGTCGAAGTGCGATGTGCTGAGCGAGCGGAGCGAGTCGAAGTGAGTCTGCGGGATCAGCACGGGCCGTTCTTCGGCGACTTCGGCGGACGATACATGCCCGAATCGCTCATCGCCGCCATCGATGAGCTCACCGCCGCGTACGAGTCCGCCATCATCGACCCGGAGTTCCGCTCCGAGCTCGCCGCGCTGCTGCACTCCTATGCCGGGCGCCCGTCGCCGATCACCGAGGTCGCGCGATTCGCCGAGCACGCCGGCGGTGCCCGCGTCTTCCTGAAGCGCGAGGACCTCAACCACACGGGATCCCACAAGATCAACAACGTGCTGGGCCAGGCGCTGCTGACCAAGCGGCTGGGGAAGACGCGCGTGATCGCCGAGACCGGTGCCGGTCAGCACGGTGTCGCGACGGCGACTGCCGCCGCACTGTTCGGGCTGGACTGCACGATCTACATGGGCGAGGTCGACACCGAGCGTCAGGCGCTCAACGTGGCGCGCATGCGTCTGCTCGGCGCGGAGGTCGTGCCGGTCAAGACCGGATCCCGCACGCTGAAGGACGCCATCAACGACGCCTACCGCGACTGGGTGGCGACCGTCGAGACCACCAACTACATCTTCGGGACCGCAGCAGGGCCGCATCCGTTCCCGGCGATGGTCCGCGACTTCCAGAAGATCATCGGCGAAGAGGCCCGTGAGCAGCTGCTCGCCGAGGCAGGGCGCCTGCCGGACGCCGTCGTCGCCTGCGTCGGCGGCGGCTCGAACGCGATCGGCATGTTCGACGCGTTCCTGGACGACGAGGGCGTGAAGCTCTACGGCGTGGAGGCCGCCGGCGACGGCGTCGACACGCCCAAGCACGCCGCATCCATCGAGCGCGGACGCCCCGGCGTGCTGCACGGCGCGCGGACCTACGTCCTGCAGGACGAGGACGGGCAGACCGTGGAGTCGCACTCGATCTCCGCCGGGCTGGACTACCCGGGCGTGGGACCCGAGCACTCCTGGCTGTCCGACATCGGTCGCGCCGAGTACATCCCCGCAACCGATGACGAGGCCATGCAGGCGCTGCGCCTGCTCAGCCGAACCGAGGGCATCATCCCCGCGATCGAATCCGCTCACGCCCTCGCCGGCGCGCTGCGCATCGGACGCGAGATGGGACCGGATGCCGTCATCGCCGTGTGCCTGTCCGGACGCGGCGACAAGGACATGGACACGGCCGCGAGGTACTTCGAACTGTACGACCAGGAGGACCCGTCGTGAGTCGTGTCGAGGATGCCATCCGCAAGGCTCACCAGGCCGGTCGCGGTGCGTTCGTCGGTTATCTGCCCATCGGCTACCCCGACCTGCAGACCAGCATCGACGCGGCTCTGACCCTGGCGCGCAACGGAGTGGACGTCATCGAGCTGGGTCCGCCCTACTCCGACCCCGTCATGGACGGCGAGGTCATCCAGCAGGCCACTCAGCAGGCGCTCGCGAACGGTTACCGCACGCGCGACCTGTTCACGGCCGTCCAGGCGATCACCTCGCAGACCGACGTGCCCGTCGTCGTCATGACCTACTGGAACCCCGTCGTGCAGTACGGAGTGGACCGGTATGCGGATGACCTGCTCGCGGCGGGCGGAGCCGGGCTGATCACGCCCGACATCACGCCCGAGGCCGCGGGGGAGTGGATCGCCGCGAGCGAGCGGACCGGACTCGACCGCATCTTCCTCGCAGCGCCCACGTCCACCGATGAGCGGCTCGACCTCGTCATCGGGGCCTCGACCGGATTCGTGTACACCGTCTCCACGATGGGAATCACGGGAGAGCGCGCGGCTCTCGACCGTGCAGCCCGCACCCTGATCGAGCGCATGCGTGCGCGGGGCGCGTCGTCGGCGTGCGTCGGCATCGGCATCTCCAATGCAGAACAGGTCGCCGGGGTCATCGAGTACGCCGACGGCGCGATCGTCGGCACCGCGCTGGTGAAGGCGCTGCGCGACGGCGGACTCGACCGCCTGGCTGAAACCACCCGAGCACTCGCCGCCGGCACGCCGTCGGCCAGATTCGTTACAGGAAACTAGACTCTCTCTCATGTCCCTCGCGCTTCACAGCACCTTCACGAGTGTGCTCACCAGCATCCCGAGCCCTCCCTCCAGCGGCTTCAACATCGGGCCCGTGCCCATCCGCTACTACGCGCTGTGCATCATCGCAGGGATCATCGCGGCGACGCTGCTCACCAACCACCGCCTCACCAAGCGCGGCGCGGAGAAGTGGGTCGTGATCGACATCGCCATCCTCGCCGTGCCTCTGGCGATCATCGGCGCGCGCATCTTCCACGTGCTCACCCACCCCGGCTTCTACTTCGGTCCGGGCAGCAACACCTGGAACCCCTTCGAGCCGGGTTCGGTCTGGGCGATCTGGGAGGGGGGCATCGCGATCTTCGGTGCGCTCCTGGGCGGGGCGGTCGGCGCCTGGCTGGGATGCCGGTGGACCGGCATCCGCTTCTGGACCTTCGCCGACGCGCTCGCTCCCGGCCTGCTGCTCGCCCAGGCGATGGGCCGCTTCGGCAACTGGTTCAACCACGAGCTCTTCGGCCTTCCCACCGATCTGCCCTGGGGCCTGGAGATCGAGTCCACCAACTCCGCGTTCCCTCCCGGCCTTCCCGACGGCACACTGTTCCACCCGACGTTCCTCTACGAGGTCATCTGGAACACCCTCGGCGTGCTCGTGCTGCTCTGGATCGGCAGGAAGCTGCACCTGCAGTGGGGCAAGCTGTTCGCGATCTATCTGATCTGGTACGGCTCCGGTCGCATCGTCTGGGAATCGATCCGCATCGACCCGAGCGAGATCTTCTTCGGCCTGCGCAGCAACGTCTGGGCGGCGATCATCGGCGTGGTCGTCGGTATCGTCATCCTCATCGTGCAGACGCGTCGTCACACCGGCGTCGAGCCGTCCCCTTACGTGAACGGTCGGCAGCGCGCCGATGCCGATGTAGAATCGCAGAACGAATCCCTTGATTACGTCGACCTGAGTGAGCCTCCGGCCGATGAGATCGGCGCAGGAGCACCCGCCACAAGCACCGCTCCGTAGAGCGGGCGCGTCATTCCGACGCCCTGCAGCGTGTGATCATTCACACTGAACGAGCGGGCCAGCGCTGTCCCCGGTTTCACTCGACACTGAGGACGGTGACTGGTGTACTTCCAGCCTCCCTATGGCGCCTCCGGCGCATACCCCCCGAAGCAGGGACTGTACGATCCGGCGTTCGAGAAGGACGCCTGCGGCCTGGCAATGGTCGCGACGTTGCGCGGCAAGGCCGGGCACGACATCATCGCGCTGGCGCTGGAGGCGCTGCGCAACCTGGAACACCGCGGTGCGATCGGCTCAGACGCCGGCACCGGCGATGGCGCCGGCATCCTGACCCAGATGCCGGACGCGTTCCTCCGATCGGTCACTGAATTCGAACTTCCCCAGGTCGGCGAGTACGCCGCGGGCCTCGCGTTCCTCCCTCGGGAGTCGAGCGCACGCCGCGAGCAGAAGGCCGGCATCGAGCGCATAGCCGCTGAAGAAGGCCTCACCGTGCTCGGCTGGCGCACGGTGCCCACCGCGAACGAGAACCTCGGCAAGCTCGCCGACGAGGCCCGGCCCGCCTTCGAACAGCTCTTCGTCTCCTCTCCCGGCGGTGCCACCGGCATCGCCCTGGATCGCATCGCCTACCGCCTGCGCAAGCGCGCAGGCCACGAGCTCGATGCCTACTTCGTCTCCCTGTCCGCCCGCACCCTCGGCTACAAGGGCATGGTCACCACCCTGCAGCTGGAGCCGTTCTACCCCGATCTGCAGGATGAGCTGTTCGCATCGGAGCTCGCCGTGGTGCACTCCCGGTACTCGACGAACACCTTCCCGTCCTGGCCGCTCGCGCAGCCGCTGCGGATGCTGGCGCACAACGGCGAGATCAACACCGTCGGCGGCAACCGCAACTGGATGCGCGCACGCCAGTCCCAGCTCGCGTCTGAGCTGCTCGGCGACATCGCGCCGCTGCTGCCGATCTGCACGGAGGGAGCCAGCGATTCGGCCTCCTTCGACGAGGTCCTCGAGCTGCTGACCCTCACGGGCCGCAGCCTGCCGCACGCCGTGATGATGATGGTGCCGGAGGCGTGGGAGAAGCAGGCGGATCTCGATCCCGATCTGCGCGCCTTCTACGAGTACCACGCGAATCAGATGGAGCCGTGGGATGGGCCCGCCGCGCTGATCTTCACCGATGGCACGCAGGTCGGCGCCACGCTCGACCGCAACGGTCTGCGGCCCGGCCGCTGGACCGAGACCACTGATGGACTTGTCGTGATCGGCAGCGAGACGGGTGTGCTGGAGTTCGCCCCCGAGCGCATCAAGCGCCGCGGGCGGCTGCAGCCCGGTCGCATGTTCCTCGTCGACACAGCACAGGGCCGCATCATCGAGGACGAAGAGGTCAAACGCGATCTCGCCTCGCTGCAGCCATGGCAGGACTGGCTGGACCACGGCGCCGTGCAACTGGCGGACCTGCCCGAGCGCGAGCACATCGTCCACCCGGCGGCATCCATCACCCGTCGCCAGCGCACCTTCGGCTACACCGAGGAGGAAGTGCGGATCCTCCTGACCCCCATGGGGCAGAACGGGGCCGAACCCCTCGGAGCAATGGGCACCGACACCCCGATCGCCGCACTCAGCGACCGCCCGCGCCTGCTGTTCGACTACTTCGTGCAGGAGTTCGCGCAGGTCACGAATCCTCCGCTGGACGCCATCCGCGAAGAGGTCGTGACGAGCCTGCGTCTGGGGCTCGGCCCGGAGCGGAACCTGCTGGACTGGGGTCCCGAGCACGCCCGCACCGTGAGCCTGGACTTCCCGGTGATCGATAACGACGAGCTGGCGAAGATCCGCCACATCGACCGGGCTCTGCCCGGTCGATCCACGGCGACGATCCGCGGCCTGTACCACTTCGATGCGGGTCCGCACACGCTGCAGGATCGGCTGACCGAGATGTGCGCTGAGGCGGATGCCGCCATCGAGCGCGGCGCGGAGTTCCTGATCCTCTCGGATCGCGACTCCAACAAGGATCTCGTGCCGATCCCCTCGCTGCTCATGGTCGCCGCTGTGCACCACCACCTGATCAGGCGCGAGAACCGCATGAAGGTCGGACTCGTCGTCGAGGCGGGTGATGTGCGCGAAGTGCATCACGTCGCGACGCTCATCGGCTACGGCGCTTCCGCCGTGAACCCGTACCTGGCGATGGAGACCGTCGAGCATCTGGTGCGCACCGGCTACATCACCGGCATCTCGCCGGAGCAGGCCGTGCACAATGTGATCCACGCGCTCGGCAAGGGCGTGTTGAAGATCATGTCCAAGATGGGCATCTCCACGGTCTCGTCCTACGCGGGCGCCCAGGTGTTCGAGGCCATCGGCCTCAGCCAGGAGCTCGTGGACGCGTACTTCACCGGCACCGAGACCCGCCTGGGCGGGATCGGCATCGAGGACCTGTTCGCCGAGAACCAGGCCAGGCATGACTTCGCCTACCCGGAGGACTCAGCGGCGCGCGCGCACGAGCGGCTGTGGACGGGCGGGGAGTACCAGTGGCGCCGCGACGGCTCACCGCACTTGTTCAACCCGGACACGGTGTTCCGCCTGCAGCACTCCACGCGGACCCGACGTTACGACATCTTCCGCGAGTACACCGCCCTGGTCGACGACCAATCGCGCGAGCTCAAGACGCTGCGGGGCCTGTTCGAGCTGCGCACCGGAGAGCGTCCGGCCGTGCCGCTGGACGAGGTGGAACCGGTCAGCGCGATCGTCAAGCGGTTCTCGACCGGAGCGATGAGCTACGGCTCGATCTCGAAGGAGGCTCACGAGACGCTCGCGATCGCGATGAACAGGCTCGGGGCGAAGTCGAACACCGGCGAGGGCGGGGAGGATCCCGAGCGCCTCGTGGATCCCGAGCGACGCAGCGCCATCAAACAGGTGGCCTCGGGACGTTTCGGCGTCACCAGCCAGTACCTCACCGAGGCGACCGACCTGCAGATCAAACTCGCCCAGGGCGCCAAGCCCGGGGAGGGCGGGCAGCTGCCGCCGCAGAAGGTCTACCCGTGGGTGGCGCGCACCCGGCATGCCACGCCCGGCGTCGGGCTGATCTCACCGCCGCCCCACCACGACATCTACTCGATCGAGGATCTCAAGCAACTGATCTTCGACCTCAAGCGCGCGAACCCCCAGGCCCGGATCCACACCAAGCTCGTCAGCCAGTCGGGCATCGGCGCCGTGGCCGCCGGTGTCGCGAAGGCGCTCAGCGATGTGATCCTGGTCGCAGGCCACGACGGCGGGACGGGCGCGAGTCCGCTGAACTCGCTCAAGCACGCCGGCACGCCCTGGGAGCTCGGACTCGCCGAGACCCAGCAGACGCTGATGCTGAACGGCATGCGCGACCGCGTGGTCGTGCAGGTCGACGGCCAGCTCAAGACCGGGCGCGATGTGATCATCGGCGCCCTGCTCGGTGCCGAGGAGTTCGGCTTCGCGACCGCTCCGCTGGTGGTCAGCGGCTGCATCATGATGCGCGTGTGCCACCTGGACACCTGCCCGGTGGGCGTGGCCACTCAGAACCCGCTGCTGCGGTCACGGTTCACCGGCAAGCCGGAGTTCGTCGTGAACTTCATGGAGTTCATCGCCGAAGAGGTGCGCGAGCACCTGGCCGCGCTCGGGTTCCGCTCTCTGGACGAGATCATCGGCCACACCGAGCTGCTGCGCACGGATGCCGCCGCGCAGCACGGCAAGGCCGCCGGTCTCGATCTCAGCCCGATCCTGCAGGGTCCGGCATTCCCCGCGAGCGAGCCTCGCAAGAGCGCACGTCACCAGGATCACGAGCTGGAGAAGCACTTCGACACCACGCTGATCGCCCTGTCCGCAGAAGCGCTCGACGATGGCGATCCTGTCCGGATCGACCTGCCCATCCGCAACACGGAGCGTGCTGTGGGCACCATGCTGGGCCACCACGTCACATCGCGCCGCGGCGCGGCGGGGCTGCCGCCCGAGACCATCGACGTCACACTGCGCGGCACCGCCGGGCAGTCGCTCGGAGCGTTCCTGCCGGCCGGGATCATGCTGCGGCTGGAGGGCGATGCCAACGACTATGTGGGCAAGGGCCTCTCCGGCGGTGACATCGTGATCCGTCCGCCGAAGGATGCGGCGTTCGCCCCGCACCACAACGTCATCGCGGGCAACGTGATCGGCTACGGCGCGACGAGCGGTTCGATGTACATCTCCGGTGTCGTGGGGGAGCGGTTCCTCGTCCGCAACTCCGGTGCGACTGCCGTCGTGGAGGGCGTGGGCGATCACGCTCTCGAGTACATGACGGGCGGCGTCGCCGTGATCCTCGGCACCACAGGACGCAACCTGGGCGCCGGTATGTCCGGTGGCATCGCCTACGTGCACGGTCTGCGCGAAGCGCAGGTCAATGCGGGAGCGCTGGAGACCGGGGAGCTGCGGCTCCTGGGGCTCGACGACGCCGATGTCGCAGCGCTGCAGCGACTGCTGACGGAGCACGTCGAACGCACAGGTTCTCCGCTGGCGGCCGAGCTGCTGAACGATGCGGATGCCCTGCGAACCGCCTTCGTGAAGGTGCTGCCGCGTGACTACGCGGCCGTGCAGGAGATCCGCCGAGAGGCGGAGGCCGCCGGTGCCGACCCCGACGGCGAGAATATCTGGACCCGGATCCTGGAGGTGACCGGTGGCTGATCACAGAGGCTTTCTGAAGACGACCGAGCGCGAGCTGCCCGCCCGCCGTCCGGTGCCCGTGCGCATCATGGACTGGAAGGAGGTGTACGAACCGACAGACCACACCATGCTGCGCCGCCAGGCCAGCCGATGCATGGACTGCGGCGTGCCCTTCTGCCACTCCGGCTGCCCGCTGGGCAACCTGATCCCGGAGTGGAACGATCTGACCTGGCGCGATGAGGGCCGCGCGGCCAGCGATCGTCTGCACGCGACCAACAACTTCCCCGAGTTCACCGGTCGGCTGTGTCCGGCACCGTGCGAGAGCGCGTGCGTGCTCGGCATCAACCAGCCGCCGGTCACCATCAAGCGCATCGAGCAGACGATCGCCGACGACGCACTCTCCAACGGCTGGGTTCGACCGCAGCCGCCGGAACGACTGACGGGCAAGACCGTCGCGGTCGTCGGCTCGGGTCCGGCAGGGCTCGCCGCTGCGCAGCAGCTGACCCGAGCGGGTCACACCGTCGTCGTGTACGAGCGCGAGGACCGCATCGGCGGCCTGCTGCGCTACGGCATCCCCGACTTCAAGATGGAGAAGGAGCTCGTCGACGCACGCATCGAGCAGATGACGGCGGAGGGAACCCGATTCCGTCCGGGCGTCGAGATCGGCGTCCAGCTGTCCTGGAGCGACCTGCGCGCACGGTACGACGCCGTGCTGGTCGCGACCGGTTCGACGATTCCCCGTGAACTGCCGATCCCCGGGCGCGATCTGCCCGGCGTGCACTTCGCCATGGACTACCTCGTGCAGGCCAACCGCGTGGTCGCAGGCGACGAGGTCGCCGATCAGATCTCGGCGGCGGGCAAGCACGTCGTCGTGATCGGTGGAGGCGACACCGGGTCGGACTGCATCGGCACCGCGCACCGCCAGGGCGCCCTGAGCGTGACCAACCTCGCGATCGGCCGCCAGCCGTCCGCCGAGCGCGGCGAGCACCAGCCCTGGCCCACGCAGCCCACTCTGTTCGAGGTGCAGTCCTCGCACGAGGAAGGCGGCGAGAGGACCTACCTGGCCTCCACGGTCGAGTTCCTGTCCGACGAGAGCGGCGCTCTGCGTGCGCTGCGCGTGGCCGAAACGGCCTTCGTCGACGGCAAGCGCGTGCCGCAGAGCGGCACGGAGCGGGAGATCCCCGCCGAGCTCGTGCTCATCGCCATGGGCTTCACGGGTCCGGAGACCCGGGTACTGGGCGACGAGAACGTGCCCGCTGTGACTCGTCTGGGCAGCTATCGCCGCGATTCGCGCTTCGCCTCATCCGAGCCTGGCGTGTACGTGGCAGGCGACGCCGGACGTGGGCAGTCGCTCATCGTCTGGGCCATCGCCGAGGGGCGCGCCGCGGCCGCCGCGATCGACCAGGATCTGATGGGCGCGACCGTGCTCACAGCACCGGTCGCTGCAACGGATGTCGCACTCAGCGTCCAGCCCGCGTAGGCTGAGCGCGGCAACGTCGCCATATTGTTCCCATTCCCTTCTTACCCCTGGAGAAGCCGTTGAGACGCGCGAAAATCGTGGCCACGCTCGGACCTGCAACCTCGACCTATGAAACGGTCCGTGCACTGATCGAGGCAGGTGTGGACGTCGCCAGGTTGAACCTCAGCCACGGCGACTACAGCGTGCACGAGGCGAACTACGCCAATGTGCGCCGTGCGGCAGACGATGCCGGCCGTGCCGTCGCCGTGCTCGTCGACCTTCAGGGTCCGAAGATCCGCCTCGGCAGGTTCGAGGACGGTCCGTACGAGCTGGCCGTCGGTGACATCTTCAAGATCACGATCGAGGACATCGTCGGGAATCGCGAGATCTGCGGTACGACGTTCAAGGGCCTGCCCCAGGACGTCAAGCCGGGGGACTTCCTGCTCATCGATGACGGCAAGGTTCGCGTGCAGGTCGTCGAGACCGATGGCACCGTCGTGACCACCAAGGTCATCGTCGCCGGCGCGGTGTCCAACAACAAGGGCATCAACCTGCCCGGCGTGGCCGTCAACGTCCCCGCGCTGAGCGAGAAGGACGAGGACGACCTGCGGTGGGGCCTTCGCACCGGCGCCGATCTGATCGCGCTGTCGTTCGTGCGCGATGCATCCGACGTCGACCGCGTCCACGAGATCATGGCGGAGGAGGGCGTCCGCGTTCCCGTCATCGCCAAGATCGAGAAGCCGCAGGCCGTCGACGCACTGGAGGAGATCGTCGACGCGTTCGACGGCATCATGGTCGCCCGCGGCGACCTGGGCGTCGAACTGCCGCTCGAGGCCGTGCCGATCGTGCAGAAGCGCGCTGTCGAACTGGCGCGCCGCATGGCGAAGCCGGTCATCGTCGCGACGCAGATGCTCGAGTCGATGATCTCCAGCCCGGTGCCGACGCGCGCCGAGACCTCCGACGTCGCGAACGCGGTTCTCGACGGCGCGGATGCTGTGATGCTCTCGGGCGAGACCAGTGTCGGCGAGTACCCGGTCGTGGTGGTGGAGACCATGGCTCGCATCGTCGCCTCGACTGAGGAGCACGGGCTGGAGCGGATCTCGCCGCTCACCAACAAGCCGCGCACCCAGGGTGGGGCGATCACGCTCGCGGCTCTCGAGGTGGCCGAGTTCGTCGAGGCCAAGTTCCTCTGCGTGTTCACGCAGTCCGGTGACTCGGCACGCCGTCTGTCGCGGCTGCGTTCGCGGATCCCGATGCTCGCGTTCACGCCGGAGCCGAGCATCCGTCGCCGTATGGCACTGACGTGGGGCATCGATTCGACGCTGGTCGACCTGGTGCAGCACACCGACGCGATGTTCCATCAGGTCGACGAGTACCTGCTCAGCAGCGGCCTCGCCCAGGAGGGCGATCGTGTCGTGGTGATCTCCGGATCGCCTCCCGGGATCATCGGCTCCACGAACGACATCCGCGTCCACAAGGTCGGGGACGCGGTGGGTGGAGCCGCACCGGTCTACAAGACCGGAGTCTGAGCCGAACCACGGCGCCGAGGGAGGGGCTCATGAGTCCCTCCCTCGGCGCCGTCGCATGCGGACGGAGTACGGTGCGGGGATGAACGGAATGCTGCAGCGCGCTCTGTGGTGGTCGCAGGACTATGCATACGCCGCCCTGCAGCAGACACGGGCCTTCGCCAGTCATCGAACGCCCGAGAGCTATGCAGCCGGTGATGGAACGCCGATCGTGGTGCTGCCCGGAATCTACGAGACCTGGAGATTCATGGAGCCGGTCATCCGCTCCGTCCACGACCTGGGCCACCCCACCCATGTCGTCGATGTGCTGCGGCGGAACGTCGGCACGGTCCCGGAGATCGCGGACGGCGTCGGCCGCTACCTGGCCGAGCGGGATCTCTGCGACGTCGTGCTGCTGGCGCACAGCAAGGGCGGCCTCGCCGGCAAGCTCGCGATGATCGGCCCGGAGGCGAAGCGGATACGCGGGATGCTGGCTGTGGCCACGCCCTTCGGAGGATCGCGCTACGCGCGGCTGATGCTTCCGCGCACACTGCGAGCCCTCTCCCCGCGCGATCCCTCGATCGTCAGTCTGTCCGGTCAGCGCTATGCCAACGCCCGCATCGTGTCGGTGTACGCCCGGTTCGATCCGCATATACCGGAGGGCAGCGAGCTGCCCGGGGCGAGGAACGTCCCTGTCGAGACGGGTGGCCACTTCCGGATCCTCGCCCACCCGCAGGTGCTGATCGAGCTCACGGCACTCGCACGCTGACGCACGCGCCAGGCGGGCTGCGCTACAGTCGAAGTCGCACCAAGGCCGGCGTGGCGGAATGGCAGACGCGGAGCACTCAAAATGCTTTGTCCGTGAGGACGTGTGGGTTCGAGTCCCACCGCCGGCACCTTCGAGCACCAGCTCGAACAAGGATTCACCCCGATAGGATGTAACCCGTGACCGAAGAACAGCCTGAGCAGCCAACGGCATCCGCCCCGCGACGCGTCGTCGTCGCCGAGGATGAGTCGCTGATCCGCCTCGACATCGTCGAGATCCTCCGAGACAACGGATTCGACGTCGTCGGTGAGGCCGGTGATGGCGAGACCGCCGTGCAACTGGCGACCGAGCTGCGTCCCGACCTGGTGGTGATGGACGTGAAGATGCCGCAGCTGGACGGCATCAGTGCCGCCGAGCGGCTGCACAAGGCGAACATCGCGCCCGTCGTCCTGCTGACGGCGTTCAGCCAGAAGGAGCTCGTCGAGCGCGCCAGCGAGGCCGGCGCTCTGGCCTACGTGGTCAAGCCCTTCACCCCGAACGATTTGCTGCCCGCCATCGAGATCGCGCTGGCCCGCCACGAGCAGATCATCACGCTCGAGGCCGAGGTCTCCGACATGGTCGAGCGCTTCGAGACCCGCAAGCTCGTCGACCGGGCCAAGGGCCTGCTCAACGAGAAGATGGGTCTCAGCGAGCCCGAGGCGTTCCGCTGGATCCAGAAGGCGTCGATGGATCGCCGCCTGACGATGCAGGATGTCGCGAAGGCGATCATCGAGCAGCTCGCCCCCAAGAAGTGAGCCGACTGCGGGTCACGGCCGCGAAGCGGACCTGACGCGAGACGGCTGAGATCGAGCGAGTGCAGCGTGTCGAAATCCTGTGAAAGCACGAAGGCCCGGATGCACGGCATCCGGGCCTTCGTCGTCTCCGCAGTTCAGGCGAGGGCGTGTCAGACGGGAAGGTCGCGGATCATGTTGGTGATGCGGATCGTCGAGCACCGCCGGCCCTGATCATCGCTGACGACGATCTCGTGGACTGCCATGCTGCGGCCGAGATGAATGGGTGTGCACACGCCGGTCACCACGCCCGAGGTCGCCGACCGCGTGTGCGTGGCGTTGATGTCGACGCCGACGGCGAGTCTGCCAGGACCTGCATGCAGGTTGGCCGCCATCGATCCGAGAGACTCGCCCAGCACGACATACGCGCCGCCGTGCAGCAGCCCCACCGGCTGTGTGTTTCCCTCCACGGGCATGGTGGCCACGCTGCGCTCGATGGCGAACTCCGTGAAGACGATGCCCATCTTCTCGGCCAGAGCGCCCATGCCGCGCTGCGTGGCCCATTCGATGCCCGTCAGCTGTGCTTGCTCCGTCACATGACCTCCTCGGCGAGTGTCCGTCGTGCTGGCTAGGCTTGCAGGGTGACGGACTCCGCAAAGCCTACCCTCATGGTCGTCGACGGCCACTCGCTCGCCTATCGGGCCTTCTTCGCCCTTCCGGTCGAGAACTTCACGACCAAGGACAATCAGCACACCAACGCCATCTACGGCTTCCTGTCGATGCTGGTGAACCTCATCAAGGCCGAGAAGCCCACCCACATGGCGATCGCCTTCGACACCTCGCGGCATTCGTTCCGCACGGACGAGTACCCCGAGTACAAGGCCACGCGATCCGAGTCGCCCCAGGAGTTCCGCGGGCAGATCCCGTTGCTGCAGGAGTGCCTGGCCGCGATGTCGATCACCGTGCTCACGAAGGAGGGCATCGAGGCGGACGACATCCTCGCCACCCTCGCGCGCCAGGGCTCCGAGAAGGGCTACGACGTGCTGGTGGTCTCAGGCGACCGCGACTCGATCCAGCTCGTGAACGACGAGGTCACGCTGCTGTATCCCTCCGTGCAGGGGGTCTCGCAGCTGAAGCGGTACGACCCGGCCGCGGTCCAGGAACGCTATGGAGTGCGGCCCGAGCAGTACCCGGACATCGCGGCACTGGTCGGCGAGACCAGCGACAACCTCCCCGGCGTGCCGAAGGTGGGGGAGAAGACCGCTGTCAAATGGCTCACCCAGTTCGGCAGTCTCGACGAACTGCTCGAGCGCGCCGGAGAGATCAAGGGAGTGGTCGGCGGCAACCTGCGCGACCATCTCGACGATGTGCGCCGCAACCGCCGGCTGAACCGGTTGCTGAACGACGTCGACCTCCCGCAGGGACCCGATGACCTGGCGGTCGCTCCCATCGACGCCCAGGCCGTGCGCGACATCTTCGCGCGTCTGGAGTTCCGCACCCTGCTGCCGCGTGTCTTCGAGGCCGTGGGCGCCGCGGACGAGCCCGTGCACGCTGAGCCGGCCGTGCAGGTTCCCCTCGCCGTGGAGTCCGCCGCCGCCGACGTCGCCGCATGGCTGCAGTCGCGCAGCGCCGAGGTCGCCGTGAATCTGGTCACCTCGGGCGGCGCGATCACGCGTGTCGGCGTCGCGGATGGCGCAGCGCTTCACGAGTGCGATTGGAACGAGCAGACAAGCGCTGACCTTCGGGCCTGGCTCGAGTCCGACGCACCCAAGGTGCTCCACGACGCGAAACCGCAGGTGAAGGCGTTGCTGGCTGCCGGCATCCGCCTCGGCGGGCTCGCCTACGACACGCTGCTGGCCGGTTGGCTGATGCGCCCGAGCCTTCCCGACAAGACGCTGGCTCATCTCGTCGGACGCTACCTGGATGAGACGCTCCCGGAGGCGGATCCGACGCAACTCGTGCCCGAGACCGACGGCGCCACCCCCGCGCAGGAGGCGTGGTTCACGCTGCGCACCGCCGACGCGATCCGCGAGGCGATGCCGGACTCCGTGGCATCCGTGCTCACCGGCATCGAACTGCCCACCCTGGTCGCCCTCGCCGACATGGAGATCGCCGGCGTCGCCGTCTCGCACGACGTGCTCGCGACGTTCTCGGACGAGCTCCTCGCTCGCACCGACACGCTCGCCGCCGAGGCTTTCGCTCTCGTCGGACGCGAGTTCAACCTCGGCTCGCCGAAGCAGCTGCAGGAGGTGCTGTTCGAGGATCTCCAGCTGCCGAAGACCCGCAAGACCAAGACCGGCTACTCCACGGATGCCGCGGTGCTGGCAGACCTGCAGGAGAGCCATCCGCATCGGTTCCTCGACCTGCTGCTGCAGCACCGCGAGGCCACCAAGCTGCGTCAGATCATCGAGTCGCTGGACAGCGCCATCGGCAAGAACGGGGTGAGCGGTGACGACGCTCGTGTGCACACGACCTACGTGCAGACCGGCAGCCAGACCGGGCGCCTGTCCAGCACAGACCCCAACCTGCAGAACATTCCCGTGCGCACAGAGGAGTCGCGTCGCATCCGCAGCGCATTCCAGGTGGGCGAGGGTTACGAGACGCTGCTGACGGCCGACTACTCGCAGATCGAGATGCGGATCATGGCGCACCTCTCCGGCGATGCCGGGCTCATCGAGGCCTTCCGAACGGGCGAGGACCTGCACCGCTTCGTGGGCGCACGCGTCTTCGGCGTCGAGCCGGAAGAGGTCAGCTCGGCCATGCGCACCAAGGTCAAGGCGATGTCCTACGGACTGGTCTATGGGCTCAGTGCGTTCGGCCTGTCCAAGCAGCTGCGCATCGAGCAGTCCGAGGCGAAGCAGCTGATGACCGAGTACTTCGCGCGGTTCGGCGCGGTGCGCGACTATCTGCGGTCGTCGGTCG
>Ga0160443_100388_pt1 | contig 36896 bp, 35 predicted proteins | sample HID1972I_E1MG_FD_108244 | JGI IMG/M metagenome (GOLD analysis project Ga0160443, IMG submission 108244) | Enriched pill bug-associated microbial communities from UW Madison campus, WI, USA - HID1972I_E1 MG | ecosystem: Host-associated > Arthropoda: Insects > Digestive system > Unclassified ... | reverse complement strand
TGCCCACGCCCAGACTCAGGGCATAGGTGTCGTCCGTGCGACGGTCCTCGTCCTGCAGGTTGTAGCCCACCGAACCGCTCAGATACCAGCGATCGTCAAATTCCTGCGCAGATGCGACCTGCGCGATTCCGAGGCCACCAAGCAGCGCCATGCTGAGGAGTTTCATTTTTGTCATTATCCAGTTCCTTTGAAAGGCGTTCACCAAACGGATTGCGACCCCGTGTCCCGCGATGCGGCCTTCGGCGCCATCTCCAAATTGAATGCGTGTTCCAGCTTGCCGCCTGAACGCACGCCAGCAGATTAGATTTGCCCCCGTGAAGGGCGTGTTAACAACGATATAACTTCTCGGCGGTTTTCTACATGCCGGCTGAACGGAGTGGACTCGCAGGGGACTCCCCCGTACCCGCCGCACGCGCGTCATCCGGTCCCGCGCCGGACGACGTCCGGCCAGCAAACCGGCAGGAAACACCGGCAGCATCCGCGGCAGGAAGATGCGCCATCGCCACATCGGTCGGCGAGCCCCAGACGCTGCGGCGCCACCAACCGTCTCCCCCGTTCCCCGGTCCGATGCCGACCCCGGCTTCCGCACACCTGCATGCAGCGCGGCGTAGCCGAATCCGACGCCCCGTCTCGACGGCTGAGACGCCCCGGGGACAGGCTGGCATTCCCTGCATTTGCCCCCACATCGGCGGCTCGCTAGGCTGATCGATTCCCCGTCCGCCCGGCTGCCCTCCCCCAGCCCCAACCGGAACCCCACACCGATGGCGATGGACACCATCCGCATCCGCGGTGCCCGTACCCACAACCTCAAGAACATCGACCTCGACCTGCCGCGGGACAAGCTGATCGTCATCACCGGCCTGTCCGGATCAGGGAAGTCGTCGCTGGCGTTCGACACGATCTACGCCGAGGGCCAGCGCCGCTACGTCGAGTCGCTGTCGGCCTATGCGCGGCAGTTCCTGAGCGTGATGGAGAAGCCGGACGTCGACCACATCGAGGGCCTGTCCCCGGCCATCTCGATCGAGCAGAAATCGACCTCGCACAACCCCCGCTCGACCGTCGGTACCATCACCGAGATATACGACTACCTGCGTTTGCTCTACGCCCGCGTCGGCCTGCCGCGCTGCCCCGACCACGGCTACCCTCTGGAGGCGCAGACGGTCAGCCAGATGGTCGACCAGGTACTCGGCCTGGACCAGGAACGGCGCTGGATGCTGCTGGCGCCGGTGGTGCGCGAGCGCAAGGGCGAGCACGCGCAGGTGTTCGAGCAATTGCGCGCGCAGGGCTACGTGCGCGTGCGCGTGGACGGCGCGCTGCACGAGATCGACGCGGTGCCGCCGCTGGCCCTGCGCCAGAAGCACACGATCGAAGCGGTGATCGACCGTTTCAAGGTCCACGACCCCGGATCGGAGTCCGGGGCGGGCATGAAGCAGCGCCTCGCCGAGTCGTTCGAGACGGCGCTCAAGCTTGGCGACGGCATGGCCGCGGTACAGGCGATCGACGACGAGGCCATCGCGCCGCTGCTGTTCTCGTCGAAGTACAGTTGCCCCGTCTGCGACTACTCGCTGCCGGAACTCGAGCCGCGCCTGTTCTCGTTCAACTCCCCGGTCGGCGCCTGCCCGACCTGCGACGGCCTCGGCGTCTCCCAGTTCTTCGACCCGGCGCGCGTGGTGGTGCATCCGGAGCTGTCGCTGGCCGCCGGCGCGGTGCGCGGCTGGGACCGGCGCAACGCCTACTACTTCCAGCTGATCCAGTCGCTGGCCAGGCACTACGGCTTCAGCGTCGACGAACCCTGGCAGGACCTGCCCGAAGCCTCGCGCAACGCGGTGCTGTTCGGCAGCGGCGACACCACGATCACCTTCAGCTACATCACCGACGCCGGCGGTCGCACCCAGCGCAAGCACCGCTTCGAGGGCATCGTGCCCAACCTCGAGCGCCGCTACCGCGAGACCGAGTCCGCGGCGGTGCGCGAGGAACTGGCGAAGTACATCAGCGAGCGCGCCTGCACCGACTGCGGCGGCGCGCGCCTGAACGCGGCCGCGCGCAACGTGTTCGTCGCCGAGCGGCCGCTGCCGGACATCGTGGTGCTGCCGATCGACGAGGCGCTGCGCTTCTTCGGCGAACTGCACCTGCCCGGCTGGCGCGGCGAGATCGCCACCAAGATCGTCAAGGAGATCCGCGAGCGCCTGAGCTTCCTCGTCGACGTCGGCCTCGACTACCTGACCCTGGAGCGCAAGGCCGACACCCTGTCCGGCGGCGAGGCGCAGCGCATCCGCCTGGCCTCGCAGATCGGCGCCGGCCTGGTCGGGGTGATGTACGTACTCGACGAACCCAGCATCGGCCTGCACCAGCGCGACAACGAGCGACTGCTCGGCACCCTCACCCGCCTGCGCGACCTCGGCAACACGGTGATCGTGGTCGAACACGACGAGGACGCGATCCGGCTGGCCGACCATGTCGTCGACATCGGCCCCGGCGCCGGCGTGCACGGCGGCGAAGTGGTCGCCCAGGGCTCGTTCGAGGACGTGCTCAAGGCGCCGCGCTCGCTGACCGGACAGTACCTGTCGGGCAAGCGCGAGATCGCGGTGCCCAAGCGGCGCCACAAGGTCAATCCGAAGATGCAGCTGAAACTGCTGGGCGCATCCGGCAACAATCTCAGGGACGTCGACCTGACGATCCCCTCGGGGCTGTTCACCGCGATCACCGGCGTGTCCGGCTCCGGCAAGTCCACGCTGATCAACGACACCCTGTACGCGCTGGCCGCGAACGAGATCAACGGCGCCTCGCACAAGCCGGCGCCGCATCGCGAGGTGAAGGGGCTGGACCTGTTCGACAAGGTGGTCGACATCGACCAGTCGCCGATCGGCCGCACGCCGCGCAGCAATCCCGCCACCTACACCGGCCTGTTCACGCCGCTGCGCGAACTGTTCGCGCAGGTGCCCGAGGCGCGCGCGCGCGGCTATTCGCCGGGCCGCTTCAGCTTCAACGTGCGCGGCGGCCGCTGCGAGGCCTGCCAGGGCGACGGCCTGATCAAGGTGGAGATGCACTTCCTGCCCGACGTATACGTGCCCTGCGACGTCTGCGGCGGCAAGCGCTACAACCGCGAGACGCTGGAGATCCTGTACAAGGGCTACAGCATCCACGACGTGCTGGAGATGACGGTCGAGGACGCGCTGGCGCTGTTCGAGCCGGTGCCGTCGATCGCGCGCAAGCTGGAAACGCTGCTCGACGTCGGCCTGAGCTACATCAAGCTCGGCCAGCCTGCGACCACGCTGTCCGGCGGCGAGGCGCAGCGGGTGAAGCTGTCGAAGGAGCTCTCGCGCCGCGACACCGGGCGCACGCTGTACATCCTCGACGAGCCGACCACCGGCCTGCACTTCCACGACATCGAGCACCTGCTCGCCGTACTGCACAAGCTGCGCGACGACGGCAACACCGTGGTCGTGATCGAGCACAACCTCGACGTGATCAAGACCGCGGACTGGGTGGTCGACCTCGGCCCGGAAGGCGGCCATCGCGGCGGCATGATCATCGCCGAGGGCACGCCCGAGCACATCGCCGGCCTGGCGCAGTCGCATACCGGCCGCTTCCTGGCCAAGACGCTGGGACTCGAAGGCAGGACGGGCAAGCGCAGGTCGGCGGCCTGAGCAATTGCTCGCCGCCGGCCGCCACACACTGCGCAAGCCCCCCGACCACTCTTCCACGCCGATGAGCCTCGACAACCGCACTTCCCTGGTCCGCATGCCGATCGAGCCGCGCTGGCGCGACCTCGACGCGTTCAACCACGTCAACAACTCGAACTTCATGACCTACCTCGAGGAGGCGCGGATCCGCTGGTTCGATTCGCTCGGCGAGGCATGGCTGACCGAGTCCACGGCGCCGCTGCTGGCCGCGGTGCAGATGAGCTACCGGGTGCCGATCCCGTATCCGTCGAGCGTGGTGGTGGAACTGTTCGCCGACCGGGTCGGCACCACCAGCGTCACCATCGGCCACCACATCGCCAGCGAGGACGGCACCGTCCTGCACGCCGACGGGCACGTGGTGATGGTGTGGATCGATCGCGCCAGCGGACGGCCCATGCCGCTGCCGGAGGCGGTGCGCCGGGTCGCGTCGAACCCCGCGGCCGCAGGAACGCCGTAGGAGCGCCTTCTCTTCTGCCCCGTCGAACACGCCCGGGTCGCGGCTGAAGCCGACTCCTACGTCAGGGAGCCGGATCGGCAGCGACCGACGGGCTCAGCGCGTCGGCAGGTGTCGAGGCACCCTGGCCTCGAGCAAACGCACCAGCCCGGGATCCATGTAGCCGTAATCATCGGGAATATCGAGGCAGACGACGCGTCTCGCGCCCAGCCACGGCCTGAACCTCGTCGACAGCCTGGCCCGCTGCGCCCGCTCCATGACGAAGACGAGTTGCGCCCATTCGAGCAGTTCGGGCGTCAGCGGGTTCTCCGCGTCATGGTCGAGTCCCGCGGACGAGGTCTCGACGCCCGGCCAGTCGGCGAACACCTGCTCCGCCGTCGGGCTGCGCAGCCGGTTGCGGCTGCAGAGGAAAAGGACCCTGAGCGTCAATCCGGCCGCCGCGAGGCCGCGCTCAAAGCGCGTCTGGCTTGCGCACCTCGAACTCCCCGCGCAGCTTGCGCCCGTCGGACAGTTCGAGGTCGATCGCGATGCGCTGCCCCACCTCGATCTCCGCGTTCGGCCGCATCAGCATCAGGTGCAGGCCGCCGGGCGCCAGCGCGACCTTGCCCCGTGCCGGCACCGGCAGGGATTCGACGTGGCGCATGCGGCTGACGCCGTCGACCTTGCGCGTCTCGTGCAGTTCGACCGAGGCGAAGGCGGGGCTGCTCGCACCGACGATGCTGGCGGGCGCATTGCACGGATTCTCGACCTCCGCGAACCCGGCCATCATCGGCATCGCCATCGGCGGCTGGCGGATCCAGCCCGACTCGATGCGCGGCGTGCATTCCTGCGCCTGCGCGGACAGCGAGGCGAGGCACAGCAGCGTGAAACCTGCAAGGCGGCGAAGGCATTCCATGGCACCTATGATATCGCGACCCCGCCACCGGCCCGATGAATGCAAGCCCTGATCGAACGCAGCGTGCACGACGGCATCCACGAACTGCGCCTGGCGCGTGCGCCGGTCAACGCGCTGAACCCCGCGCTGTGCGCGCAGCTGTGCGATGCGATCGCCGACGCCGTCGCGTCCGGCGCCCAGGGCCTCGTGCTTTCGGGAGGTCCGAAGGTGTTCTCGGCCGGGCTGGACGTGCCGTTCCTGCTGACGCTCGACGACGTCGCGCTGCGCGAAGCCTGGGAGGGTTTCTTCCTCGCCGCCCGCGCGCTGGCCGAATGTCCGGTGCCGGTCGCGGCGGCATTGAACGGCCACGCGCCGGCCGGCGGCTGCGTGCTGGCGCTGTGCTGCGACTACCGGGTGATGGCCGCCGGCGAGTACCGCATCGGCCTCAACGAGACCCAGGTCGGCCTGGTGGCGCCGGAAGGCATCCAGCGGCTGATGCGCCGCGTGGTCGGGCCGCATCGCGCCGAGCGCCTGCTCGTCGCCGGCGAAATGGTCGATGCGCAGCGTGCGCTGGCCATCGGCCTGGTCGACGAACTCGCCGGCATCGACGACGTGCCCCGGCGCGCACGCGAATGGCTGCAGGGCCTGCTGGCCCTGCCGCGCAAGCCGGTGCTGGCGACGCGCGCGATCGCACGCGCCGAGGTGGTCGCCGCGCTGCGGCCGGAACTCATCGAGCTGGATCGCTTCGTCGCGTCGTGGAACGATCCCGACACGCAGGCGGCGCTGCGCGCGCTGCTGGCGAAGCTCGGGAAGTAGACAGCTCGCGCTCGGGGGCGGGTTGGTCATCCCGAGCGCAGCGATGGATCTGTTTGCCGATCCGCTTCCGGCGGACAAGCAGATCCCTCGCTGCGCTCGGGATGACAAGCGTGTTCATGCGACTCCTCCGGGCATGACTATCCGGTGGCCCCGTCATGCCGCAGTCGGCGCGCAGCGCCGCCCCGAAAGGGAGCAAATCTCCCCGGCAAAACCGAAGTCCCCCGCAGGAGCAATTGCTCCGTCCGCGCCGCGGACATGCTCGCGAACGCGGCTCAGCCGCCGGTTGCCACCGGCCGCGACGGATCACTGATCCAGCCGCTCCACGAGCCGGTGAACAGCTTCGCGCCCGGCAGGCCGGCATGCTCCATCGCCAGCAGGTGGTGGCAGGCGGTGACGCCGGAGCCGCACATGGCCACGACCGCGTCGGCGCGACGACCGTCGAGCAGCGCGTCGAACTCGGCGCGCAGCTGCGCAGCCGGTTTGAAGCGGCCGTCGACCAGGTTCGAGGCATACGGGCGATTGGTGGCGCCGGGCACGTGGCCGGCGACCGGATCGATGGGTTCCACCTCGCCGCGAAAGCGCTCCGGTGCGCGTGCGTCCAGCAGCAGGCCGCCGGCGTCGAGGTGGCCGCGGCTGTCGTCGGCGCCGAACAGGCGCGAGGCGTCGAACGTCGCCGCGTAGACCGCGAGCGACGGCGACGGAACCTCATCGTCCACGGGCAGGCCCAGGGGATTCCAGCGCGCCCAGCCGCCGTCGAGCACGGCGACCGCGTCGTGCCCGAGCATCTTCAGCAGGCACCACAGCCGCGCCGCGAACGCGCCGTCGCCGGCGTCGTACGCCAGCACGCGGCTGCCTGGCGAAATGCCCCAGTCCGACAGGCGCGCGCTGAAGGCGCCCGCGTCGGGCCAGGGATGCCGTCCCTGCCCCCGCTTGCCGTGGTCCGAGAGATCGCGGTCGAGATGGGCGTAGCGCGCGCCGGGAATGTGCGCCGCCCGGTACGCCTGCTCGCCGGCCGCGGGATCGGCGAGCGAAAAGCGGCAGTCGACCACCACGACGTCGCGCTCATCCAGCGCGGCGGCGAGCGCTTCCGGCTGGACCAGCGTATTCCAGTCGGACCTCGTCATCGCAACGCCTCCAGCCGTTCGCGCAGGTTGTACAGGATCGACGCGGTGACGCCCCAGATGCGCTGCTCCGGCGCCCCCGGGTACGGCGCGTATTCGAGCACGTGGCGGATGCGGCCGCCGAATTCGATGTCGAGTTCGCGCAGGTGGTCGCGTGCCAGCAGGAACGACAGCGGCACCTCGAACACCGCGGCGACTTCCGCGGGATCGGGACGGGCGACGAAGCGCGGATCGAGCCGCGCGATCACCGGCACCACGCGGTAGCCGGTGACGGTGCGCATCGGATCGAGGTAGCCCAGGGGCGAGGCCTGCGGCGGTTCGAGGCCGATTTCCTCGTTGGCCTCGCGCAGCGCGGCGGCGAGCACGCTGGAGTCCCCGGGATCCATGCGCCCGCCCGGCAGGCTCACCTGCCCCGCGTGCTGGCGCAGGGCGTCGGTGCGGCGCGTCAGCAGGACCTGCAGGTCGTCGTCGCGTTCGACCAGCCCCAGCAGCACCGCGGCAGGGACCGGCGGTTCCCGGCCCAGCAGGCCATCGAGCTCGCCGAGGTTCCATTCCGGGCCAGCGGGGACAGCGTCGATCGGATGCAGCGCGCGCGCGATGTGCTCGAACCGGGCCACGGGCATGCTCAATCGGTACGTTGCGCTTCGCGTTGCGGAAGCACGTGCTCCATCAGCCGCAGGCGTTCATCATCGCCCATCTGCAGCCAGCGCGCGATCTCCGCGGAACTTCGGTGGCATCCCAGGCAGAAACCTGCGTCATCAAGCATGCAGACGCCGATGCAGGGGCTGAGCACGGCGCGGAACGTGGAATTCATGGACAAAAGGTAAGCGCCACACGGCGGCCGGAGCCGCCGAAAAAGGCCGCAGCGACGGGACCGGTGCGGTCGAAGGTGCGGAATCGATGCGGGAGCTGTCGCGCCGAGCGCGCAGCCAACTGCTCGGACGCGGTTATGCCCGCTTGCGCGCAGATGACATAACGGCGGCCACGCGCAGGGCGCGTGGCGCCATCAACACCCCGGCAAGGAGATCCCTCGCCTGCGGCTCGGGATGACGCAACGGCAGCCACGCGCCTTGCGCGTGGGCCGTTGCGTCACTTGACGCTGACGAGCTTGACGTCGAACACGACCGCCTGGTTGGCCATGCGGCCCGCCTGGATCGTCGTGCCGTAGGCCTTGTCGCCCGGCAGCACCACTTCCCAGCGCGCGCCGGTCGGCATCTGCAGCAGCGCCTCGCGCAGGCCCACCAGCGGGATCTGGCTGACCTTCATCGTCACCGGCCCGCCCTGCTGGCCTTCCTGCGGCTGCGCGGTGTCGACGAACACGGTGCCGTCGGGCAGCGAGCCCTTGTAGTTGATCTCCACGTCGCTGGCCTGGGTCGGCTTGGCGCCGCTGCCGTTCTCGAGCACGCGGTACTGGACGGTGCTGCCCGGAAGGGTCTGCACGCCCTGCTTGGCGCGGTTCTGCGCCAGGAACGCGTCGCTCTGGGTCTTGTTCTCGCCGGAGATCTTGGCGAACTCCGCCTCCATCTTGGCCTGCTGGCGCTGCTGCATGCTCTCTACCGCGGCCCTGAGCTGGTCGACGGGCACGGCCGGCTGCTTCTTCGCGTAGGCGTCCTGGATCGCCTTGATCACGGTATTGACGTCGACCGCCTCGCCACGCGCGGTGAGCTCGGCCAACTCATTGCCGGTGTTGTAGCCGATCGCATAGCTCAGCTTGCCTCGCTCGGAGGTCGTGTCCTGCGCCGAAGCCGCCGCGGAAACCAGGGTCATCGCCGCGAGACTGGCGGCAAGCAAACGCACTTTCATTCAGTCACTCTCCAGAGGGATTTCGATCGGCCGGCGCCCGGCCCAGACACGACACGGGGCGGTCGAACCGCCCCTGATGGACACGCTAGGATAGCGGTCGCGGGGCTTAACCGCCACTGACGCCCCCGATCCGACCACCGGCGGGCCGGCAAGTTCCGCCGCCCCTCCCTCCAGCCAGCGCGACCATGACCGATTCCCCGCTCCAGACCGCAGATCGCGGCGCCGTCCGCATCATCACCATCGACCGCCCCGACAAGCTGAACGCGCTCGACTCGGCGACCATCGACGCCCTCCACGCCGCTGCCGATGCCGCCGCGGCGGACCCGTCGGTGCGCGCCGTCGTCCTGACCGGCGCCGGGCCCAAGGCCTTCGTCGCCGGCGCCGACATCGGCGAGATGGCCGGCCTGACCCCGGCCCAGGGCCGCGACTTCGCCCTGCGCGGGCAGCGGATGATGCGGCGCTTCGAAAGGCTGCCCAAGCCGGTGATCGCAATGGTGAACGGCTTCGCCCTCGGCGGCGGGCTGGAGCTGGCGATGAGCTGCCACCTGCGGATCGCCGCCGATACGGCGAAGCTCGGGCAGCCCGAGATCAACCTCGGCCTGATCCCGGGCTTCGGCGGCACCCAGCGCCTGCTGCGCCTGGCCGGGCGCGCCGCGGCGCTGGAGCTGTGCCTGGCCGGCGCGCCGATCGACGCGGCGCGCGCGCTGCAGCTGGGCCTGGTCAACCGCGTGGTGCCTGCGGCGGAACTCGAGGCCGAAACCGTGAAGCTGGCCGCGCAGCTGGCGAGCGCCGCCCCGCTGGCGCTGCGCGGCATCCTCGACTGCATCAACGTCGGCGGCGAAGCCGGCATCGAGGAAGGCCTGGAGTACGAAGCCGCGCAGTTCGGCCTGGTGTTCTCGACCGACGACATGCGCGAAGGCACCGACGCCTTCCTCGGCAAGCGCAAGCCGACCTTCCACGGACGCTGACGCCGCCCCGCCATGCACCGGAAGCCCGACGCCACCGGTCCAGCCAGGCCCGCCGCAACGGCCGCCGCCCCGGACGCCGCGCAACTGGTCGCGCTGCTGCGCAGCGACGACCTCGACGCCGCGATCGACGCCGGGCTGATGGCCTTCGTCGACGACGGCACGCAGGCGCTGGACGCCGCCGCGCGGACCCTGCTGGTCGAAACGCAGCAGCGCCTGCGCGCGGCCTGGGACGCGCGCGAGCGCTACCGCGCGCGCGAAGCCCGGCTGGCGCGGCGCAAGGCCGAACGCAACGCGCGCCGCACGCTGCAGCCGCCTGCCGCCGCACCGAAACCCGCGCTGCCGACCGCCGCCGCCGCCGCGCTGGCGCGTGCGAAAGCCCGCGCGGGCGCTCCATGACGCCGCCTGTCGCCACGCGCAGGGCCAGGCGCAAGGCCTCGCCGCCGCGCAGCCGGCTCTCGCCCGGCGAAGTCCGCGAACTGTTCTCGCGACTCGCCGAGCTCGATCCCTCGCCCACCACCGAGCTCGAATACACCGCGCCGTTCGAACTGCTGGTCGCGGTGGTGCTGTCGGCCCAGGCCACCGACGTCGGCGTCAACAAGGCCACGCGCCGGCTGTATCCGGTCGCCAACACGCCGCAGGCGATCCTCGACCTCGGCGAGGAAGGCCTCAAGCGCCACATCTCCACCATCGGCCTGTTCAACGCCAAGGCGAAGAACGTGATCGCGCTGTGCCGGATCCTGCTCGACCAGCACGGCGGCGAGGTGCCGCGCTCGCGCGAGGCGCTGGAAGCGCTGCCCGGGGTCGGCCGCAAGACCGCGAACGTCGTGCTGAACACGATCTTCGGCGAAGGCACGATCGCGGTGGACACGCACATCTTCCGCGTCGCCAACCGCACCGGGCTGGCGCCGGGCAAGGACGTGCGCGCGGTGGAGGAAGGGCTGATGCGGGTCGTGCCGGCGGAATACCTGCTCGGGGCGCATCACTGGCTGATCCTGCACGGCCGCTATGTCTGCAAGGCGCGCAAGCCCGACTGCCCGCACTGCGTGATCCGCGACCTGTGCCGGTACAGGGACAAGACTCCTGCGGATTCGCCGTAACCGACCCGGCGTCCTGCGCTCGATGCATCGGCCGCGGGCTGATCCCTCGCTCCGCTCGGAATGGCAGGCCTGGGGGTCGGGCGACAGGTTTTGGGGGCGGACGACCGCTTCGGGAACCGGATGACGGGGTTCGATCTCCGATGACACGGGGCGGGCACCGAATGGATTCAGCATCGGCGGTGGGGTTCGAGCATCCATCGACACGACGGCGCGCGCAGCGCCTGCGGAAGGCGACGCATGTCCTGACGCACCGGTCGAATCCGTTGTTCATGCAATCGGGGGAACGCGGGAGCCGTCGTGTCCGGCACGGGCTCCGGCATGCATCCGCCCGGCGATCGCACTCCGCCTGCACGGGCCACCATGTCGACAACACCGCCTTCCGCCACCGCTGTTGATGGTTCGCGCCGCAATGCTGCTTCGGCGCGGCGGCGCGACGCCCCCGGATTCGGGAATCGCTGAGCGATGTGCGGACTGGCCGGCTTCGCGGGACAGGTCGGAGGCACGCCGCAGGATCGCCTCGACCTGCAGCGCATGATCTCGACGCTGCACCACCGTGGACCCGACGCGACCGGATTCCACCTCGCACCGGGCATCGGCCTGGCCCACGCGCGATTGTCGATCATCGATCACGCCACCGGCCAGCAACCCCTGCACGACGGCAGCGAAACGGTGTGGACCGCGTTCAACGGCGAGATCTTCAATTTCGTCGAGCTGCGCGACGAACTCCGGAAGCAGGGCTACCGCTTCCGGACCCGCTCCGACACCGAAGTCATCGTCCACCTCTACCGCCGCGACGGCGACCGCTTCGTCGAGCGGCTCAACGGCCAGTTCGCGATCGCGCTGTGGGACGCGTCGCGCCGGCGGCTGCTGCTGGCGCGCGATCGCGCCGGCATCCGCCCGCTCTATCACGCCGCATCGCGCGGACGGCTATGGTTCGCCTCGGAAGCCAAGGCGCTGCTCGCGGTCCTGCCCGACTGCGCGCGGCTCGATCCGGACGGCCTGGTGCAGGCCCTGACGCTGTGGGGGCCCAGCGACCCGGATACCCTGTTCTCCGGCATCCGCAGCCTGCCTCCCGGGCACCTGCTCGCGGTCGAGGCCGACGGCAGCGAAACGCTCACGCAGTACTGGGACTGGCGCTTCCCGCGCGCCGGCGATCCGCCGCCGTTCGCCTCCTTCGACGACGCGGTGCACGAGCTGCGCGCGCTGCTGGCCGATGCCGTGCGCCTGCAGCTGCGCGCGGACGTGCCGGTCGGCGCCTACCTCAGCGGCGGGCTGGATTCGTCGGGCATCGTGGCGCTGGCGAAGCAGGCCGGCATCGCCTCCGTGCGCACGTTCTCGGTGACCTTCGACGAGGCCGAGTTCGACGAACGCGAGCAGCAGCAGGCGATGGTGCGCCACCTCGGCACCGAACACACGACGCTGCACTGCACGCGGCGCGACATCGCCGATGCGTTCCCGTCGCTGATCCGGCACACCGAAGCGCCTGTGCTGCGCACCGCGCCCGTTCCGCTGATGCTGCTGTCGGGCGAGGTCCGCCGGGCCGGCTACAAGGTGGTGCTGACCGGGGAAGGCGCCGACGAAGTGTTCGCCGGCTACGACCTGTTCAAGGAAGCCAAGGTGCGCCGCTTCTGGGCGCGCCGGCCGGACTCGGCGTGGCGGCACCTGCTGCTCGGTCGTCTCTACGGCTACCTGAAGCACTCGCCCGTCGGCGCGCCCGGGTTCGCCCGCGGCTTCTTCGGACAGGGCATGGAGCACATCGGCCGGCCGGTGTTCGCGCATGCGCCGCGCTGGACCACGTCGCGGCGCGCGCTCGCGTTCCTGTCGCCCGAACTGCAGGCGCACGCGATGGCGTTCGACCCGCTGTCGTTCTACGAGGGCCGGCTGCCTGCGGAAATCTCCGGCTGGACGCCGCTGGCGCGCGACCAGTACGTCGAGGCCAAGTCGCTGATGGCCGCCTACCTGCTGTCCTCGCAGGGCGACCGCGTGGCCATGGCCAACTCGGTCGAGGGCCGGTTCCCGTTCCTCGACCACCGCCTCGTCGAATTCGCCAACCGACTGCCGCCGCACTGGAAGCTGCGCGGCCTGACCGAGAAGCACATCCTGCGCAAGGCGCTGGCGCCGCTGCTGCCGCGCGAGATCGCCAACCGCACCAAGCAGCCCTACCGGGCGCCGGATGCGAACAGCTTCTTCGACGACGGCCGGCCCGCCGACTACGTCGCCGAACTGCTGTCGCCGGCGCGCATCCGCGACGCCGGCTGCTTCGACGCCGGCAAGGTCGGGCTGCTGTTCGAGAAGTGCCGGCGCGGACGCGCCGTCGGCTTCGGCGACAACCAGGCCTTCGTCGGGATCCTGTCGACGATGCTGCTGCACGACACCTTCATCCGCCGTCGCGATGCGGCGGCACCGACCTTGCGCGCTACTGGAACGGAGTGAGACATGAGCGAGACCGCCGTCCGCGAAACAATCCGCGGCCACATCCTCGAGAACCTGATGTTCACCGACGACCCGTCGCGCCTGCCCGACGACGCCTCGCTGCTCGACATGGGCGTGATCGACTCCACCGGCGTGCTGGAGCTGGTGCTGCTGATGGAGGAGAACTTCTCGATGCAGGTGAAGGACACCGCGATCGTCCCGGAGAACTTCGATTCGGTGGACCGCATGGTGTCGTTCGTGCTGCGCTCGAAACCGGCATGACCCTGCCCGACGCGTACGCGCCGCGATTGCGCCGGCTGCGGCACGACTGGCAGCCGCTCCCCGACAAGCCCGAAGAGACGCCGGAAAACACCCTGCTCGCGCTGTGGTGGACCGCGGCCGGATCGCCGCGATCCGCGGTCGCCGCCGGCGCGGCGCCGGACGGGGGCACGCCGCCCGAACTGGACCCGCACGCGGAAGGCCGGCTGGACGCACTGCTCGAACAGCGCATCGCCGGCGTCCCGCTCGCGTACCTGACCGGGCGCCAGCACTTCCTCGGGCTGGACCTGCTGGCCGGTCCGGAAGCCCTGATCCCGCGCGCGGAGACGGAACTGCTGGGCCGCGCGGTCATCGATCTAGCGCGCGATGGCGACGCGGCGACCGCGATCGACGTCTGCACCGGCTGCGGCAACCTCGCGCTGGCACTGGCCCGGCACGTCGATGGCATCCGGGTGCATGGCGCCGACCTCAGCCCCGACGCGGTCGAGCTTGCGCGCCGCAACGCCGCGATGCTGGCACTCGACGACCGCGTCCAATTCCACGACGGAGACCTGCTGTCGCCCTTCGACGCACCCGCCTTCCACGGCGCGGTCGACCTGGTCGTCTGCAATCCGCCCTACATCAGCAGCGGCAAGGTGGCTTCGATGGCGCAGGAGATCTCCGGCCACGAGCCCAGGCTGGCATTCGATGGCGGGCCCCTGGGCGTTTCCATCCTCACCCGGCTGATGCAGGAAGCACCCCGCTTCCTGCGGCGCAGCGGCTGGCTGGCGTTCGAGGTCGGCGCCGGCCAGGGCGCGGCGATGGCGCGGAGGCTGCGCAACGACGGTACCTGGGACGAGGTGCGTGAACTGGCCGACGCCGGAGGCACGACCCGCGCGCTGCTGGCGCGGCGTGGCGGCGGCACGGAGGCGGCGGCATGAGCGGATTCGGCTGGAACGTCCTCGACATCGACTACGAACGCGAGGCGGACCGCATCTGCGCGGGATTGCGCGAAGCGGTGGCGACCTCGCTGCGGCGCCGCGGCCTGGTCGTGGCGATCTCGGGCGGCATCGACAGTTCGGTGTGCGCCGCGCTCGCGGTACGCGCCCTCGGCGCCGCGAAGGTGCACTGCCTGATCCTGCCCGAACGCGATTCCGACCCCGACAGCGCGGCGCGCGCGTCGCTGCTGGCGGAGACGCTCGGCGTGCAGGCCGATACCTTCGACATCGCCCCCGCGCTGGAGGCCATCGGCGCCTATGCCGCGCGCGACGCCGCGGTGCGCACCGTGCTGCCAGAGTACCGGAACGACTGGAAGATGAAGCTCGCGATCGCCGGCGGCAGCGAGGGCGCGATCAACCGCTTCCGCCTGGTCGCACGCTCGCCGGACGGCGCCCTGCACGAGCGCGAACTGCGGCTGCACGAATACCTGACCATCGTCGCCGCGACCAGCTACAAGCAGCGCCTGCGCAAGACCATCGAGTACTTCCACGCCGACCGCCTGCACTACGCGGTGCTGGGCACGCCCAACCGGCTCGAGTACGACCAGGGGTTCTTCGTGAAGAACGGCGACGGGTCCGCCGACATCAAGCCGATCGCGCACCTGTACAAGACCCAGGTCTACGGCATGGCGCGCCATCTCGGCCTGCCCGAGCGCCTGTGCAGCGCGCAGCCCACTACCGACACCTACAGCCTCGAGCAGGGTCAGGATGAGTTCTACTTCGCCCTGCCCTACCGGTCGATGGACCTCGCGCTCTGGGCGCTGGAACACGGGGTCGACGCGGCGGTGCTGGCGGAAACGCTCGGCATCGCGCCCGCGCAGGCAGCCGCGGTCTACGAGGACATCGCCCGCAAGCGCCGCACCACGCGTCCGCTGCACATGCGCCCGGTGCTGCTGGGCGAGGTCGCGGTTGGAGACGGTGCCGCATGAGTACCTGTGCCGTGGAAGACGCCGGCTATTCGGTCGAGGACGGCGACCTCGCGCGCGACGGCGATGCCGCCGTCGCGGTGTGGCGGGCGAGCCTGGGCAACGTCGACGGGCGTGCGGCCAAGTTCGAATGGTTCTATCGCGCCGCGCCCGATGGCGCCCAGCTGCAGGTGCTGCGAGCCGGGCCCGGGCGCGACATCGTCGGAACCGCCGGGGTCGGCTGGCGGCGCATGCGCGCCGACGGACGCAACCTGCGCGGCGGCCTGCTCGCCGACATGGCGGTGCTCGCGGGGCATCGCATGCTGGGGCCTGCGCTGCAACTGCAGCGGGCCGCCTGCGAACGGGCGCTGTCGGGCGGCGACTTCGTCTACGGTTTCCCGAACGCCAACGCGGTGCCGGTGGTGAAGCGGCTCGGCTATGCCCACGTCGGCGACATGGTGCTCTACGTGCGCGCGCTGCGGCATGCGCCCTATCTCGAGCGCATGCTGCCGCGACCGGTGGCGCGGCTCCTGGGGCGTGGCCTCGACGGCGCAACCCGGCTCCGCGACGCGCTTCGCAACCTGCACCGGGGCCGCCTGCAGGCATCTTGGAGCGACACGCCGTGGGATGGGCCGCATCCGCGGCTGTCGGCCCATCCCGGCCTGCTGGAGGGCGTGCGCGATCGCGCCATGCTGGAGTGGCGGTTCGCGCACAGTCCGCTGGCCGCCTTCCGGTTCCTCTATCTCCGGCGCGGCGACGACGCGCCGCCATCCGCATGGTTCGTGTGCCATCGAGACGGCGACGTCCTGCGGATCGCGGACTTCGGCTTCCATCCCGACGCGGCGGCATCGCACTGCATCGCCCGCCTGGCGGAAGCCGCGATCGCCGAGGACTGCCGCTCGCTCGCCGTCGAATGCTGCCTGCCGGAAGAGGAGCGGTCGGCACTGTGCGGCAGCGGTTTCCGGGAGCGGCAGCGTCGCCCGATCTACGCGCGCTGGAAGGACACCGCGCAGCCCGCGCCCGCGATCCGCTTCACGGCGTTCGACGAGGACGAGTGACGCCGGAACGCAACGGGGCGCACCGATGGCGCGCCCCGTCGCGTCGCGCTGCGGCATCCGCGCAGCGACGGCTATCGATTCCCTTACCAGGCGAACTGGGTACGCAGCGCGTACTGGCCGGTTTCGTCGCCGGTGAGGGCGTTGTCGCCCTTGGTGTAGTTGAACATGAAGCGCAGGTTGGGGTTGACGTAGTAATTCACGCCGAGCAGCCAGCTGGTGACGTCGAGGTCGGCGATGTCCTTGTTCTCGATCGAGTCGTAGCGCGCGGTCAGCTCCCACAAGCCCTTGTCGGCGACGGGCGCCGAGCCGAACACGCCGGTGCCGGCCTTGTACGGCTTGTGCCCGCCGTTGAGGTGCCAGCTGCCCTGCACGTACCACGTGGTCACGTCCTGGTCGGGGCCGGCCGGCTGGCCGAACGTGGCATTGGCGTATTCGCCCTGGAAGAACACCGGACCGAACGAACCGGCGGCTTCCAGCGCGTAGACGTCGATCGAGTCCCCGCTGGCGCCGGTCACCGTGGCGATGGTCTGCGCGGGGCCGCGGCGTCCGGCGTAGTTGGCGACCGCGGAGAAGTCGGCCGAGCCCTGGTTGAGGTTCTCGCTGCTGATCCAGCCGCCGAAGTGCAGGGTGCTGTCGGCAGTGTTGATCGGTGCGAAGGTCACGCGGCCGGCGTAGCCGGCGCCTTCGTTGCGCGTGCCGGAAGCACTGCGCAGGTTGAACGCGCTGAAGCCCGCGGTGTAGTTGTCGCCGGCGCGCAGGTAACCGACGCCCTGCTGGAACTGGCGGTTGGTGAACAGGCCCGTCGCGGTCGCGAACGGACGCTCCATCATCAGGATCTCGTTGGAACTGGTGAGTTCCTCCATCGCGCGGTAGGGCTTGAAGTGGCCGATGGTGAACTTGCCGCCGAGCGCGGACTTGGCGATGTAGACGTCGCGGAAGCCGTCCAGGCCGCCGCCGGCGCCGAAGTCGTTCTCAACCTTGTAGTCCCAGCCGTAGGCCTTGCCCTGCAGGGTCAGGCGCGCGCGGCGGAACTCGGTGGTGCCGGTGGTGCCGGCGATGTCGCGGTCGAAGGCATAGGCATCGAACTGGACGCGACCGCCGATCTGTGCCTCGAACTTCTTGTCCGCCGAGGTAATCTTGATGCCGCCCTTGGTCTCGACGACCGGCTGCGTCGTCGCCATCTTGTCCAGGTTCTCCTGGGTGGCGACGTTGATCTCGGACTGCGCATCCGAGCGCGTCTCCAGTTCCTCGACCTTGGCCGCGAGCGCAGCGAGTTGCGCCTTGAGTTCGGCGATCTCCTGGTCTTTCGCGGTTTGGGCGGCGGCAGGCAGGGCGACGGTGCCAAGGGCGGTGGCGAGCGCGGCGGCGAGGAGCGAATAACGCATGGTGGAATGTTCCCGGTCAGGTGATGGAATCTGATGAATTGCGTTCACGCGCGCACCCGTGGATCCGTTGGCGTTGCCATGCAGATCGTTAAGTGCGCGTTAGCGACATGCAAAGCCTGACCAAGGCTTTTGACCGTACGAAGTCGTTTTCGTGACCGATTCGTGACAGTGCACGGATCGAGCCCGCCCCCGAACGCCAAGCCAGGGGCACAGTCCATCTGGTGGAGCGGCATGGTCCGTGGGAGCGACCTTGGCCGTGGCGCGTTTCTGCAAAGCGCCACTCGGGTCCATCGCGACCGGGCTCGCTACCCGCGAGGCGAGCCGTCATGCATCCGTCATGAAGCATCCATGCGCTTGTCATCTTGCGGTCGTGCAATAGCCGCCGCAGCGGGATTCCTCCCGCCTTGACTCCAGGGACTCCATGCACGCCATCCTCAAGACCTCGGTCGCCACGCTCGCGCTGGCCACCGCCTTCGTTTCCGCCGCCCACGCCAACGATGCCACCGGCGCCGGCGCTTCCTTCGTCTATCCGGCGATCTCGCGCTGGTCGGCCGACTACAAGCAGGCCACCGGCAAGCAGGTCAATTACCAGTCGATCGGTTCCGGCGGCGGCATCGCCCAGATCAAGGCCGCGACCGTCGACTTCGGCTCCTCCGACGCGCCGCTCAAGCCGGAAGAACTGGCCAAGTCCGGCCTCGCGCAATTCCCGTCGGTGATCGGCGGCGTGGTGCCGATCGTGAACCTGCAGGGCGTGACCGCCGGCGCTATGAAGCTCGACGGAGAGACGCTGGCCAACATCTTCCTCGGCAAGATCACCAACTGGAACGACCCGGCGATCGTGGCGCTCAACGGCGGCCTGCCGCTGCCCGACGCCAAGATCACTGTCGTGCACCGCTCCGATGGTTCGGGCACCTCGTTCAACTTCACCAACTACCTGTCCAAGGTCAACGGCGACTGGAAGGCTACGGTCGGCGAAGGCACGGCGGTGAAATGGCCGGTCGGCATCGGCGGCAAGGGCAACGAGGGCGTGGCCGCCTACGTCAAGCAGATCAAGGGCGGCATCGGCTACGTCGAACTGTCCTATGCGCTGCAGAACAAGCTGGCCTACTCGCGCCTGAAGAACGCCGCCGGCAACTTCGTCAACCCGAGCGAAGAGACCTTCTCGGCGGCCGCCGCCAGCGCGAACTGGGGTGCCTCGCAGGACTTCTACCTGGTGATGACCAACGCGCCCGGCGAGAACGCCTGGCCGATCACCGCGACCAACTTCATCCTGATGCGCAAGAAACCCAAGAACGTCGAGGGCGCGAAGAACGCACGCGAATTCTTCCGCTGGGTCTACGCCAGCGGCGACGACCAGGCGCGCGCGCTGGGCTACGTGCCGCTGCCGGACACGCTGGTGCAGCAGGTGCAGACGTACTGGACGCAGAACCTGGACTACTGAAGCTTCCCCGTCGCATCAGACCCCTCTCCCATTGCGGGACTCCTCCTTGCGGGCCTTCGGGCCCGCTTTTTTTGTTCCGGAGTTGCCCCCGCCCCAGCCCTCCCCCGCAAGCGGAAGAGGGAGCAAGACCACCCGCTTTGCTTTTGGCTCCCTCCTTCGCATGCGGGGGAGGGTTGGGATGGGGTGTTCATGCGCGCATCCCCGGCGTCATCGTCATGAATGCGAGTCGCCGGCGTCATACGGCTGTAACAAAAACATCATTTCATGTCGTCATGCCGTCCCGTGGACGGATCCAGATCCCAATTCGGAGCTGCCCCATGAATGCCCCCATCGCCCGCCTGGCCCTGCTCGCACTGTCGACGGCCCTGTTCGCGACCGCCTGCTCGCCCGACGGCGGCAACACCACGCCGGCCGCGCAAGCGCCCAACGCCGACGGCACCTCCGCCACGCCCGCGGGCGCGAGGAGTACCGCTGAGATCTCCGGCGCCGGCGCCTCGTTCATCTATCCCCTGGTGTCGAAGTGGTCGGCCGACTACAACGCGTCCACCGGCGCCAAGGTCAACTATCAGTCGATCGGTTCAGGCGGCGGCATCGCGCAGATCAAGGCAGGCACCGTCGACTTCGGCTCCAGCGACAAGCCGCTGTCGAGCGAGGAACTGGCGGAGGCCGGCCTCGGCCAGTTCCCGTCGGCGATCGGCGGCGTGGTGCCGGTGCTGAACGTCGAAGGCCTGCAGCCGGGCCAGCTCAAGCTGACCGGCCCGCTGCTGGCGGACATCTTCCTGGGCAAGGTCACCGCCTGGAACGATCCGGCGATCGCAGCGCTGAACGCCGGCACCACCCTGCCCGACGGCAAGATCAGCATCGTCCACCGCTCCGACGGCTCGGGCACGACGTTCAACTTCTCCAACTACCTGTCCAAGGTCAGCGGCGACTGGAAGGCCAAGGTCGGCGAAGGCACTTCCGTGCAGTGGCCGAGCGGCGTCGGCGGCAAGGGCAACGAGGGCGTGGCTTCGTACGTCAAGCAGATCAAGGGCTCGATCGGCTACGTCGAGCTGGCCTACGCGCTGCAGAACAACATGCCCTACGCCTCGCTGCAGAATGCCGCGGGCAACTGGGTGCAGCCCAACGACGACAGCTTCGCCGCCGCGGCCGCGACCGCAGACTGGGCCAGCGCTCAGGACTTCAACCTGGTCATCACCGACGCGCCCGGCGCCGACGCCTGGCCGATCACCGCGACCAACTTCATGCTGATGCACAAGCAGCCCAAGGACGCGGCGCGCAGCAAGGCCACGCTGGACTTCTTCAAGTGGGCCTTCGAGCAGGGCCAGGCACAGGCGACCGAACTGCACTACGTGCCGCTGCCGGCGGAACTGGTGCAGCAGATCGAGGCGTACTGGGCGGCAGAGTTCAAGTGACGCAACGTCCCGCGTGCTTTGCGCGCGGCTGACGTTGCGTCATCCCCGCGCAGGCGGGGATCCAGTGTCTTGGCTTTGCCCCTCCCCGAGGCCAAAGACGCTGGGTTCCCGCCTACGCGGGAATGACGAACCAAATACTTTCCCTGGACGCCCATGAACGCCGCCACCCTCCCCGCCCCCAGCAGCAGCCGCGACGTCAAGGACGCGCGCAACGACCGCCTCTTCAAGTGGGTGCTGACCGGCACCGTGGTGTTCGTGCTGGTCGCCCTGGCCAGCGCCGCGCTGTCGATGCTGTGGGGCGGCCGCGACGCGCTCGCCTCGCAGGGCCTGAGCTTCTTCTACTCGTCCGAGTGGAACCCGGTCGAGAACAAGTACGGCGCGCTGGCGCCGATCTACGGCACCGTGGTCACCGCGGTCATCGCGATGGTGATCGCCGTGCCGGTGAGCTTCGGCATCGCCTTCTTCCTCACCGAGGTCGCGCCGCGCTGGATGCGCGGCCCGGTCGGCACCGCGATCGAACTCCTGGCCGGCATCCCGTCGATCATCTACGGCATGTGGGGCCTGTTCGTGCTGGTGCCGGTGATGACCGAGTACGTCACGCCCTGGCTCAACGACCATCTCGGCACGGTCCCGTGGCTTGGCGTGCTGTTCCGGGGCCCGCCGCTGGGCATCGGCATGCTGACCGCCGGCTTCGTGCTCGCGATCATGGTGATCCCGTTCATCTCCTCGGTAATGCGCGAGGTGTTCCTGACCGTGCCGACGCGGCTCAAGGAATCGGCCTACGCGCTCGGTTCCACCAAGTGGGAGGTGAGCTGGGACATCGTCCTGCCCTATACCCGTTCGGCGGTGATCGGCGGCATCTTCCTCGGTCTCGGCCGTGCGCTCGGCGAGACGATGGCGGTGGCCTTCGTGATCGGCAACTCGGTGCGCCTGTCGCCGTCGCTGCTCGAGCCCGGCACCACCATCGCCGCGCTGATCGCGAACGACTTCGGCGAGGCCACCGAGACCTATCGCTCGGCACTGCTGCTGCTGGGCTTCGTGTTGTTCGTCGTCACCTTCGTGGTGCTGGCGATCGCGCGCTTCATGCTCATGCAGCTCTCGCGCAAGGAGGGCAACTGATGTCCGCCGTCACCGCCCGCGAACACGCCATCGCCGACCGCCTGTACGCCAGGCGCCGCTTCGGAAACGCCTTGGCCGTCGTCCTCGCCGTCGGCACCGCGCTGTTCGGCCTGTTCTTCCTCGGCTGGATCCTGTGGACGCTGTTCAGCAAGGCCATCGGTGGCATCAACTGGGCGCTGTTCACCCAGATGACGCCGCCGCCGATGCAGGAAGGCGGCCTGCTCAACGCCTTCTTCGGCAGCGCGGTGATGTGCGCGATGGCGATCGCGATCGGCACGCCGCTGGGCGTCGCAGCCGGCACCTGGCTGTCGGAGTACGGCAAGGCGCGCAAGGCGGGCACCGTGGTCCGCTTCGTCAACGACATCCTGCTGTCGGCGCCGTCGATCGTGCTCGGCCTGTTCGTCTACACCCTGATCGTGATGCAGACCGGCGGCAACTTCTCCGCGCTCGCCGGCGCGATCGCGCTGGCCTTCATCGTGCTGCCGGTGGTGGTGCGCACCACCGACGAGATGCTGCAGCTGGTACCGGTGCAGATGCGCGAGGCCGCGCTGTCGCTGGGCGTGCCGCAGTGGAAGGTGATCATCCAGGTGCTCTACCGCGGCGCCTCGGCCGGCATCGTCACCGGCATCCTGCTGGCGCTGGCGCGCATCTCCGGCGAGACCGCGCCGCTGCTGTTCACCGCCTTCGGCAACCAGTACTGGAACTCCAACGTGCTGCAGCCGATGGCGAGCGTGCCGGTGGTCATGTACCAGTACGCCGGCAGCCCCTACGAATCCTGGCAGCAGCTCGCCTGGGCCGGCGCCTTCGTGCTGACCCTGTTCGTGCTGCTGGTCAGCCTGTCCGCGCGCGCGCTCCTGCTCCGCAACAAGATCTCCAATGACTAATCTCTCCCCGGACCCGGCCATGAACGACCTCAACTCCGCCGCGCCCCCGCAACGGATCAACGTGGCCACGCAGCAGCGCGACGCGCTGGCGCCGATGCCGACCAAGATCGCGGTCAAGGGCCTGGATTTCTACTACGACAAGTTCCACGCGCTCAAGAACGTCAACATGGAGATCCCCGAAAAGCGCGTGTCCGCGCTGATCGGCCCTTCGGGCTGCGGCAAGTCGACCCTGCTGCGCATCTTCAACCGCATCTATTCGCTGTACCCGAAGATGGAAGCCAAGGGCGAGATCCTGCTCGATGGCGAGAATATCCTTTCGCCGAAATACCCCATGAACCGGCTGCGCTCGAAGGTCGGCATGGTGTTCCAGAAGCCGGTGCCGTTCCCGATGACGATCTACGAGAACATCGCCTACGCGATCCGGCACCACGAGAACCTCTCCAGGAAGAAGCTCGACGAGCGCGTCGAGCATGCGCTGCGCCAGGGCGCGCTGTGGGACGAGGTCAAGGACAAGCTGGGCCAGAGCGCGCTCGGCCTGTCCGGCGGCCAACAGCAGCGCCTGTGCATCGCCCGCGCCGTCGCGCTTCGCCCGGACGTGCTGCTGCTCGACGAACCGACCTCGGCGCTGGACCCGATCTCGACCAGCCGCATCGAGCAGCTGATCGAGGAACTCAAGCTCGACTACACCATCGTCATCGTCACCCACAACATGCAGCAGGCCGCGCGCGTGTCCGACTTCACCGCCTTCATGTACCTGGGCGACCTGATCGAGCACGACACGACGGAGACGATCTTCTCCAATCCCTCGAAGCAGCAGACCGAGGACTACATCACCGGACGCTTCGGATGAAGCGCCCGGCGGGATTCGCGATTCGGGATTGGGGATTCGGAAAAGCGAATCCCAGCCGCACCGCGATTCCCTTGCTTTTCCGATTCCCCAATCCCCAATTCCGAATCCCGGCCCTCAAATGAACACCCAACCCCACGACCACATCGTCAAGAGCTACGACGAAGAGCGCCAGCGGCTGATCGGCGAGATCCTGCGCATGGGCGAGATGTCGGCGGCGCAGCTGGAGGCGGCGCTGGACGTCGTCGAGCGGCGCGACGACAAGGCGGCGGCGCGCATCGTCGGCAACGACGAGGCGATCGACGTGCTGGAGCAGGAAGTCAGCCACGACGTCATGAAGCTGGCGCTGCGCGGCCCGATGGCGCGCGACCTGCGCGAGATCCTCGCCGCGCTGCGCATCGCCTCGGACATCGAGCGCATCGGCGACTACGCGGCCAACGTCGCCAAGCGCTCGACCGCGCTCAACGCCGCGCCGCCGCTGCCGCATACCCGCGGACTCAACGCGCTCGGCCAGCTGGTCGTGCGCCAGGTCCGCGACGTGCTGGCCGCGTTCGCCAGCAACGACGCCGACGCCGCCCAGCGCGTGCGCGCCCAGGACGCCGAGGTGGACACGCTCTACACCGGCCTGTTCCGGGAACTGCTGACCTACATGATGGAAGACGCGCGCGCGATCACCCCGTGCACGCACCTGCTGTTCATGGCCAAGAACCTCGAGCGGATCGGCGACCACGCCACCAACATCGCCGAGAACGTCTGGTTCCTCGTGCACGGCGACGACGCGCTGCCGCCGCGCGAGAAGCGCGACGGTACCAACGTCGCCACCTGATGCTGCAGGGCAGCATGCCGCAAGCCTGACGATCCTGCCCGCATCGCGCAGCGGCTTCAGCCGTAGCCGGACGGCCAACGACGGCGGAAAGAGGTCGCGGCTGAAGCGGCTCCTACAGGAGAGCCTGCCGCCTCAACCTGCTTTTAATGCACGGTTGGGGATACTCCCCGCAACATGGGATGGTGGGCGTGATGGCGGGGGCAACAATGGCAATGATCGACGCCGCGACGGCACGCCCGTGCCGTCCGCGGCCTTGTCGCGTCTGCCGGATTCGCCATGAGCCTCCGTCCACAAGTCCCGGACCGTTCCATCCGCGGGTACGCCCGCCCTCCAGAGGAGCTCCACCATGACGCAGTCCAGCAAGAAACCCGTCGCCGTCGCCATCGGAACCGCCCTCGCCGGCGGCCTGATGTTGTCCGGCTCCAGCTTCGCGGTCACCCCGCTCGCCCAGGGCTACCTGCTCGGCGCGCAGGACGCGGCCACCGCCGACGCCAAGGCGCAGGAGGGCAACTGCGGCGGCGACAAGGCCAAGGCCGAGGGCAAGTGCGGCGAAGGCAAGTGCGGGCTCGACAAGATCGATACCGACAAGGACGGCAAGGTCTCGCGCGCGGAGTTCGACGCCGCCCATCCCGACAAGGGCGACAAGTTCGCGGCGATCGACACCAACGGCGACGGCTTCGTCGACCAGGCCGAACACGAAGCGCACAAGGCCGCGTCGAAGGGCGACATGGAAGGCAAGTGCGGCGAGGGCAAGTGCGGCGGCGCCGCCTGACCCGTTGAACCGCGCGACGGCGCGCATGCGTCCGGCTCCCACGCCGCTGCCGAACGCCAGCGCGGGCCTCGGCCTGCGGCGCGGACTGCTGTCCGCGCTGCAGGCTGCCGACGGGGCCGCGTTCGATTTCCTCGAATGCGCGCCCGAGAACTGGATCGGCGTCGGCGGACGCCTCGGCGCCGCCTTCGAGGCGCTGGCCGAACGCCACCCCATCACCTGCCACGGCCTGTCGCTGTCGCTGGGCAGCGTGGCGCCGCTGGACGAGACCTTCCTTGCCCGCGTCGGTCGCTTCCTCGATCGCCACCGCGTGCCGCTGTACAGCGAGCACCTGAGCTGGTGCAGCGACGACGGCCACCTCTACGACCTGCTGCCGATCCCGTTCACCGAAGAGGCCGTCGAACACGTCTCGGCGCGGATCCGCCGCGTGCAGGACCTGCTCGGGCGCCGGATCGCGGTCGAGAACGTCAGCTACTACGCCAGCATTCCGGTCGAACCGCAGCTTGCGCTGGACGAGGTTACGTTCGTCAGCGCCGTGCTCGAACGCGCCGATTGCGACCTGCTGCTCGACGTCAACAACATCTACGTCAACGCCATCAACCACCGCTACGACCCGGTCGAATTCCTGCGCCGGATGCTTTCGTCGCGAATCGCCTGCTACCACGTCGCCGGCCACTACGACGAGGCCGACGACCTGAAGGTCGACACCCACGGCGCAGCGGTCAAGCGCGACGTCTGGCAGCTGTTGGCCGAGGCCTACCGCGTGCATGGCGTACGCCCGACGCTGCTGGAGCGCGACTTCAACTTCCCGCCGTTCGAGGAACTGCTGGGCGAAGTCGACGGCATCCGCACTCTGCAGCGCGCGGGCGGGATGCCGTTGGCGCGACCGGCGCATGGCTGACGCACCGGCCACGCTGCGCGCGCAGCAGTTCGCGCTGTCGCGACACCTGCGCGATCCCGCCGCGGCGCCGCCGCCCGGAGGAATCGAGGACCGGCGCCTCGCCGTATACCGCGAACTGCTCTACAACAACCTGCAGGGCCTGCTTGCCGGAAACTTCCCGGTGGTCCGCAGGACGCTCGGCGACGAGGCCTGGCATGCGCTGGTCCGCGCCTTCTACGCCGGCCACCGCTGCCACACGCCGCTGTTCACCGAGATCGGGCGCGAGTTCGTGCGCTGGCTCGAACAGCGGCTCGACGAAAGTGTCGCGCCGCCGTCCCGGGAAATCCCGAAGGATCGTCATTTCGACCCCGGACTCGATCCGGGGGAGGAATCCATGCGCGTGGAAAGCGAGGTTCCTCACTGCGTCGGGAACGACACCTCCGCGGGGATCGAGATCCCGCCCTGGCTGCCGGAGTTGGCGCACTACGAATGGGTCGAACTGGCGCTGCAGATCTCGGACGCGCAGCCGCCTGTCGAGGTCGACCCCGTCGGCGCCTCCAGAACGGATCCAGGGCAGGCCCTGCTCGAAGGCGTCCCGGTGGTCTCGCCCCAGGCTTGGGCGCTGGCCTATCGTTGGCCGGTGCATCGCATCGGTCCGGAGCACCGGCCATCCGAAACGCCGGAGCAACCCACGCTATTGCTGGTAAGGCGCGACGCGCAGGGCGACGTACGCTTCGCCCAGCTGTCGCCGCTGGCGTTCCGCCTGCTCGAGTTGCTGGACGGGGCCACGCGCAGCGGGCGCGACTGCCTGCGGGCGCTCGCGCATGAAGCCGGCGTCGACGACGATGCCTTCTTCGACGAAGGCCAGGCCATGCTCGCGCGCATGCAAGACGAGGGCACGTTGCTGGGAATCCGCAGGGCCTGAGCCGACGCCTACGATCCATCGTCCCGACCACGGGCGTGCACCGGTCCGGGGACTGTAGGAGCGCCTTCAGGCGAGACGCTTTTGTGCCGGATCCAGGGAAAAGCATCGCGGCTGAAGCCGCTCCTACAGGAGATTGGTCGGTCCGCAGGGCGAAACTCTCCCTCCGGCAGCGGCAAAGGCTGATCCCTCCTCGGATCAAGTCCGGGGTCGGGAAGACAGGCGTGTGGCCTGCGTTTCGCCGCACCGCGGCAATCCCTCTGCTAGGCTTGCGGCATGACCGATACGCTCGCGCCGTCGCAGCCCGCGAACACCCCCAGCCTGCTGGCGAAACGCTTCCGCGGCTACCTGCCCGTGGTCGTCGACGTCGAGACCGGCGGCTTCGACTGGAACCGCCACGCACTGCTCGAGATCGCGGTCGTGCCGATCGATGTCGGCGACGGCAACGCCCTGGTGCTCGGCGAATCTGCGAGCACGCACGTCGTGCCGGCCCCCGGCACCGACATCGACCCGCAGTCTCTTGAGGTGACCGGGATCGACCTCGACCATCCGTTCCGCTTCGCCAAGCCCGAACGCGAGGCGCTGGACCACGTGTTCGCCGCGGTGCGCACCGCGGTGAAGAAGCACGGCTGCCAGCGCGCGATCCTGGTCGGCCACAACGCGCACTTCGACCTGAACTTCGTCAACGCCGCCGTCGCGCGCACCGGCCACAAGCGCAATCCGTTCCACCCGTTCAGCGTGTTCGACACGGTCACGCTGGCGGGCGTCGCCTATGGCCAGACCGTGCTCGCGCGCGCGGTGCAGGCCGCGGGCTTTCCCTGGAGCAGCGAGGACGCGCATTCGGCGCTGTACGACGCCGAGCAGACGGCGAAGCTGTTCTGCACCATCGTCAACGCCTGGCCCGCACCGAACCGCGCCTGACCGCGGATCCCGGCTGCAGTGCACGACGCCCGTCGCGACGCGGCATCGCCGGTGTCCGCGCGCTCGTGCGGCGCCTCGACCTGGACTGAACATCGCCTGTGTTCCACTGCCTTCGTCCGCAACGAGGAGACAGTGCGATGCCGATCACCCGCGCGAAAGCGAGCCAGTTGCTCAACCAGAATGAAATGTCGCTGTACGACGACAGCCGGATCAACGGCCTGAGGCAGCTCGATGCGAAAGCGCTGGCCTCGCGCGTCACCCGCTCACGCACCGCGCGCGACCGCGCGCGCGACCTCGTGCAAAGGCACAAGCTGGCCTCGCGCGAACGCACCGGCAGCAAGCGCGGCCGCAGCGGCGTTGCCAACCAGCGCAGCAAGGACAAGGCCGAACTGCTGGCGGATATCCTCAAACGCTTCGAAACCCGCCTGCGCGAGGTGGAACGCGAGGCGAAGGCTGCCGCGAAGGGCAACGGCAAACCTGCCGCACAACGCGCGAAGGCCCCGACGAAGCGGACAACCGCCCGGGCGGCTGCGCGCGGGAAGACGGCGACGAAGAAGTCATCGACCAACCGGACGGCACGACGCGCCGGTGAGGACGAGGCACCCCGCGGATCGACCACGAAGCGCGCGGGCGCGCGCAAGGCCACATCCGCGAAGACATCCGCGGGCAAGCCTGCCCGCAAGACCGCCCGAAAACGCCACATCACGCCCGAGCAGGCGCTGGCGCAGACCCGCGCCCTGCTGGAAGCCAAGCAGGCGCGCGAGCTCGAGTCCAGGCCTTGGGAAGCAACGCCGGGCGGTGAACCGGCTGCAGGCGCGCCGGGCTACCAGTCCGACGGCGCCGCACGCCGCGCGAAACGGCTGCATGCGGCGGAGGCGCGGATTCCGGCGATCCAGGGCAGCATCAGCACCCGCGACCGCATCAACCAAGGCAAGCGCGACCATCGCGGCGACGAGGATTGAACCGCCCGCGGCGCCACGGCAGCGCGACGATCGCGTCAGCCCGGCGTCGCCAGCTTCAGTCCGACGATGCCGGCCACGATCAGTCCGAGGCTGAGCAGGCGTCCGGCGCTCACCGGCTCCTGCAGCAGCACGATGCCGAGGATCGCGGTGCCGACCGCGCCCACGCCCACCCAGACCGCGTAGGCGGTGCCCACCGGCAGCGACTTCATCGCGATGCCCAGCAGCGACAGGCTGACGGCCATCGCCGCCACGGTGCCGAGCGTCGGCCACAGGCGGGTGAAGCCTTCGGTGTACTTGAGTCCGATCGCCCAGCCGATCTCGAACAGGCCGGCGAACAAGAGAATGATCCAGGGCATGGCCATGACCTCCATCGTCGATGGGGTCGTCCCCGGATGCATTCGAGGCGCGGGGTCGTCCCTGCGCCACCGAATTGTCTCACGGCGGGTACCACGCCTCCTGACCGGCCGGCAAATGCCTCCGGCGGTGCCCTGAAGACCATGGCTCCGGCCCACATCCTGCTTGTAGGAACGCCTTCAGGCGCGACCGCTTTCCCGGCCCGTCGAACGACCGCTCGCGGCTGAAGCCGCTCCTACAAAATCCGGCCAGAACACGGCCGGATCGGCAAGGACTTGCGGTTCAGTCGTTGTGATCGTCGCTGCGGGCGATGGGTGGTCGTGCGATGCGATAAACGCAGACCAGGATCCATCCCAACAGCAGGAAGAACACCGGCGCGCGGAAAGACAGCACCGCCGACGGCAGCACTGCCGCCGCGCCCAGCAGGCCAAACACGGCGCGAACGTGCCCGCCATCCACGCGCGGCGCGAACGAATGCAGGAACAGCGCGAGCAGCATCAGGCACGCGCCCGCGAATCCCAGCCAGTCCTGCCATTGCAGCGAAGACAACATCCCGCCTCCGGACACGATCTCAACCCGCGCGCTGGCGCACCGCCTCGAACAGCGTCACCCCCGCCGCCACCGACACGTTCAGACTCTCCACACCCGGCGAAGTTTCCACGCCGGGCATCGGGATCGACACCAGTTGGTCGCAGTGCTCGCGGGTCAGCCGGCGCAGGCCGTCGGCCTCGCCGCCCAGCACCAGCGCGACGTTGCCCCTGAGGTCGAGTGCGTAGAGCGACGCAACGGCCCCGCCGACGAGGCCGTAGATCCAGACGCCGAGCTTCTGCAACTCGGAGAGCGTGCGCGACAGGTTGGTCACGCGCACCACCGGCACGCTGTCGGCGGCGCCCGCGGAGGTCTTGCGCACCGTGGCGTTGACCTGCACCGCCTTGTCCTTCGGGATCACTACCGCCGTGGCGCCGGCGGCGGCCGCGCTGCGCAGGCAGGCGCCGAGGTTGTGCGGATCCTGCACGCCGTCGAGCACCAGCAGCAGCGCCCTGCCCTGCGCCTGCTCGACCAGCGCTTGGAGATCGTGCTCATCCCAGGTCTTCGCCGCCGCGTAGCGCGCTGCCACGCCCTGGTGGCGCGTGCCGCCGGAGACGCCGTCCAGCGCCTGCTGCGCGACGCGGCGCACCTCGATGTCGCGCCGGCGCGCCTGCTGTTCGATCTCGGCCAGCCGCGGATTCTTCGCACCGGCCTCGACCAGCACTTCGCGCACGTGTTCGGCATCGTGCTCGACCGCCGAGGCGACCGCGTTGATGCCGACGATCCATTGGTGTTGTTTGGACATGAAACGTGATTGGTGATTGTGATTGGTGATTGGTGATGCGGAAAACTGTTACGGCCGTGAATATTGACCAGGACGTCATCCCGGCGAAAGCCGGGATCCATTTTGACGTTGCTGCTCTTGCCATTCGATGAAGCAGCAACAGCACAATGGATCCCGGCTTTCGCCGGGATGACGGCTCTCGATGACCCATCCATGGCGACTCCCGGTCCCACTGATTCAGTACTTGCTCTTGCGCCGCTTCGCCGGCTGTCCGCGCGGCGACGGCTCTTTCGCGCCACGCTCCTCGGCCAGCCGGAAGTCGATCTTGCGCTCCTCCAGGCTGGCCTTGAGCACCACGATGCGCACGCGGTCGCCGAGGCGGAACTCGCGGCCCGTGCGTTCGCCGGTGAGCGTCTTGCGCACCGGGTCGAAGTGGTAGAAGTCGTTGGGCAGCTGGGTGACGTGGACCAGGCCGTTGACCTTGGACTGGTCCAGCTCGACGAACAGGCCGAAGCTGGTGACGCCGCTGATGGTGCCGTCGAACTCGCCGCCGACGTGCTGTTCCATCCACGCGGCGCGGTAGCGCTCGTCGACCTCGCGCTCGGCCTCGTCGGCGCGGCGCTCGCGCTCGGAACACTGCAGCGCCAGCGTCGCCATCTCGCGCGGCGTGTAGAGGAAAGCCTCGCGCCCGTCCCGCGCCAGCGCGTGCTTGATCGCGCGGTGCACCAGCAGGTCCGGGTAGCGGCGGATCGGCGAAGTGAAATGCGCGTAGGCCTGCAGTGCGAGGCCGAAGTGGCCGATGTTGTCCGGCGAGTACACGGCCTGGCTCTGGCTGCGCAGGGTCACCGATTCGAGCAGGGTCGCATCCGGCCGCTCGCGCACCTTCTTCAGCAGGTTGGCGAAATCCTTCGGCTGCAGCTTCGCCCACGGCGGCATGCGCAGCGCGAATTCCTTGAGGAATTCCAGCAGGTCGGCGTACTTGGACTCCGGCGGCTTGTCGTGGATGCGGTACGGCGCGGGGACCTTCGCCGCCAGCAGGAACTTCGCGGCCTCGACGTTGGCCGCGATCATGCATTCCTCGATCAGCTTGTGCGCGTCGTTGCGCACCAGCATCCCGGCCTGGGTGACCTCGCCGCGGTTGTCGAGCACGAAACGCACTTCCGACGATTCGAACTCGATCGCGCCGCGCTTCGCCCTTGCCTTCGCCAGTACCTGGTAGAGCTGGTGCAGGCGTTCGACCTGCGGCATCAGGGCGCCGACCTGTGCCTGTGCATCTCCGTCGCCCTCGCCCACCGCCTTCCACACCTGGGTGTAGGTCAGGCGTGCGTGCGAGCGCATCACCGCCTCGTAGAACTTCGATTTCACCACCTCGCCGTCGCGGTCGACCTGCATGTCGCAGGCGAAGCACAGGCGGTCGACCTTCGGGTTGAGCGAGCAGATGCCGTTGGACAGCGTCTCGGGCAGCATCGGCACGACGAAGCCCGGGAAATACACGCTGGTCGCGCGCAGCTGGGCCTCGTCGTCGAGCGGCGTGCCGGGGCGCACGTAGCTCGACACGTCGGCGATGGCGACGATCAGCCGGAAACCGTTGCGGTTGGGTTCGCAGTACACCGCATCGTCGAAGTCCTTCGCGTCCTCGCCGTCGATGGTGACCAGCGGCAGCGCGCGCAGGTCGACGCGCGCGGCCGCGGTCGCGGCATCGACCTCCAGCGGCACCGCCGAGGCCTCGGCCAGCACCGCGGGCGGGAATTCATGCGGCAGCTCGTGGCCGTGGATCGCCGCCTCCACCACCAGCGACGGCGTCAGCGCGTCGCCCAGCACCGCCAGCACCTTGCCGATCGGCGGCCGCCGGTCCTCGGCGGGCGTGGTGATCTCGCAGACCACCAGCTGCCCGTGCTGCGCCTGCAGGCGCGCGTCGGCCGGAATCTGGATGTTGCGCTGGATGCGGCGGTCGTCCGGCACCACGTAGCTGATGCCGGAATCGACCGTGAAGCGCCCGATCAGCCGGTTGAGCCGGCGCTCCAGCACCTCGACGATCACGCCCTCGCGGCGCCCGCGCCGGTCGATGCCGGTGACGCTGCCCATCACCCGGTCGCCGTGCATGGCCTTGCGCATTTCCGCCGGGGGCAGGAACAGGTCGTCGCCGACGCCGCTGTCGGGGCGCAGGAAGCCGTAGCCGTCGGGGTTCGCGATCACCGTGCCCGCGATCAGGTCCAGCTGCTCGGCCGGCACGTAGCCGCCGCGGCGGTTCTGCAGCACCTGGCCGTCGCGGACCATCGCCGCGAGGCGCTTGGCCAGCGCTTCGGCGCGATCGGGCGCGGTGAGGTCCAGGCGTTCGGCCAGCACCTGCCCGGTCAGCGGGCCGTCGGCCGACGCCAGCAGCTGCAGGATCGCCTCGCGGCTGGCGATGGGCTGCGCGTAGCGCTCGGCCTCGCGCCGCGCATGGGGATCATCGAACCCCCGCGACCGCGGCGGCGGACGCCCGCCCGCCCTCGCGCCTGCGGCCTTCCCTGCCGCTTGCGCGGGAACATCGGGCAGCCAGCCCGGCACCGCCGCCTTGCGCTTGCCGGGCGTCGACGCGCCGGCCTTGTCCTTGCCCGGGGCCACCTTGCCGCCCCGTCCCGGATTGCGGCCTGCGCCGCGCTTGCCTGTAGTTTTCGCCATCGGCGGCATGGTACACGGGGCGGCGTGTGCGCCCGGTACAAAACGACGCGGGAATGCATGCGGCCGGCACGTTGACTTTGCCGCCCTCGCACTGCAACATACGCGGCCCACCTGCCCGGGTGGCGGAATTGGTAGACGCACTAGTTTCAGGTACTAGCGGGTAAAACCGTGGAGGTTCGAGTCCTCTCCCGGGCACCACAACACGAAATCCAAGGGTCTCCGATGAGGTCCGAGGAAGTTCCGGAAACCCCGCCCAAAGCGGGGTTTTTTGTCGCTTCCCGAACCTGGAGCTTCGGCACCGGCGATCATGCCGCCGCTCACGCTCACTCGCCGCAGGCGGCCAGCATCCTCTGCGGGACGGGAGCGTGCTGGCGGGGACCCTGATCGGTCGTGGCGGTAACTGCTTCCCGGCAGGCCCACCCGCCGCGAGAATCAGGATCAGCTTGAGCCGCCCCCGATTCCGCGGACGCGCGACAAGCGCGCCCGGTTGCGCATCGCCTTGGTCCTGGCAGGCCGCAGCGCTGCATTGCCGACGCCAATCCACAGCCCGCCGGCATCCATCCACGCGTTCATCCAACCCGCCGGCGTCCAGGCCGAGGGACGGGCGCCGAGTTGCAGCATCCTGTACGGCAACATGGACAATTCCATGCCGGCCGAGAGCAAGCCCTCGCTTGCCGCGTCGAGCTTTTCCGAAGCCATGCGCCGCACCTCCGACTGGTGCCAAGGCGACAGCACGCCGGACGAATGGGAGAACGCCAGCATGCGCGCGACGATCACGCTGGCCGAGGCGGAGCCGGTGGCGCTCAGCAAGGAGGCTGCGGCGCGGGCCTGGCGGCGATGCGACATTGACGACTCCGGAATGGATGGCGGAACGCAGAGCGTGCGCGTTGCCGGATGAACCCCGCGTGCAGCCGAGAGCGGTCGCGATCCGGCAGTGTTGAGGCCGGGCCGTGTCGCCCTGGCCCCGGAAGCAACGCCGAATCAACGCGGCAGACCCGCACCCGTCATGGCTGGCTGAATCAGAAGCCGGGGTCGATGAACGGCAGCGGATGTCGCTCCGCCCGGTCCTCCGCCTTGCGCCGACCGTCGCGCCGGGCTCGCGCAGGCAGCCCATGTGGGCCGAACGCGAACATCAGCGGCAACGCACATCAGCAGCCGCCAAGCTCATCCAGCGCTCGCCGCTCGGCGCTCCTGCCTGTCGGCACGCACACTCTTTTGGGGACGCCCCGCCGGCAGCGACCGCATCGGCACGCGGAGAGATGCCATTGGTCGCGGTGTGGAAGGTGCCCGGAAGCGCCGCTGGCTTCCCTTTCGAACCAACAACGACCGTCAACGAGTGATGACAGGTGGAATCGCTCCGGCAGGCGCGTAGCGCTGCATGTGCTTTGGATACTTCACGCGCCGGGAAAGCACGTAACCATCGCGACGATCCAGCAACACGTCCACCTTCATTCCCTGCGCGTCGTAGCCCTTGGCCTTGAGCGTCAGGTCCTTGATCTCGAGTTCGGTGATGTGCGGGACTTCCCGGGCCGCAATGCGTTCCAGCTGTTCGAACGAAAGGACCCGCACGTTCGCGAACGAGTTTGCCGTACCCGCATCGGGACGGTAGCCCGACTCCTGGGCCGCGGCGCGTTCGGCTCCGACGCTGCCGGCGAAGACCAGCACGGCTGCGATCGACAGGCACTTGAAACGGGCGTTCATGTCCATTCTCCTTGAGCATTCGCCAGGTTCGGCACGGTTGTTGTACCGGACCCCGCCTGACATCCCCCGCATCGCTTCCGTCAGCTGGATGTCAGCCATGTCAACCCGGCACAAGACTAGAACTTGCGTTCGAGAACCAGCTTGTACGAGGTCTGGGACGGCCCACGCTCGTTCGATAGCGTCCTGCCCACCAGCGCCTGCACTTCGAAAGCGGCATTGGGACGCCATTTCCCCGCCAGGTTCGCCCTGGAATGCACGCCTTGATTCCCTCCGGTTGGCACGTCGGCGAAGAGATCCATGCCGACGACCCATCGTTCCGTCGGTTCGAATTCGACCAGCCCACCGACTCCCACCAATTGTTGCGTGCTGGACGCGCCGAAGACATGTGTATATCGCAGTTCGGCGGTGTAGGTCGTCCTTCCCGTCTTCCTTCCGGCACGGATGGGAAGTTCGGCAACGTACTTCCCGCGCCCGACTCCGCTGGCCTCGTCTCCGACGGGAACGCTCAGCTTGGGCTCGAACAGCCAGGCGAGGCCGTCGGGCGATTGGGTGGCGATCTGGTATTTCAGCTTGAAGTCCAGGTCGCGCTCGCCATGGCTCCTGTAGGACGCATGCTCGATCGTGCCGTAGCCATAGGTGACTTCGACGGAAGTGCGCTCGCTCACCGGATGGGCATATCCGAGAACGGGCCTCGCCCAGACCTTCGACTCCCCGTTGTCGCGCAGCGCTGCCTCGATCTTCACCTTGCGGGTCTTGTCGATCCCCAGGCCGCCGACTTCCCAGGGGCCGGCGACGGCTTCGTGCATCACCAGCATTCCAATCAGACCGAATGCAGTCGACATCCGAAAACCGGCGGCGTCGATTGATTTCATTGCTCGGGATTCCCTGCTGGACTCCCGGATCTTCTAGCAACCGGCAACTGACATCCGGCTGATGCGCCGGGTCAGGTTGCCGAACGGACCATCGCCGCGACAAGCACCGGTACGCATTCCCGGATCATCCAATATTTCGCGAAAGACCCGCGCACATCGAGAGCAGGCTTCATTCCCCTCCGGGTCGATCCCCAGTGGTCTATTTCTTGGCGCGCATCGCGCTCTCGAAACGGTGTTGATAGCCACGCGCCTTTTCCTGCCGCATGGCCTGCTCCTGGCGCCTGCGCTGCTCCCTGATCTGGGCATCGACGACGGCGACCGCGGTCATGTTCACGACACGCCTGGGCGTGGCGCTGGTGGTCAGGATATGCACCGGCCTGGACAGCCCCATCAGGATCGGGCCGATCGCCACCCCGTCCGTGACCACGCGGACCATGTTGTAGGCGATGTTGGCCGCATCGAGGTTGGGCATGACGAAGAGATTCGCACGCCCCTTCAGGGTGCTGCCGGGCATGATGCTTTCCCGCAGAACCTCGTCCCACGCGAGATCGCCCTGCATCTCGCCATCGAGGTTCAGGTCCGGCATGGCGTCGAGCAGCAGCTCCCGGACTTTCCTCATCTTCAGGGACCCCGCCGTAGCGTGCCCGCCGAAGTTCGAGTGCGACAGCAGGGCGATCTTCGGCTCGATACCCAGCAGCCTCAGGCGATAAGAGGCCTGCAGGGTCGCCTCGGCGATCTGCTCCGCGCTGGGGTCGTCATGGACATGAGTGTCCAGGAAGAAGCAGACCCCGTGGCTGTTGATCACGCCCGTCATGGCGGACGTCGATCGCACGCCGGGGTCGAGGGGAATGACGCTGCGCACGTAGCCGAGCTTCTTGTGGAAGCGGCCGACCAGGCCGGTGATCATGGCATCGGCCTCGCCGCGGGCGACCATCACTGCCGCGATGAGCGCGGGACGCGACCGCATCAGGTTCTTGGCGGCCGCTTGCGTGACGCCCCGTCGCGACGTCACGGCATGGTAGAACTGCCAGTAGTCGTTGAAGCGCGGGTCGTCGTTGACGTTGGTGACCTCGAAATCCTCGCCCATGCGCAGCCGCAGGCCCAGGCGCCCGATGCGCATCTCGATCACGTCCGGGCGACCGATCAGGATCGGGAAGGCCAGGCCCTCGTCGACG
>Ga0160443_100386_pt1 | contig 37003 bp, 33 predicted proteins | sample HID1972I_E1MG_FD_108244 | JGI IMG/M metagenome (GOLD analysis project Ga0160443, IMG submission 108244) | Enriched pill bug-associated microbial communities from UW Madison campus, WI, USA - HID1972I_E1 MG | ecosystem: Host-associated > Arthropoda: Insects > Digestive system > Unclassified ... | reverse complement strand
CCTTCTTGAACAGCGCGATGATCGAGATGACGAGTGCGGCGAACAGCACCACCAGGCCCGGGATCGTGGTGTACAAGGTCGGGATGCAGGCGAGGATCGTGCCCAGCACGGCCAGCCCGAGTCCGACGAACCCGAGCACGGATGTCGTTTTCGGGCCCTGAGGGGCTGCGGCGTAGGCCGGAGCGGCGTACGCAGGCGCCATGTATGCGGGGTTGCCTGCGGTCGGGGCCGCATACGCGGGAGCAGCGGGAGCAGCGGGAGCAGCAGGGGCCGCGAAGCCCGGCGCGGCAGGTGGTTCGTACGCCGGTGCGGCGGGCGCGGTGAACTCGGGAGCCGCGTTCGATCGAGGGATGTCGTCGCGGCGGGCGGTCGCATCGAGGTCGAATTCCTCGGCGGCATCCGACTCGACCGGCGCGATGCCGTCATCCGTGGGCGCGGCGGCGTCCGCCTCGGGGGCGGAGACCGGAGCCTGCGCGGCGGTCTCGACCGGAGCGAAGTGCTCGGTCCACTGCGCGCCGTCCCACCAGCGCTGTCGGCCGGAGCCGTCGTCGTACCAACCAGCAGGAACAGTCATGGCGTCCTCTTCGTCGTGTCTGTCCGCGTGCGGTGACGCGAACCCCCTCATGGCGCGATCCGCGCCACTACGTGTATATCAGGCGCGCTGGACTCCCGTGCGCTCGCAGGTGCTGTCGCCTTCGTCCGGGGGAGTGTCGCTGATGACCGGATCGGACGCCGCGCTTAGGCTCGAATGGCCATGATCAGGTTCGAGAACGTCACCAAACGCTATCGCGGCACCAAACGACCTGCGCTCTCCGACGTCGACTTCAATGTCGAAGCCGGCGAGTTCGTCTTCCTCGTGGGAGCCTCCGGCTCCGGCAAGTCGAGCTGCCTGCGACTCATCCTTCGCGAGGACGTGCCCACGACGGGGCTCGTCGCGGTGCTCGGGCGCGATCTGCGCTCGCTCGCCAACCGCAAGGTTCCCTACTTCCGCCGCCACATCGGATCCGTGTTCCAGGATTTCCGGCTGCTGCCGTCGAAGACGGTCTACCAGAACGTGGCGTTCTCGCTGCAGGTGATCGGATCATCGCGCGGCTTCATCCAGCAGGCCGTTCCCGAGGCGCTCGCGCTGGTCGGTCTCGACGGCAAGGCCAAGCGGATGCCGCATGAGCTGTCCGGCGGCGAGCAGCAGCGCGTCGCGATAGCCCGTGCGATCGTGAACCGTCCCAAGGTCCTGCTGGCCGATGAGCCCACGGGAAACCTCGATCCCGCCACCTCGGTGGACATCATGCAGCTGCTCACGCGCATCAACGCCGGCGGCACGACCGTGGTGATGGCCACGCACGAGGCCGGCTTCGTAGACCAGATGCAGCGTCGCGTGATCGAGCTGAAGGAAGGCGTCATGGTGCGCGATGAGCTGGGAGGCGGCTATGGCGACACCTCCGGCATCCCGCGCCTGCTGCCCGAGGCAGTACCCGGGGCCGCTGTCGCAGCGGCCCGCACCGCCGTGCAGGAGGTGCACCGGCAGACGGTCGCCATCCCGACGACGATTCCGGATGCCGAGTCGCAGCCGGCACGCGCGGATGTCATCCCACCGATAGAGGCGCCGACCGCCGCAGACGTCCGGCCACCCGCTGCCGCGGAAGAGCCCGCTGCCGCGGAAGAGCCCGTTGCCGCAGAAGCACCCGCTGCCGCGGAAGAGCCCGTCGCCGCGGAAGAAGCGGCCGCACCGCGCACCAATCCGATCTTCATTCCGGACGTGCAGGTCGACGAGCTGGGAGTGGCCGATCGACTCGGCCTGTCGGACGACGACGAGGAAGTGGGGCCCACCTCGTGAGGATCGGACTCGTCATCGGCGAGGCTCTGCTGGGCCTGCGCCGCAATCTCTCCATGGTGATCTCGGTCGTGCTCGTCACGTTCGTCTCGCTCACCTTCGTCGGCGCAGCGGTGCTCATGCAGACGCAGATCAGCACCATGCGTGCCTATTGGGGTGAGAAGGCCGAGGTGACGGTCTACATGTGCTCACCGCTGTCGACATCGGACACCTGCGTGGGTGGGGAGGCGTCCGAGGAGCAGATCGAAAAGGTCAAGCAGGATCTCGAGGGTGACGCGCTCTCGCCGCTGATCAGCCAGGTGCGCTTCCAGAGCAAGGAGGACGCCTACCAGGACATCGTCGCGCAGCTCGGTGAGGAGCAGGCCAGCGTGATCGGAGTGGACAACACCTCGGTGGACTTCCGCGTGATCATGAAGGATCCGCAGCAGTCCGAAGTCATCAGTGAGGCGTTCCACGGAGTCGCGGGCGTGGAGGCGGTGAAGGATCAGCGCAAGCTGCTCGATCCGCTGTTCTCCGCGCTCACCGTGGCGACCTACATCGCGGTCGGCGTCGCCGCGCTCATGCTCATCGCCGCCGTGCTGCTGATCGCGACGACCATCCGGCTGTCCGCGTACGCGCGGCGCAAGGAGATCGGCATCATGCGGCTGGTGGGCGCCTCGAACGGATCCATCCAGACCCCGTTCGTGCTCGAGGGCGTCTTCGCCGCACTGCTGGGCTCGGTCCTCGCCAGCGGGGCGGTGCTGGCCGGTGTGCACTTCGGTGTCGAGGGGTACCTCGCCGAGCGCGTGCCGTTCATGCGGCCCTTGGTCGGTATGCAGGAGGCGGCGTTCGTCGTCCCGGTGCTGATCGGCATCGGAGTGGTGCTGTCGGCGCTGTCGGCCGGCTTCGCGATCCGGCGCTGGTTGCGCACGTAGTCGGGCAGCGCTGCGCGCGCAGCATCCGCAGCCGTTATATGCTTGTGGGCTGTCTGTCGTCAGGAGAACAACATGCCCAGGGAACGCGGGGAGAAGGTCGTCGCGACGAACCGTCGCGCGCGCCACGAGTTCAACCTCGAGAAGTCGTACGAGGCCGGACTCGTGCTCACCGGCACCGAGGTCAAGTCGCTGCGCCAGGGCCGTGCCAACCTCAGCGACGGCTACGCGTTCATCAAGGGCGGCGAGGCGTTCCTGGACTCCGTGCACATCCCGGAGTACTCGCAGGGGCACTGGACGAACCACTCCGCCAAGCGCATCCGCAAACTGCTGCTGCACCGCGACGAGATCCACAAGCTCGAGCACGCCGTCTCCGCGGGCGGCTACACGCTGATCCCTCTCAAGCTGTACTTCTCCGATGGGCGGGCGAAGGTCGAGATCGCCCTCGCCAAGGGCAAGAAGGAGTACGACAAGCGGCAGACGCTGCGCGAGCGCCAGGACACCCGCGAGGCCGAGCGCGCCATGCGCCTGCGCAACCGCACCGGGGAGTAGCACTCTGTCCGGACACCCGTCGGCTCAGGCCGGGGTGAAGCCGAACGTCTCACCGAGGAAGCGCAGCTCCGTCTCCAGCGACGAGACGATCGTCTCCGCCCGTCGGAAGCCGTGACCCTCGCCCGGATACAGCACGTACTCGTGCGGGATGCCGCGAGACGAGAGGGCGTCGCGGATGGCCTCCGACTGCGAGGGCGGCACGACCCGGTCGTCCTCGCCCTGCAGCAGCAGCACCGGCACATCGATGCGCTCGGCGTGCGTGAGCGGCGACCGCTCGATGTAGACGGCCTCGGCCTCGGGCAACGGGCCGACGAGCCCGTTCAGGTAGAACTTCTCGAAGTCATGAGTGTCGGATGCCAGCATTCGCAGGTCCGCGACGCCGTACCGGCTGATGCCGGCGCCGAACGCGCCACCGCGCACCAGCGCGCTGAGCACCGTCCAGCCGCCCGCCGAGCCGCCGCGGATCGCTATGCGGCGCGGGTCGGCGAGACCGGCATCCGCCAGGCCCTGCGCGGCGGCGATCACGTCGTCGACGTCGACGACGCCCCACTGCCCGTTCAGACGCTCGCGGTACGCGCGTCCGTAGCCGGTGGAGCCGCCGTAGTTCACATCGAGCACGCCGATGCCGCGGCTGGTCCAGTACGCGTAGGCGGTGGATGCCGCACCCGAAACATGCGCGGTGGGCCCGCCGTGCACCATCACGATGTACGGCGGCAGCTCGCCGACGGGAGCGGTCGCATCCGGATTCATCGGGCGGTAGTCGAAGGCGTGCACGGGCCCGTGCGGGCCCTCGAAGGTGATTGGACGCGCTCGGGGCACCCAGGAGGCGTCCGCTTCGACACCGCCGGTGACCGTGGTGACGGTGTTGGCATCCACGTCGACACACCACAGGCCGGCGCCCACCTGGCCCCCCGCACCGGAGATGAGCACTCTCGATCCGCGGGTGTCATCGATGCTCGCACCGGCGGTGATCGGCAGCGTCAGCAGATCGACCCGGCCATCCTTGCCGATAAGGACGATCCCGTCCGTGCCGTTCGTGCGCACCGCGACGATCCGCCCGTCCTCGAGCACGCCGTACCAGCGGTTGCCGAGCACCCACAGCCCGCCGCCGGTGTCGGCATCCGCCGGCAGGAACGGCTCGGTGGTGGCGGGTGGGGTCTGAGCGGGCGGTGGTGTGTCGGCGGCGATGCGAGCCACCCACAGGTTCCAGCGCCCGGTGGCGTCGTCGGCGTACAGCAGCTCATCGTCGGAGAGCCATTCGGGCTGCACCGCCGCGCGGGCGGGGACAGTCGTGTCGGATCGCGATTCGAGGTTCACGACCGAGACGATGGCCGCCTCCCACGGCATCCGCTGCTCGGTCCACTGCACGTAGGCCAGGAGAGTCCCGTCCGGCGACAGGGACGGGTGGGCGTAGAAACCCGAGCCGTACCAGGACACCCACCCGGGGGAGTCGTCGCCGGCGGCCGACCCGTCCGTCGGGATCTCCGCGATCCCGCGCCAGTGATCCTCGCCGCGCAGATCCTCCCGCACCGCGAACAGCCGTCCCTGCTGCAGTGACAGTCCGCCGTACTGCGGGCCGGGTGCCGTCAGCGGCTCGGGAACCCCGCCGCGCGGCATCCGATGCACCCGCTGATCCGCAGCGTTCACGAAGTACAGCGTGCCCTCGGCATCCGCCGTCCAGGCGCCCCCGCCGTATTCGTGCACCCGCGAGCGCGCGCTCCACGGCTCGGGCAGGACCTCCGCCCCCGACGAGCTGCGCACCGTGACCCGGCCGCCCTGCGAGGGAACCGACTCGCCCCACCAGATCTCGTCGCCGACGAAGCGGGCGCCGTCGATCCGCGGGGCGGACTGCGACACGTCCTCGGCCGAGAACGGCGAGGACCAGGAACCGTAGGGCATGCTCATGCGATCGAGCCTATCCGCGGCCTCGGGCGGACACACTTCGTCAGCGGCTGACACACGGCGTCACACAGCGTGCGCCGGGCGGCATCCGCGTTCTACCGTGCTGAGACACCCCCAGCCGGTGCAGTGCGTCCGGACCCGATCAGCAGAGGAGAGAGCCATGAGTCATGTGCCGTTCTCCTTCGAGCTGTATCCGCCGCGCTCCGCCGCCAGCACGCGAGCGCTGCACGACACCATCGATCATCTTGCGGCCGCGGGTCCCGACTTCCTCTCGGTGACGTACGGTGCGGGCGGATCGACAGGCGGCCGGTCGCTGGAGGTGCTGCGGTACATCCGTGCGCACACCGCGGTCGAGCCGCTCGCGCACCTCACCTGTGTGGGCAACACGTACGCGGGTGCCGCACGGCTCATCCGGGAATTCCTGGATGCCGGCATCCTCAGCTTCCTCGCCCTGCGCGGCGATCCGCCGGCGGGGCATCAGGAGGGCGAGCCGTTCCTGGGCGACCTGGAGAGCTCGGCGCAGCTGGCGCAGCTGATCGACCGGGTTCAGGCCGAGCGCGCGCCGTATGAGGAGTCGCCGGTGCCTGGCAACCCCGGGGCCGTGCGCGTCGCACCCCGGCGCAAGGTGAGCATCGCTGTCGCGGCGTTCCCGAACGGCCATCCCCGCTCGGCGTACTCCAGTCAGCACGTCGACGCACTCCTCGCCAAGCAGGCCGCAGGTGCGACTCTCGCGATCACCCAGCTGTTCTTCCATCCCGACCACTACCTGGCGTTCGTCGAGCGCGCGCGCCGCGCGGGAGTGACCATCCCGATCCTTCCCGGCATCATGCCGATCACCTCGCCCGCACGCCTCGCGCGCGTCATCGAGCTGACCGGTGAGGAGCTGCCGGGTGAGCTGTCGATCGCCCTCGACATCGAGCCCACGCCCGAGGGGCGCCGCCAGGTCGGAGTCGACTGGGCCGCCGACCTCGCCCGCGACGTGGTCGCCGGCGGAGCGCCCGGGGTGCATCTGTACGCCTTCAACCAGCACGAGACCGTGCTGGATGTGCTCTCGCAGGCCGGCATCCTGCCCGAACTGCAGCTGTCCCGTTCATCGAAAGGAACACCATGACCGCCTTCCCCACCGGGACGATCCTCGGCTACCCCCGCATCGGACGCCGCCGCGAGCTGAAGAAGGCCGTCGAGGCGTTCTGGGCCGGCCGCATCGACGAGCGCACGCTGGAGCAGACGTCCGCAGAGCTGCGCGCTGCGAACCGCGGACGCCTCGTCGAGCTGGGTCTCGGCCGCGACGACTCCTCGATCCCGGAGTCGTTCTCCTACTACGACCAGGTGCTCGACGCCGCCGTCACCGTCGGCGCGATCCCCACCCGCTTCGAGGACCTCCGCGAGGAGGACGGCACCATCGGCCTGCCGGCGTACTTCACCATCGCCCGCGGCGAGGGCGATCGTGCGCCGCTGGAGATGACGAAGTGGTTCGACTCGAACTACCACTACCTCGTTCCCGAGATCGGGCCGGAGACCGTCTTCGCACTGTCCAGCGACCGCCTGGTGCGCGAAGTGGCCGAGGCCGCGGCCGCCGGCATCCGCACCCGCCCGGTGATCGTCGGGCCGGTCACGCTGCTCGCACTGGCGAAGGCATCGGATGCCGCGCCCGAGGGCTTCGACCCGCTGTCGCGCCTGGATGACCTTCTCCCCGTCTACGCCGAGCTGCTGGCGAAGCTGAAGGCCGCCGGCGCAGAGTGGGTCCAGCTCGACGAGCCCGCACTGGTCAGCGAGTCCCTGCCGGCATCGACGGTGCAGCTGGCGGATGCCGCCCAGCGGGCGCTCGCAGCGCTGGGCGGATCCGATGACCGTCCCGCGATCCTCGTCGCCGCGCCGTACGCCGAGCTCGGCGAGGTGCTGCCGGTGCTCGCCGCCGCACCCATCGAAGCCATCGCCATCGACCTCGTGCGCGGTGCGGTTCCCGCATCCCTTCCCGATCTCGGAGGCAAGACCCTCGTCGGCGGCGTGGTCGACGGACACAACATCTGGCGGGGCGACCTGGCCGGCGCGTTCGCGAAGCTGGAGGCGCTGCGCACGCTCGGCGCGGCCTCTGTCGCAGCATCCACGTCCACCTCGCTGCTGCACGTGCCGCACGACGTCCAGGACGAGACGAAGCTCGACGCCCGGCTGACGTCCTGGCTGGCATTCGCCGACCAGAAGGTGGGTCAGATCGTGACCCTGGCACGCGGTCTCGCCGAGGGGCGCGACGCCATCGAGGAGGAGCTGGAGGCGGCATCCGCAGCCCTCGCCGACCGCCGCGACGCACCGGGCGTGCGCGACGGCGCGGTTCGGCAGCGCGCGCTCGCCGAAGCCGACTTCTCCCGCGATTCCTACCAGGTGCGCGAGAGCGCCCAGGAGGCGCTGAACCTGCCCGCACTGCCGCTGACCACCATCGGCTCATTCCCGCAGACCGCAGACATCCGCCGGGCCCGCGCGCAGTTCAGCCGCGGCGAGGTGCCGCAGGACGACTACGAGGCGTTCCTGCGCTCGGAGATCGACCGCGTCGTCGCGCTGCAGGAGGACCTGGGGCTCGACGTGCTGGTGCACGGCGAGGCCGAGCGCAACGACATGGTGCAGTACTTCGCCGAGAACCTCGACGGCTTCGCGGTGACCGAGAACGGCTGGGTTCAGTCCTACGGCTCCCGCGCGACGCGCCCCTCGATCCTCTGGGGCGATGTCTCGCGTCCGGCGCCGATCACGGTGAGCTGGGCGGCGTACGCGCAGTCGCTCAGCGTGAAGCACGTCAAGGGCATGCTCACCGGTCCGGTGACGATTCTGGCCTGGTCGTTCGTCCGCGACGATCAGCCGCTGGGAGACACCGCCAACCAGGTGGCGCTGGCTCTGCGCGACGAGATCACGGATCTCGAGGCCGCCGGCATCGCGATCATCCAGGTGGACGAGCCGGCGCTGCGCGAGCTGCTGCCTCTGAAGAAGGCCGACCAGGCCGCGTACCTGGACTGGTCGGTGGGCTCGTTCCGCCTCGCCACAGGCGGAGCGGCTGCGGCCACGCAGATCCACACGCACCTCTGCTACTCGGAGTTCGGCGTGGTGATCGATGCGATCCGCGCCCTGGACGCCGATGTCACCTCGATCGAGGCGGCCCGCAGCCGCATGGAGGTCGTCGCCGACATCGCCCACCACGGATTCGACCACGGCATCGGCCCCGGCGTCTACGACATCCACTCGCCGCGGGTGCCAGGCGTCGCCGAGATCGAGGCGCTGCTGCGCCGCGCGGTCGACGAGCTGCCGCTGCGTCAGCTGTGGGTCAACCCCGACTGCGGCCTGAAGACCCGCGGTTACGACGAGACCGTCGCCTCGCTGCGCAACATCGTCGAGGCCACCCGTCGCGTCCGCGAGGACGTGGCCGTCCCCGCCTGAGCACGTGAGAACGCCCTCCCCGCCATGCGGGGAGGGCGTTCTCATGTGCAATCGGAGTGGTCAGACGGCGCGCAGCACCGCCACGACCTTGCCGAGCACCACGGCCTCATCGCCGAGGATCGGTTCGAAGGCCGAGTTGCGGGGGAGCAGCCAGGTGTGGCCGTCGCGGCGGCGGAACGTCTTGACCGTGGCCTCGCCGTCGATCATCGCCGCGACGATCTCGCCGTTCTCGGCGGTGTTCTGCGTACGCACCACGACCCAGTCCCCGTCGCAGATCGCGGCGTCGATCATCGACTCTCCGCTGACGTTCAGCATGAACAGATCGCCCTTGCCGACGAGCTGACGAGGCAGCGGGAAGATCTCCTCCACCTGCTGGTCGGCGGTGATCGGCACTCCCGCGGCGATGCGGCCCACCAGCGGCACCAGCGCGGCGTCGCCCACCGCGGGTGCGGTGTCGGCGGGATTCTCGGTGCTGGTGCCGGGCAGGTCGATCAGCACCTCCATCGCGCGCGTCTTGCCCGGGTCGCGGCGCAGATAGCCGCTGAGCTCCAGCTGGCCCAGCTGGTGCGTGACGCTGGAGAGCGACTTCAGGTTCACGGCATCGCCGATCTCGCGCATGCTCGGCGGATACCCGTGCCGGGCGATCGAGGTCTGGATGACCTCCAGGATCGCCATCTGCTTGGCGCTCAGGCTCTTGCGCCGACGGGTGCGCGGAGCCTCGGATGCGGGGGAGGGTGTGTCGCTCATCGGGTGCTCCTTCATGCGTTCCAGCCGGTGCTGATCCGCGTCCTCGCGGGCATCCGGTTCGAATGTCGGTGGCCCATGGTGGGCTGTCCTTATCGAAACCGTATCCGAGTTTCGTCGGAAAACGGAAGATCCGTTCGAGCGTGTCGACACATTCTCGGCCGGATGTTCGAAGAATTCTTGACAGATGTTCGATATCGAAGATAGATTCGGAACGTAGCTTCGCATCCGGCTTCCCCGGCCGGATGCCGGATGCGAAAGCTGCACCACTTCCGCCGGTGAGACGGCGGGGAACCCAGAGGAGCATCACATGAGCACCATCAGCATCCAGAGCCCCGCGATCCTTCGCGACTCCGCCGGTGCAGCCGGGCGTTCGATGCGTCGGACGACGCTGCGCCTGACCGTGCGCGGACGTCGTGTCCTGGCTGCCGCCGCGGCGGCTCCGCTCGTCGCGGGGATCGCCTTCTCCGTCCTGGCGGGCGGCTCAGCCCTCGCATCGGGTGAGCAGGGCGCACCGGTGGAGTTCGACACCGTGACCGTGCTGCCGGGCGACACCCTCTGGTCCATCGCGGCCGAGGCCGCCCCCGGCGTCGACCCGCGCGACGTGATCGAGGACATCATGCGGTTGAACAACCTGAGCGGAGGCGCCATCCAGGCGTACTCCTCGATCGCGATCCCCACGCAGTACTCGAACTGACCTCGCGCGTCCCTCTCAACCGACTTCCGGCGGTGCAGGACGACCATGTCATCCGGGGGTTGCGGGCAGCCGCTCGCTCTACGATGGGAAGGGTGACCTCCCTCGATGAGCTGCCCCTCCGCGACGATCTTCGCGGGCTCACTCCCTACGGTGCGCCGCAGGCGCCTCTTCCGGTGGCGCTGAACGTCAACGAGAACACGCATGCGGTCCCGGAGGCCGTGGTCAGCGAGATCCTCGATGACGTCGCGCTCGCGCTCAGCGAGGTCAATCGCTATCCCGATCGCGAGTTCACCGGACTGCGCGAGGCGTTCGCCGAGTACCTGGGTCATGGGCTCACCGCCGAGCAGATCTGGGCGGGCAACGGGTCGAACGAGGTGCTCCAGCACATCATGCAGGCCTTCGCCGGTCCTGGCCGGACGGCATTCGGCTTCGCCCCCACCTACTCGATGTATCCGCTGATCACCCAGGGCACGGGTGCGACGTGGGTCGCCGGCACACGCGAGGACGACTACTCGATCGACGCGGACGATGCCGCCGAGCAGGTGCGGGCCGCCGCGCCCGACGTGGTGCTGCTGTGCTCCCCGAACAATCCGACCGGCACTCCGCTGGGCCTGGACGTGATCGAGGCCGTCTATGACGCGGCACCGGGCATCGTGATCGTCGACGAGGCCTATCACGAGTTCGCGCCGAAGGATGCGCCGTCGGCGTTGACCCTGCTGGAAGGCCGCCCGCGTCTGGCGGTCTCACGCACGATGAGCAAGGCGTTCGCCTTCGCCGGCGCGCGCGTCGGTTACCTGGCGGCGGATCCCGCGTTCATCGACGCGCTGCGTCTGGTGCGCCTGCCGTACCATCTCAGCGCGCTGACCCAGGCAGCTGCGACCGCGGCCCTCCGCAACTCGGACACCATGCTGCGGATGGTCGACGAGATCGTCGAGCAGCGCGATCGCATCTCGGCGACCCTGGAGGCGCTCGGCTACCAGCCGCATCCGTCGTGGTCGAACTTCGTCCTCTTCGGCGGTGTCGACGACCCGAAGGCCGTGTGGCAGGCGCTGTACGAGCGCGGGGTGCTGATCCGCGATGTCGGCATCCCGGGACACCTGCGCGTGACCGCCGGCACCGAGGCCGAGTCCACCGCATTCCTCGAAGCCCTCGCGTCGATAGGATCACCTTCATGAGCGATTCCCGCACCAGCTCCCGCACGGCGCAGCGCACCCGCAGCACGTCCGAGTCCACCGTCGAGGTCGAAGTGAACCTCGACGGCACCGGCCGCAGCGAGATCAGCACCTCGGTGCCGTTCTTCGACCACATGCTCACGGCGTTCGCGAAGCACTCTCTCACCGACCTCACGGTCCGCGCGACCGGTGACACGCACATCGACGCGCACCACACCGTCGAAGACATCTCGATCGTGCTCGGGCAGGCCATTCGCGAGGCGCTCGGCGACAAGTCGGGCATCTCGCGCTACGGCGATGCGCTCGTGCCGTTGGACGAGGCTCTCGCCCAGGCGGTCGTCGACATCTCCGGGCGCCCGTTCCTCGTGCACGAGGGGGAGCCGGCCGGGTTCGAGTTCCACCTCATCGGCGGGCACTTCACCGGCTCGCTGGTGCGCCACGTGTTCGAGGCGATCACCTTCAACGCCGGTCTCACCGTGCACGTGCGCGTGATCGGCGGACGCGACCCGCACCACATCGCCGAGGCCGAGTTCAAGGCCTTCGCGCGTGCCTTCCGTCAGGCCAAGTCAGTGGATCCACTCGTCGAGGGCATCCCGTCCACGAAGGGCGCCCTGTGACGCGTGCACCCCGTGTCGTCGTCTTCGACTACGAGTCCGGCAATGTGCACTCCGCCGTCAAGGCGCTGGCCGCGGCCGGGGCCGATGTCGAGCTGACCGGCGACCGGAAGGCCGCGCAGGAGGCCGACGGGCTGTTCGTTCCCGGGGTCGGCGCCTTCGCCGCGGTGGCATCCGCGCTGCGCGCACACGGCGGCGATGAGATCATCGGCCGCCGACTCGCGGGCGGGCGGGCGGTGCTCGGCGTCTGCGTCGGCATGCAGGTCCTGTTCGAACACGGCGTGGAGCGCGGTGCCGACACCGACGGTCTGGGGGAGTGGCCCGGAACGGTCACCGAGCTGGACGCGCCCGTACTGCCGCACATGGGCTGGAACACGGTGGATGCCGGTGAGGGCAGCGTCCTGTTCCGCGGAGTCGAGCAGGAACGGTTCTACTTCGTGCACTCGTTCGCCGCGACCTCCTGGGATCTCGATGTGATCGCGCCGTTCCACCAGCCCGCTCTGACCTGGGCGACGCACGGCGAGCGCTTCCTGGCCGCGGTCGAGAACGGTCCGCTCTCAGCCACGCAGTTCCACCCCGAGAAGTCCGGTGACGCCGGCATCCGACTGCTCCGCAACTGGGTGCAGTCGCTGGTCTGACCGGCTGACCCGACGGCGGTCCGCGCCGCCGGCCGGTCACACAGGGGCCCTCATGTTGAACCCGGCATCAGGGCGGACTAGTCTCAGTGATCGTGCTCGCACGCAGCGAGCATCCCCGAACCAAGGACGTCATGAACGACTTCGCGCAGTCTCCCTCGCTGATCCTCCTCCCCGCGGTCGACGTCGCGGGCGGAAAGGCGGTCCGCCTCACGCAGGGCGAGGCCGGCACGGAGACCAGCTACGGCGACCCCGTCGACGCGGCCGGCGAGTGGGTCGATCAGGGCGCCCAGTGGATCCACCTCGTGGATCTGGACGCGGCGTTCGGACGCGGCAGCAACGCCGGGATCCTGCGCAAGGTCATCAAGCAGTACCGCGGCGTGAACATCGAGCTCTCCGGCGGCATCCGCGACGACGCCACGCTGGAGGCGGCGCTGGAATCCGGCGCGAACCGCATCAACCTCGGCACCGCGGCGCTGGAGAACCCCGAGTGGGCTGCCGACGTCATCAGCCGCTACGGCGAGGCTGTGGCCGTCGGTCTGGACGTGCGCGGCACCACGCTCTCGGCGCGTGGCTGGACGAAGGACGGCGGCGACATCTGGGAGGTGCTGGAGCGTCTCGAAGAGGCCGGCTGCAGCCGTTACGTCGTCACCGATGTCACCAAGGACGGCACGCTGCGCGGCCCGAACCTCGACCTGCTGCGCGAGATCACCTCACGCACTCCGAAGCCCGTGATCGCCTCCGGCGGCGTTTCGAACCTCGATGACATCGCCGCGCTGCGCGACCTGGTGCCGCTGGGCGTCGAGGGCGCCATCGTCGGCAAGGCGCTGTACGCCGGGCAGTTCACGCTCGCAGAGGCGCTGGATGTCGCAGGCGACTGACGGCTCCTGCGACCACGGCGATCCTGCGAACGCAGGCGACTCCGCGGGAGTGCCGTGGGAGGGACGCACGTTCCAGCAGAATCCGAACGCGGGGGACGACGGTTCCGCCGACCCCGCACTGCTCGACGCGCTGCTGCGCTTCCGCGCAGGCGACGCATCGCAGATCGAGGTCGTCGACGCGCTCCGCTCCGCGCGGGTGCTGGTCCCGCTCGTCGCCGAGAAGGGCGACGAGGGCATGGGACCCACCGGCCTGAGGGTCGACAAGACGCAGGAGCTGTCGATCGTCACGGTCGCAGCGCCCGACGGTCGTCGCGTGCAGCCCGCGTTCTCCTCCGTGGACACGATGCGCCGGTGGGATGCCGCGGCGCGTCCGATCCCCGTCGAGGCGATTCGCGTGGCGCTGTCGGCCTCCAGTGAGGAGACCGACCTGATCGTGCTGGACCCGGCATCCGACACGGAGTTCGTGCTGCGTCGCCCCGCGGTCTGGGCGATCGCGCAGGAGCAGCCCTGGGAGCCGAGCTTCCTCTCGCCGGAGGTCTTCACCGCACTGCGCGAGAGCATTGGCCAGGAGATGGCCGTCATCGACGTCGCGGTCGCACCGGGAGATCCTGATGCCCGGATGCACGGACCCGAGCTGATCGTCACTCTCGAGCTGATCGACGGGCTGGATCGCGAGACGCTGGATGCCGTGCTCGCCCGCCTCGCTCAGCGCTGGGCGGCGGATGACCGCATGGCCGTGCTGGTCGACTCCCTGACCGTAAAGCTCACGCGTTCGGCATCCTGAGCAGAACTCACCCCGTCCTCTTCCCGCGGACTTGCGCGCTTCCCGCGGACGAATCCGTGGGGTTCATCCGCGCGAAGCGCACTTCTCCGCGCCGACCGTGACCTCGCCCGCTATGGTCGGGGCATGCGCAGACTGCTCGCGATGCTCACGCTCATCCTGACGGGTGCGCTCGCGACCGCATGCATGCCGCCCTTTCTCGATGTCTGTCCCGCCATCGGCTATGTCACCGGATTGCAGGTGGATGCCACAGGCATCCAGGACGCGGCGTGGGTGCAGTTGTGCGCGGACGAAGCCTGCTCTCCGCTGCCGGGGGAGGCTGAGTCGACGGACCTCTGGATCGGCGCGAGTCAGAACGCCGGAGTGTGGGCGTTCTCGTTCCTGAGCATCGAAGCACCGGAGGACGTGACCATCCGGGTGACGGATGCCGATGGCGTCATGCTGCAGGAGTCCGAGCACCGCATCGACTGGACCCACTCGACCGACCGCTGCGGCGGTCCGTCGACCGCGGATCAGATCGTGCTGACTCCCTGACTCGCTCAGCGCGCTGAGTTCCTCACTCTTCGCAAGGTCAAACTGAGCCGCGAGGCGGAGGCTGGGAGGTTCCCGGAGCGAGCATCGGGAGGGGCCCGCGCAGCGGGAAGGAACCCGCTCTGCGAGCGCAGGGAACCTCCCAGCCTCCGCCGACCAACAGGCTCAGGTGACCGGCCCGGTCCACTTCTCGCCGGGACCCTTGCCGATCTCATCCTGGATGGGGGAGGCCTCGCGGAACGCGAGCTGCAGGGAGCGCAGGCCGTCGCGCAGCGGGCTGGCGTGCGCGCTGCTGATCTCCGGGGCGCCCGCGGTGATCAGGCCGGCGAGGGCGTTGATGAGCTTGCGCGCCTCGTCGAGGTCCAGTTGCGCGTTCGGGTCGTCGGCCAGGCCGAGCTTCACGGCGGCCGCGCTCATCAGATGAACGGCGGTCGTGGTGATCACCTCGACCGCGGGGACGTCTGCGATGTCGCGGGTGGCAGCGCTCGCAGCTTGCTCCTGCTCCGCCCAGCGCTCGTGGCGGTCATCGGCGTGCTCAGCAGGAATCGTCACTTCGGGATGCTTTCTGGTAGACTTCTGCGGGCTTCGGAGCTTCGTGTTCCGAATCGAAAGAGGATTCATTCCCACCCGCGCTTGCCGTTCCAGGCTACCGGGTTCCACACCCCGCCGGGCTCCGGTGGAATGGGTGTCACAAGCCGGTGTTTCTGAATACATCGGCGGGTGGGGAGACTCTGATTTCGCCCGGGATGCAGACAGCATCGCGGTGGCCGAAACCACGTCTAAGGAGCTCCGCATCAGCGATCCCCGTACCAATGAGCGCATCCGCGTCCCCGAGGTCCGCCTCGTCGGTCCCGCGGGTGAGCAGATCGGTGTTGTCCGCATCGAGGCAGCGCTGCGTCTGGCCCAGGAGGCCGATCTCGATCTCGTCGAGGTGGCCCCGAATTCCAAGCCGCCCGTGGTCAAGATCATGGACTACGGCAAGTTCAAGTACGAGGCCGCGCAGAAGGCGAAGGAAGCACGCCGCAACCAGGCGAACACCATCCTCAAGGAGGTGCGTTTCCGCCTGAAGATCGAGGCGCACGACTACACGACCAAGCTGAAGCGCGCCGAGGGCTTTCTGAAGGCCGGCGACAAGGTCAAGGCGATGATCCTGTTCCGCGGTCGCGAGCAGTCGCGCCCCGAGCAGGGTGTGCGTCTGCTGCGCAAGTTCGCGGAGGACGTGGCCGAGCTCGGCGTCGTCGAGTCGAACCCGACGATCGATGGCCGCAACATGGTCATGGTCGTCGCACCACTGAAGAACAAGTCCGAGGCGAAGGCCGAGCAGAACGCGGTGCGCACCGCGCACAAGCAGGCTTCGCGCGATGCGAAGTCCACCTCGGGCAGCGCGGACGCACCGAACGACGAATCCGCGGCCTGAGCCGCCCCACAGCTCCCGCCTCGTGCGGGTCACCCACCGTCGCCGACCCAGGCGCCACACGAAGGAAGAGAAGATGCCGAAGCAGAAGACCCACTCGGGTGCGAAGAAGCGCTTCAAGATCACCGGCAGCGGAAAGCTGAAGAAGCAGCAGGCCGGCATGCGCCACAACCTCGAGCACAAGTCGAGCCGCCGCACGCGTCGCCTGAACCAGGACCAGGTCCTCTCCAAGGCGGACACCAAGGTCGCCAAGAAGCTTCTCGGTCGCTGAGCGCTCGAACGTACGAATAGGAATACAGGAAAATGGCTAGAGTCAAGCGCGCGGTAAACGCGCACAAGAAGCGTCGCGTCATCCTCGAACGCGCCTCGGGATACCGCGGCCAGCGTTCCCGTCTTTACCGCAAGGCGAAGGAGCAGGTCACCCACTCTCTCGTCTACGCGTACCGGGACCGCCGCAAGCGCAAGGGCGACTTCCGCCGTCTGTGGATCCAGCGCATCAACGCCGCTGCCCGCCAGAACGGCATCACGTACAACCGCTTCATCCAGGGTCTGGGTCTCGCGGGTGTGCAGGTCGACCGTCGCATGCTCGCCGACCTCGCCGTGACCGATGCAGCAGTGTTCACGTCGCTCGTCGAGATCGCGAAGAAGGCTCTTCCTTCGGACGTCAACGCTCCGAAGGCCTCTGCCTGATCGATCTGATCCGATCGAAGACGGGCGTCTCCCCCTGGGGAGGCGCCCGTCTTGCCGTCCGCAGCCCCTCTAGACTGGGGGCGTGCTCGAGAACCCCCGCTCACCCCGAGTCCGTGCCGTCGCGAAGCTGACCAAGCGCAGCGCGAGGACCGAAACCGGTCTCTTCCTGCTGGAAGGGCCGCAGTCCGTTCGCGAGGCGCTCGACTACCTTCCCGCCGCGATCGTCGAGCTCTTCGCCACGCCGACGGCGTGGGAGAAGCATGCCGACGTGCGTGCGCTGGCCGCGGAGATCGACCTCGAGGTCGAGTACGTCACCGAGAGCGTGCTGTCGGCGATGGCGGACACGGTCACTCCCCAGGGGATCATCGCCGTGGCCCGCCAGACGCCGACCTCGGTGCGCGACATCTTCGCGGCATCCCCGCGTCTGGTCGCCATCTGCGAGGAGGTGCGGGATCCCGGAAACCTCGGAACGATCATCCGGGCCGCCGATGCGGCCGGAGCGGATGCCGTGGTGCTGACCGGTCGCACCGTGGATCCCTACAACCCGAAGGTCGTCCGTTCGACCACCGGATCGCTGTTCCACCTGCCGATCTCCGTCGGCGGAGATCTCGCCGACGTCATCGCCCGCGCGCACGCAACGGGGATGAAGGTCCTCGCCGCCGATGTGAAGGGCGACGACCTGCTGGAGGCCAGGGCGAGCGGAGTGCTCGCCGAGCCGACCGCCTGGCTTTTCGGCAACGAGGCCCACGGCCTCGACGACGACGTGCTGGCTCTGGCCGATCACGCGCTGAGGCTTCCCATCTTCGGCCGCGCCGAGTCGTTGAATCTCGCGACCGCGGCGAGCGTCTGCCTGTACGAGAGCGCGTTCGCCCAGCGCGCGTGAGCCTCAAGGTTCGCTCAAGGACGTAGAGGCACCGCGTCGATCTCGATTGACTTGCCGCACCCGGTAGTTCAATCAAAGGAGATCAGCGTGCTGCGGAGAAGACCGATTGCAATGACGCTCGGCGCGTCGATATTGCTGTCCATGGGGATAGGCGCAAGCCTGCCTGCGACGAGCTTCGCTGAAGAGCGCTTCCAGCCCGACGTCACCTATGACCTGTCGGTCACGAAGGGCGATCGAGACGCGATCCACGCCGAAGTCGAGGCGCTCGCGGGTCGGGTGAACAAGGCGCGGGTCGGCGACGGCAGTTACGATCCCCTCAGCCTGGTCGGCGCGATGCTCGATGGATCCGGCTACGACTCCATCTCCCGCGGCGGAGCCGGGTCGGTTCCGACCGAGTATCCGTTCGCGGTCACGAACGCCGCCGCGAACGATCATGAGTACGATCGCAAGGTCGCCAAGCTCGCCTGGGTGGTGAAGCTGGCCAAGGACCTGGGATTCCCGGTGGTCGTGCAGCGCCAGCCCGACAAGCTGGTCTACGTCGAGATCGGTGATCCGGACGCCCCCGAGATGATCATGGCGCTGAGTCACCTCGACTCGCCGACGTCCTCCGTCTCGGCAGCTCAATTGGCGCGCTGGCGCGATGCCGACGGCAACCTCGGCACGGCGGACGCCTACCACTCGCCCTATGTTCAGGACGGCTGGATCTACGGAGCGGGCATCCAGGACGACAGCGGCCCGACGCTGGCGACCATGTACGCGGCGAAGGCGCTGCTCGAAGCCGGCCTGCCCATGGATCGACGCATCCGCATCGCCATGGGGATATACGAGGACGGCGGGCCCGGCACGCCTTCGGCCGCGAACACCGCCGCCTACCAGTCCATTCCGTACAACTCGAACCCGAGCTTCTACGACAACTGGGCGTACAAGAACCTCAACCGTGAGGAGATGCCGATCGCGGCGTACACGTCCGACTCGCGGTTCCCTGTGATCGTCGGCAACACCAGCGCGGTCACGCCGGATGTCTCCATGGACCTGTCCGCCGACGCCGGCGAGGCGTTCTCGCTCACGGGAGCCACCGCCGGGGTCACTCTGCGCGCGGGCGACCCGACGCTGAAGGACATCGCCTACGGCAGCACGACGCAGATCGCCTCCCGCGCGATCTTCACACTCGATGCGGCGCAGGCGAGCAGCGCGGATCGAGACCGGTTCACTGCTGCGGTCACCGCTGCGGCGACGAAGGCCGGCTGGCTTCCGGCTGCGGCGGATGCCACGCCCAAGGTGCAGACCACGATCACGGGCGACACGCTGACGCTGGAGATCAACACGGACGTCGCGATGGAGATGCCGACTCCGCAGTACGGGAAGAACGCCGTCGTGTGGGGAATGTCTCTCATCTCCGAGGGGCTCGATGCACTGGGCGTCACGGCAGCGGACATGCAGCTGAAGAAGGCCGCTGAGGGCTTGACCGATCTGTTCTTCCGAGGCGGCGTGGAAGGCGAGGCCTACCTCGGCAAGAACATGGGAATCCCCGCGAACCTGCTGCGCAACGCGAGCAATGGTGCCCCGAACCTGACGTTCGCGCTCATGGGAGGCATCCGTTCGGAGGAGCCCGCGAGCTTCTACACGGATTCCACGGGCAGCCTCACCATCCCGATGTTCGTGCGCAGCATGCACATCGACGCGGCTGACTCCGGCACGGCGATGGTGGCGGTCAAGGATGCGTTCGAGTCGAAGGGCTTCACCATCGGCGCCCTCGGCGCACCGATCGGAGCCGGACTGTACGTCTCGCACGACAACCCGCTGACGGCTCTTCAATACGCGAGCTACGAGGCGTCGATCAACCACGACACGGATGAGTTCGCCGGGCCCCACGCACTCAGCGACATCGCTTATCCGCTGGGCACCACCGGTGGCACTCTGGCGAGCAACTTCCGCAACAAGATGACTGCTTTCGGTGCGGTGATCCCTGGGAACGAGCGCTGGTGGCACACGGCCAACGAGCGGATGGAGATCGATTCCGCGGTGCAGATGACCAAGATGATGGCCGACGCGATGCTGGAGATGGCCCGCTACAGCGGACCCGCGGGCGCCAAGTTCATGTGGGCGGATATCCCCGGCCTGAACGCGGACCGCTCGGACCTCGACCTGCTCGATGTCACGATCGGCACCTATCAGGACGCGTCGAGCGCGGTGAAGCCGACCCACCTGGGCTCCGACGCTCTGCTCGGAGCGACGTCGTTCAACATCCCGATGTGGGACGGCCGGGGCAACACCACCAAGCCTGCAGCGGCGTACGAGCTGGGCCACGAGCCGGGAGGCATCTACCTGCCGCTGACCGACCCCGAGTACCTCGCCAGCACCTACGTGGCTCCCATGCGTCTCGAGTTCAAGGTCGAACGCCCTGGACACATGTCCGACGTGGCATGGAAGAAGCTCGTGGACGGCGGGTACGGCGACTTCGAGTTCAACGTCCTCGTCGGCGACAAGGTGGTGCCGTTGAAGGCCCCATCCGGGCAGAGCGCGGAGAAGTACTTCTCCTCGCGCATCTCCGACAACGACCCCGACGCGGTGTATCTGTCCGTCAACCTCGCCATCACAGATGCTCCTTACAACGGGGTGGAAGCGGTTCTCGCGGATTCGAAGACCGACCTCTACACGGTGAACCCCGCATACCTGGCCTCGAACCCGAATCCGTTCCCTGAGCGCGGAGCCATCGAGCAGCGCGGATTCTTCACGTTCGGCGACGGGCTCAAGAATGCGGAGTTCTCCTCACCCGACGCCGTGTACGTCACGGTCGACAACGCGGTCATCGACACGAAGACCACGTCGGTGGTGAAGAAGGTCGATGGGAAGAGCGAGCTGACCATCACCGTGACCCGCACGCATGTCGACGGGAGCGAATCGACGGAGACGGGCACGTTCACCATCGACGGCGACGATGTCTCGGGCACCTACACCGTCGGTGACCTGGAGGTTCACATCGATGCCGACGGCAACGTGGTGGGCCAGCCGGCTCCGACCGAGACGGTGATCGTGCGCGACTCCCAGGGCAAGGTGTTCGAGGGCGCCACCGTCGATGCCCGCGGCAACTGGGTCATCACCGGCGAGGTGCCCTGCGGCGAGACTCTCACCGCGACGCGCCGCGTCGGGGACGGCCCCGAGGTGTCCGCAGGCGAGCCGTACAACGCACCGGCCTGCGCGATCGACGATGGCGACACCAGCGGTTCGGGCGATGATCTCGCGGCGACCGGCGGTGAGTCGATGCTGGGAGTGGCGGGCGTCGCGCTGCTCGTCATGGTGGGCGGTGCTGCGGCCTTCCTGCTGTTCCGCCGCAGGTTGCGCGCATAGCAGTGCGCGCCTGAGGGCGATGAGGGGTTGGAGATCTCGTTCTCCAGCCCCTCATCGACGCCGTCTCATCCGGCGATGGCGCACTGCGCTGATACGTTGGAGTCCGGCCGGATGCGGGCCGCAGAGGTGGAGAGACCTGTTCAATGAAGATCCTCATCATCGAAGACGATGACCGTGTCTCGCAGGCACTCGGCGCGTTCCTCGCCAAGGCAGGCTATTCGCCGGTGCGGGTATGCGATGGCGTATCGGCACTGGACGCGCTCCATGCCGATATCGACGTCGTGCTGCTCGATCTCGGGCTCCCCGACATCGACGGCATCGACCTGTGTCGCCGCATTCGAGGGCGCACCGGCGTGCCGATCATCATGGCGACGGCTCGAAGCCATGTTCAGGCGCGCATCACCGGGCTGCGGGCAGGGGCCGACGACTTCGTCGTCAAGCCCTATGACGTGCGCGAGCTGGTCGCTCGCATCGAGGCGATCACGCGACGATCGCGCTCGTCGTACGCAGATCCGGTTCGGGATCTGCAGGTCGACGCTCTGGGGCTTCGGGTCGACTTCGCCGGCCGCGATGTGCTGGTCGACGAGTTCCCGGTGGAGCTGACTCCGAAGGAGTTCGACATCATCGCCGTGCTGGCGAGATATCCCGGAGTCGCAGTGCCGCGTGACCGGATCATCCGGGAGGTGTGGGAGACGGATTGGCGCGGATTCAGTCGCTCGCTGGAAGTCCACGTCGCCTCCATCCGGCGCAAGATCGGCAAGGACACCGTGATCGAGACCGTGCGCGGCGTCGGCTACCGACTGGCCGGCGTCTGACCGATGCGCAACCGTCTCATCATCGTGTTCCTCATTCCGCTGGCAGGGCTGCTGCTCGTGCTCGGAGGTGCGTACGCCACCAGTGCGTCGCGCGGCATCCAGCAGGAGTTCTATGCGACACAACTCGGCGACCTCGGGTACTTCCTCACCAGCGCCCGGCAGGCCCTGCTGTCCGGCAATTCCACGGTCATCAGCTCCGAGTCGGAGCGTTACGAGCAGCTGTACGGCACGCGAGTGCTCGTGGTCGATCGGTCAGGGGCGCAGTGGCCGTCATCCGCGGTCGACCCGATCCTGCTCGAGGAGAGCGTGGCGGCGCAGATCGGGCTGGCGCTCTCGGGGCGACGCGGCGAGATGCCGAATGCGGTGCTGCCCTGGTCTTTCAGCGAGACAGTGATGGTGGAGCCCGTCTTCGACGACAGTGACGTGATCGGAGCGGTCGTGCTGGTCTCGAGCACCGACGTCGCGCGGCTGCGGATCATCACTCAGTGGGTGACGCTCGCGATCGTGTCCATCGTGGCGACCGCTGTCGGCATCCTGGTGGTGTTCCGCTTGGCCAACTGGGTGCTCAAGCCGATCAGTCGCGTGGATCACGCCATGGAGGCCATAGAGAAGGGGGACATGGAGGCACGCATCGCCGACGACACCGGTCCTCCGGAACTGCAGCGGGTGATCGGGATGTTCAACAGGATGGCCGATGAGATCGAACGGGTCGTCTCTCGTCAGCAGGAGTTCGTCCTCAACGCATCGCACGAGCTGCGCAACCCGCTGAGCGCACTGCTGGTGCGCGTGGAGTATCTCGCCACGGGCTTGGATCACGACTGGAATACGGACATCGAGGAGACCCGGGAGGAAGGCCGGAGGATGACTCGGATACTCGACACTCTGCTGCGGCTGGCCCGCAGCGGTCACGACGGCTCGCACAGGGCTCCCGTCGACGCGGCCAGACTTGCGCAGGGGCGCGTGGAGGTCTGGCGAGACATCGCCGCGCAGAAGGACATCGCCTTCGATGTCGCAGGCGATCAGCACCTCGTCGTCACGGACAAGACCGCGGTGGAGGGGGCGCTGGATGCCGTGATCGACAACGCGGTGAAGTTCTCTCCGCCGCACACTCGCATCGAAGTGACCACGGATGCCGGAGACGACGGATGCCGGATCACCGTCCGCGATCACGGGCCGGGGCTGTCCGCAGACGAGGTGGCGCACGCCGCCGAGCGCTTCTGGCGCAGCACCGGGTACCAGAACACCCCCGGTGCGGGTCTGGGGCTCGCGATCGCGACCGACCTGCTCGCATCCGCCGACGGGCGCCTCAACATCGTCGCCCCTGCTGACGGCGGCCTGATGGTCACGCTGCATCTCGCAGAAGAGGCGAGCGCATGATCTCCAGAACAACCCGGATCGTCACCGCCGTCGTCGTGGGCCTTCTCGCCCTGCCGGGGCTGAGCGGATGCGGATCGGCACGATCATACGGAGCCGGGGATCAGGAGATCGCCGGCGGTGGGACGACCGGTGTCTACTACGGCTACGGGGTGCAGCTCGCGAAGGTGCTCGATGACGAGCTGGACCTCGAAGTCTCGGTCGCGGAGACCGACGGATCGGTCGAGAATCTGCTGAAGGTCGGTGCGGGGGCGGCGGTGCTGGGATTCGCGCAGAGTGATGCCGCGGCCGACGCGGTCGCCGGCGTCGGAAGCTTCGAGAGCCCGTTGCCCATCCGCGCCGTCGCGCGTCTTTACGACGAGTACGTGCATGTCGTCGTGCGGTCCGATTCCGAAGCTCATGAGATCGCGGACCTCACCGGACGACGGTTCTCGTTGGGCGCCGCGAACTCCGGGGTGATGGTCGTGGCGATGCGAGTCCTGGATGCGGCTGGAGTCGACCCCATGTCGGTGCGGAATCCGCAGCTCGGAGTCGATGCTTCGATCGCGGCGATGGAGCGCGGTGAGATCGAGGGATTCTTCTGGGTGGGTGGTCTGCCGACACCAGGGATCGAGCAGCTGGCGGCGACCGTGCCGATCCGGCTGCTGTCCATCGACGCGGAGATCGTCGATCGCGTCAACAGCAGGCACGGCGGGGTCTACCGGCAGGCCGAGTTCCCCGCCGGCGCGTACGGGCGCGACGAGCCCACCGTCGCCATGACGGTGCCGAATTACCTGATCACGCACGCGGATGCTCCCGGCGACCTCATCCACGATGCACTGGAAGTCCTCTTCGAAGCCAGACGTTCGATGGCGCTTTCGGTGCCCGCTGTCGCACTGCTCGACCGCCGCCAGGCGATCTTCACCGATCCGATCGATCTTCACCCCGGCGCGGCACAGTATTACAGCGAGGCGAGGCGCTGAGCATTCTCAAGAATTCCTCAAGGCGGGAACGAACCTCGATGCCCGCGTCGTAATGTGAGAACGACCATCCGACGTCAATGGAGATTCACGATGCATTTTCGCCCTACGCTCGACTGCGCCGGTCAGCGGTGGCACGTGAGTTACGAACCGGTAAATCTCTGGGCGCGTGGTGGCAGCCGTATGGCGTATGCACCTAGGTTGGGGAGATGATGAGCACAGCCGAACCACTGGTCGTCGTAGAGAATGTGCAGAAGCACTACGGCGAGTTCCAGGCGCTGAAGGACATCGATCTCACGGTCGACAAGGGTGAGGTCGTCGTCGTGATCGGACCCTCGGGCTCGGGAAAGTCGACCCTGTGCCGCACGATCAATCGACTCGAGACGATCACGAGCGGCGAGATCCGGATCGACGGCAAGACTCTCCCCGCCGAGGGCAAGGGCCTCGCAGAGCTGCGGGCCGAGGTCGGGATGGTCTTCCAGTCATTCAACCTGTTCGCCCACCTGACGATCCTCGAGAACGTCACGCTCGGACCGATCAAGGTGCGCGGACTGAAGAAGGCGGATGCCGAGAAGGAGGCGATGGCGCTGCTGGAGCGCGTCGGAGTCGCGCAGCAGGCGTCCAAGCTCCCCGCTCAGCTCTCGGGTGGCCAGCAGCAGCGGGTGGCGATCGCCCGCGCGCTCGCCATGCACCCGAAGGTGATGCTGTTCGACGAGCCGACCAGCGCACTGGACCCCGAGATGATCAACGAGGTGCTCGACGTCATGGTCGGCCTCGCCAAGGAGGGGATGACGATGATCGTCGTCACCCATGAGATGGGCTTCGCCCGCAAGGCCGCGAACCGTGTGGTCTTCATGGCCGACGGGCAGATCGTCGAGGAGGCGACGCCGGAGGACTTCTTCCTGCGCCCGAAGAGCGACCGGGCCAAGGACTTCCTGTCCAAGCTCCTCACCCACTGACCCCTGTATCCAGAACACAGCAAACAAGGAGACGCACATGCGACGTACGAAGACTCTCGCGGCGATCGGCATCGCCGCCACAGCACTTCTCGGCCTGACGGCGTGCAACAGCGGCGGCCCGGCCTCGTCCGGCGACGACGTGCCCAAGCAGGATGTCGCCAAGGATGTTCAGCTCGAGGGCAGCCCGACCTACGACGCCATGGTCAAGCGGGGCGGACCCGTCATCGGTGTGAAGGAAGACCAGCCCAACCTCGGCTATCTCGACGTCACGACGGGCGAGCGCAGCGGTTTCGACATCGAGATCGCCCGCTGGATCGCCGCTTCGCTCGGCTTCGAGGAGAGCGACATCAAGTACGAGCCCATCGCCTCCGCCAACCGTGAGCAGGCGATCATGAACGGCGACATCGACTACTACGTCGGCACCTACTCGATCACGGACGGGCGCAAGGAGAAGATCGACTTCGCCGGGCCCTACTTCGTCACCGGTCAGGGCTTCCTCGTCTCTTCCGACAGCGACATGACCGAGGTGAAGGACGTGTCGGACTTCAACGGCAAGACGGTCTGCTCTGCGACCGGGTCGACCCCGATCGAGAACATCAAGAGCAACTACCCCGAGATCAACACCGAGGAGTACGACATCTACTCGCAGTGCGTCGAGGATCTGCTCAACGGCAAGGTCGACGCCGTGACCACGGATGCTGCGATTCTGATCGGCTACGCGGCGCAGAACCCCGACGAGCTGAAGGTGCTCGACGGACTGTTCACCGAGGAGCGCTACGGCGTCGGCATCCCGAAGGGCGACGCCGCACTTCAGAAGCACATCAACACGCTGTTCACCGACGGCGGTGACAAGTGGCAGGAGATCTTCGACGCCACTCTCGGCCAGTCGGGGATCAAGGTCGATCAGCCGGCCGTCGATCCGGTCGGCTAGCAGTCCGCATCGGTGAGGGGGCCCACGGCCCCCTCACCGATCGAATCATTGAGAAGGAGGGCGCGTGGACGCCATCTTCGGCAACCTCGACCTATGGCGCGAGGGCATCTCGCTCACTCTTCTGGTGTTCTTCTTCGGCGGTCTGCTCGCACTGGTGCTGGGTATCATCGTCGGCGCCATGCGCGTCTCGCCGGTGCCGATCGCGCGCGCCGTCGGCACCGTGTACGTCAACCTCGTGCGCAACACCCCGCTCACGCTGGTCTTCTTCTTCTTCGTGTTCGGTTACGGCGCGCTCGCACTGCCCAAACTGTCGAACACCGTGCTCGGCATTCTGGCGATCGGCATCTACACCGCGACGTATGTCGCCGAGACGCTGCGGGCCGGCATCAACACCGTGCCGGTCGGCCAGGCGGAGGCGGCGCGAGCGATCGGTCTGTCCTTCGGGCAGGTGATGACGAACGTGGTGCTTCCACAGGCCTTCCGGTCGGTGGTGCCGCCGATGATGAGCGTCTTCATCGCCCTGCTGAAGAACACGACGGTCGCAGCCGGGTTCTCGATCTCGGTTCTGCCGGCCCTGCAGTCGACCATCTCCAACTCCCACACGCGCACCGGCAGTCCGATGGAGGTGCTGCTCTGGGTGGCGGTGATCTTCGTCGCACTGGTCATGCTGTTGACCTGGTTGCAGCGCACACTCGAGAACCGATGGAGGATCGCACGATGACTTCCGTCCTCTACGACGTCCCGGGCCCGAGGGCTCGCCGTCGCAATGCCATCCTCGCGGTCGTGACCGCGGTGGTCGTCGTCGCGCTCATCGCGTTCGTCATCTGGCGGATGACGCTGACGAACCAGTTCAGCGCCGCCAAGTGGAACGTCTTCACCTACACCGCGGTGTGGGCCTCCATCGGCGAGATGCTGCTGAACACCCTGCGTGCCTTCGCCCTCGCTGCGGTGCTCAGCCTCGCACTCGGTTTCGTGCTCGCCATCGGCAGGCTGTCCGATCACAAGTGGGTGCGCGTTCCGGCGTCGGTCATCACGGAGGTCTTCCGTGCGATCCCGGTGCTCGTGTTCATGATGATCCTGTATTACGGTCTGCCCTCTCTCGGAATGAAGGTCGATCCGTACTGGGCGGTCGTGCTCGCGCTGATGGTGTACAACGGGTCGGTGCTCGCCGAGGCGCTGCGCGCCGGCGTCGAGTCTCTGCCGAGAGGACAGCGGGAGGCCGGGTTCGCGATCGGCCTGCGCAAGAGCGGCGTGATGATGCTGATCCTGCTGCCGCAGGCCGTGCGCGCCATGCTCCCCGTCATCGTCGCGCAACTCGTCGTCGCGATGAAGGACACCGCTCTCGGCTTCATCATCACCTACCACGAGCTGCTGTACTACGCGAAGCTGCTCAGCGCTCAGCAGGGACGGCCGATCCTGCAGGCCGCGTTCATCATCGGCGGCATCTACATCGTGCTCTGCCTGATCCTGTCGGGCTTCGCGAAGTGGCTGGAGATCCGCACGCGGCATTCGCCGAAGCTCAAGGGCTACACCCCGGATGCCGGTGGGGGAGACCCCCGCATCCACGACGGTTCGACCGTCACCGAGGTCATCGCCATGCAGCGCGCCGGCGGCAAGTTCGACGCGGGTGGAGGCGTCGGGCCGACGGTCTGACCGGCATCACACCCGGAGGGGGTGGCGGACCGGGACATCCAGAGGATGTCCCGGCCCGTCGGCGTCAGCCCGCGATCACCGCGTCGTAGAGGTCGCTGAAGCGCGCGCGCAGGTCGTCGTAATACGGCTTCTGCGCATCGTCCGGTTCCGTCAGATCCGTCTCGGGGATCTTCGCGAGGGGATGCTCCGGCTGCAGCACCGACAGGGCGAGAGCTGCGGCGCCGCGCATGGTCACGCGCTTGACCTCCACCACCTGCACGGGGAAGCCGAGCGCCTGCGCGACAGGACTCATGAACGCCGGGAAGGCGCCGGTCACTCCGCCGGATGCGATGACCCGGGTGATGCCGGGGTTGACCTCGATGAGCTGCTCGAACACCCGGGCGTACGAGACGGCGATGCCCTCGACGGCTCCTCGCCACAGCTCACGCGGGCCCGAGGCCGAGGAGACCTCGGCGAGCACGGCACGCGCATCGCCCGCCCAGCCCGTGGCGCGCTCTCCGGTGAGGAACGGCAGCACGAGGGGAGTGCCCTCGGCCGGCTCCGCGCGCAGCAGCTCGTCGATCTCGTCGTACGACAGCGGCGCCAGGGTGCTCTGCAGCCAGAGGGTGACGCGCCCGACGTCGTTCAGGGCGCCGCCGACGATCGACTGAGAGCGGGAGACACGGTAGGCCCAGAGACCGGTAGGCAGCACCTCCGGGGTGCCGTCGACGATCACCCGGATCGCGCCGGAGGTGGCCGCAGACATCGCCGCCGTCGCGGGTTCGTCCGCACCGACGCCGATGTTGGAGGCGTAGCCGTCGGGGACGGCGGGGAACCAGGCGGCGCCCTCCAGCGCAGGCCAGCGATCGGCGACCTCGGGGGAGACATCGGTGATGGGATCCGCCGGATCGACGATCGGCGCGAAGCGGCTGCGATCGACGCCGACGGCCTCGAGCAGCTCGTCGTCCAGCTCGCAGGTGTGCCGGTTGAGGATGCCGGCCCATGCCATGGTGGAGGTCGCGGCTCCCTCGATGCCGGCGAGCTTCGCGTAGACGTATTCGCCGAGTGAGAGGAACTTCGCGGTGCGGGCGAACTCGTCCGGGAACGCGTCCTGCAGCCACAGCATCCGCGGCGGATGGTAGCTGGTGTGCAGACGCGCACCGATGCGCTGGTGCACGGCCGCCTCATCGAGCTGCTCGCGCAGCTTCGCGAGGTGATCGGAGGAGCGGGAGTCGGCATAGGTGAAGCAGGGGGTGAGGGCGTCGCCCTCGGCATCCACGCACACCAGCGACGATGCGAACGTGTCCATCACCACGGCGCGCACGAGCCCCGGATCGACGCCCTTCAGCGCCCCGTCGATGACCTGTGCGACTTCGTCCACGATCTGATCGGCGTCGACCTCGGCCGTGCCATCGGCTGCTTCGGTGAACACGTGGTCGGCCTTGACGAGGTGCTTCTTGATCGGACGCGCATAGGCGTCGTACAGACAGCCGCGGGTGGATCCCGATCCGATGTCGATGGCCAGCACATAGGGGGCCGGCGCGGACACCAGTGCGATGCTCTCCGTCGTGGGGATCTGATCGTCGGTCATTCTCTGGCACCTCGTCCTGTGGGTCGGTCTCGTCGCCGATCCTACCGGCGAGTATCGTGTGCGATGCGGTTCCGAGTCATCGGTGACCGGACACAGTGAGGAGCAAGCCATGAATGCACTCTTCGGCGCGACATCCGCCCTGCACGGCGTCGCCGCAGCCGTCACGCAACCCGCCGCCGACACCCCGCAGCTGATCATCGCCGCCGTCATCTCGATCGCGCTCATCATCGTGCTGATCGTGTGGGTGAAAATGCATCCGTTCTTCGCTCTGATGCTCGGTGCCGCAGTGATGGCGGTCGCAGCGAACATGGGATTCGAGAACGCGTTCACCTCGTTCTCCAAGGGCTTGGGCGAAACGGTCGGCGGCGTCGGTGTGCTGATCGTGCTCGGCGCAGTGATCGGAAGGTTCCTCACCGAATCCGGCGGCGCTGATGAGATCGTCGACACGATCCTCGCGAAGACGCCGCTGAAGCGGCTCACCTGGGCGATGGCGTTCGCCGCGTTCATCATCGGGATCCCGCTGTTCTTCGAGGTCGGCGTCGTGCTGCTGATCCCGATCGTCATGCTCGTGGCCAAGCGTGCCAAGCTGCCCGTCATCCTGGTCGGCATCCCCGCGCTGGCGGGTCTGTCCGCCCTGCACGGACTCGTACCGCCGCACCCGGGCCCGCTCATCGCCATCGACGCGCTGAAGGCGGACCTCGGCCTCACCCTCGCGCTGGGACTGCTGGTGGCCATCCCGACCGTGATCATCTCCGGTCCCGTGCTCGCGAAGCCCATGGCGCGCTGGGTGCCTGTGCTGGCCTCTGACAGACTGCTCGCACCCGTCACCGAGCGCGAGGGAAAGCGGCCGGCATTCGGTGTCGCGCTGTCAGTCGTGCTGCTGCCGGTCGTGCTCATGCTGCTGATGACGGTGGTCAAGTCCACCGGGTTGGACGACAACGTCCTCGGGCAGATCCTCATCTTCATCGGCACGCCCCTGCAGGCGCTGCTGATCACCTCGCTGTACGCGATGATCGTGCTGGGCACGGCGCTGGGGCGCAACATGGGCGAGGTCGCGAAGATCACCGGTGACGCGTTCGGCCCGATCGCCTCGATCCTGCTGATCGTGGGCGCGGGCGGCGGTTTCAAGCAGACCCTGGTCGACTCGGGCGTCGGTGAGGTGATCGGCAACGGCATCGCCGGCTCCGGGATGCCGCTGCTGCTGGCCGGCTGGCTGGTCGCCGTCTTCATCCGCCTCGCCACCGGATCGGCCACCGTGGCCACCATCACGGCCGCCGGCATCATGGCACCCCTAGTCGGAGACCTCAGCAGCACGCATGTGGCACTGATGGTGCTGGCGATCGGGGCCGGATCCGTCTTCCTCTCGCACGTCAACGACGCGGGCTTCTGGCTGGTGAAGGAGTACTTCGGGCTCACCGTCGGGCAGACGTTCAAGACCTGGAGCCTGATGGAGTGCGCGGTCTCGGTCGTCGGACTGGCCGGTGTCCTGGTGCTCGGTCTGATCGTCTGACCCAGCGGACCGCCGTGTCCACCGGCGCGGGGGCCCGTCTCCCGCGCCGGTAGACTCGTCTCTCGTGTCAGACTCTCCCGAAACACCCCAGATCACCCCGGAGGCGGTGGAGTCCGCCGTCGACGCCGCGCTCGTGGCGATCGCGGCGGCATCCGATACCGCAGAGCTGAAGGCCGCCCGCGCCGCGCATGTCGCCGAGGGCTCGCCGCTGGCCGTGCTGAACGCCTCGATGCGTCAGGTCGCTCCCGAGCACAAGGCCGCATTCGGCAAGCTCATCGGGCAGGGCCGCGGCAAGGTCGCGCAGGCGCTCGCCGCCAAGGAGACCGAACTGGCCGAGGCCGAGATCGCCGCCCGGCTGGAGGCGGAGCGCGTCGACATCACGGCCGTCGCATCGCACTCACGCGTCGGCGCACGGCATCCGCTCACCCTGCTGCAGGAGCAGGTCTGCGACGTCTTCGTCGGCATGGGCTGGGAGATCGCCGAGGGCCCCGAGCTCGAGCACGAGTGGTTCAACTTCGACGCGCTGAACTTCGACGAGGACCACCCCGCACGGCAGGAGCAGGACACCTTCTACGTCGACCCAGCCGCCCGCCACCTCGTGATGCGCACGCACACGAGTCCCGTGCAGGTGCGCTCGATGCTCGACCGCGACGTGCCGATCTACGTCCTCTGCCCGGGACGCACCTACCGCACGGATGAATTCGACGCCACCCACCTGCCGGTGTTCAGCCAGTTCGAGGGACTGGTCATCGACAAGGGCATCACGATGGCGCACCTGAAGGGCACGCTGGACCACTTCGCGCGGCAGATGTTCGGCCCCGAGGCGAAGACGCGCCTGCGCACCAACTACTTCCCCTTCACCGAGCCCTCCGCAGAGCTGGACCTGTGGCACCCGACCTTCAAGGGCGGCGCGCGCTGGATCGAGTGGGGCGGCTGCGGGATGGTGAATCCGAACGTGCTGCGTGCAGCGGGGATCGACCCCGAGGAGTACAGCGGCTTCGCATTCGGGATGGGCATCGAGCGGACCCTGATGTTCCGCAGCGATGTGAAGGACATGCGCGACATGGCCGAGGGCGATGTGCGCTTCAGCGAGCAGTTCGGGATGGTGGTGTGATGCGCGTTCCGCTTTCCTGGCTGCGCGAGTACGTCGATGTGGCAGCGGATGCGACGCCGGAGGACGTCCTGGCGTCGTTCGTGTCGGTCGGCTTCGAAGAGGAGGAGATCCACCGCTTCGGGATCACCGGTCCCGTCGTCGTCGGGCAGGTCCTCGAGCTCACCCCCGAGCCGCAGAAGAACGGCAAGACCATCAACTGGTGCCAGGTCGACGTCGGCGAGGCGAACGGCGGCATCCGCGGCATCGTCTGCGGCGCGCACAACTTCGTCGTCGGAGACAAGGTCGTGGTGACCCTGCCCGGTGCCGTGCTGCCCGGGCCGTTCCCGATCGCCGCACGCAAGACCTACGGGCACGTCTCCGACGGCATGATCGCCTCCGCTCGCGAACTGGGCCTGGGCGACGAGCACGACGGCATCATCGTGCTGTCGACTCTGGGACTGGACCCCGAGATCGGCACGGATGCCATCGGCCTGCTGCACCTGGACGACGTCGCCGTCGAGATCAACGTCACACCCGATCGCGGGTATGCGTTCTCGTTGCGCGGTGTCGCGCGCGAGTACTCGCACGCCACCGGTGCGGCCTTCCGCGATCCGGGCCTGCGCGACTTCGCCGAGTTGCAGCCGGGGGCCGGATTCGAGGTCGCGGTCGATGACCGCAGTCCGATCCGCGGCAGCATCGGCGCCCGCGAGTTCGTCGCCCGCGTCGTGCGCGGCGTGGATCCCTCCCGGCCCACTCCGCCGTGGATGATCGCCCGCCTGGGGCTGGCGGGCATGCGCTCGCTGGGCGTGCTCATCGACATCACCAACTACGTGATGCTCGAGCTCGGCAACCCGGTCCACGGATACGACCTCGACAAGCTGCAGGGCGGTATCGTCGTGCGGCGCGCGACCGAGGGCGAGCGGATGACCACGCTCGACGGCCACGAGCGCGCACTGCACCCGGAGGACCTGCTCATCACCGACGGCTCGGGCCCCATCGGCCTCGCCGGAGTCATGGGCGGAGGCACCACCGAGATGAGCGCCACCACTCGCAATGTGCTCATCGAGGCGGCGTCCTTCGATCCGATCACGATCGCCCGATCGGCCCGCCGTCACAAGCTGCCCAGTGAGGCGTCCAAGCGCTTCGAGCGCGGTGTCGATCCGCTCATCCCGTTCGTCGCCGCACGCCGCGTCGCCGACCTGATGGTCGAACTCGCCGGAGGCACGCTCACCGACGAAGGCGGCGCGCTGTACGCCGATGTGGACATCGCCGGCATCGACCTGCCCCGCGGATTCACGCAGGGCCTGGTCGGCGTCGACTACACCGACGAGGAGATCACCGGCGCACTGGAGACGATCGGCGCCGAGATCACCACGACGACCGAGGGCGGATGGCATGTGATTCCGCCGAGCTGGCGTCCCGACCTCACCGACAAGTGGACTCTCGTGGAGGAGGTCGCTCGCATCCATGGGCTCGACCGCATCCCTTCCGTGCTGCCCACGCCGCCATCGGGGCGCGGCTACACACCCCTGCAGCAGGGACGCAAGCGCGTCGCGGACGCGCTGGCGGCGGCCGGCTTCATCGAGACCCCCGCCTTCCCGTTCACCACCGAGGAGCAGAACGATCTGCACGGCTCCGCGACCGGGGAGCACCTGCCCAGCATCCGCCTGGCGAACCCACTCGACGGGCAGGCGCCGCACCTGCGTCGTTCGCTGGTTCCCGGTCTGCTGCAGATCGCGCACCGCAACATCTCCCGCGGACTGGTGGATCTGGCGATCTTCGAGACCGGCTCCGTCTTCACCCCCGAGGAGGGCGTGGTGTACGGGACCGACTTCATCCCTCCGCTCGCGCAGCGTCCGAGTGACGAGACGCTGGGCGCGCTGAACGCGGCGATCCCGCCGCAGCCGCGTCACGTGGCCGTGCTGCTCACCGGGAACGTCACGCCGCGACAGCCCGGCCGTGCCGCCGAGCACGCGAGCCTGGGCGATGCGCTGGACGCCGTACGCGTCATCGGCGTCGCGGCAGGGGTCGGCATCGACGTCGTGCAGACCACGCGCGCCGCTCTGCATCCGGGGCGCGCAGGCGCGCTGAACGTGCACGGCGAGGAGGTCGGCTACGTCGGCGAACTGCATCCTCAGGTCTCGGCGGATGCCGACCTGCCCGGGCGCGCCATCGTGCTGGAGCTCGACCTCGACCGCGTGCTGACACTGGCGGGGGAGCGCGTCGTCGCGGCATCGCTGTCGACCTTCCCGGCCGCCACGCAGGACGTGTCGCTGGTCGTGGGCACCGAGGTGCCGGCATCCGAGGTGCGCACTGCGCTCATCGACGGGGCCGGCGAGCTGCTCGAGTCCGCGAGCCTGGTCGACGACTACCGCGGCACCGGACTGGACGCGGGGCAGAAGAGCCTCACGTTCGCGCTGCGTTTCCGCGCATCGGACCGCACGCTCACCGCGGCCGAGGCCACCGAGGCCAAGCTCGCGGGTGTCGCGGCAGCCGCAGAACGGCACGGCGCGAGCATCCGCGACTGACTCCGTCATCTCCTTCCGCGGCGTAGGATCGTGGCCCGAGCGGCCCGGCCGCGGAAGGAGAGACGATGAGTGACTACCAGGTGACCGAGATCGGAACGCTGCAGGACTGGCGGACCGTCCACGGCGGCTTCGACGAGACGCGCTCTCGCGACGGTCGACGCGTCGTCGATCACGAGCTGACGATGCAGTACATCGGCATGACCGCCAATGCCCTCGTGCCTGGAGAGGAGGCCGGCTACTGGCACGTGCACGAGAAGATCGAGGAGATGTACGTGTTCCTCGGTGGTCGAGGCCAGATGGGACTGGACGACGACGTCGTGGACGTCGCGGAGGGCACCGTCGTGCGCGTCGGACAGGGCGTCTGGCGCACCTGGCGCGCCCTGCCGGACAGCCCGGGCGAGCTGCGCTGGCTGTGCATCCGCGCAGGCGGCGAGATCCTCCCGCACGTGCCGGACGACAGCAGGCGCGGGCCGGATCGCCCGATGCCCTGGTGACATCCGCATCGGCTGAGTCGCATGCGTCCGACGCCGTGCGACGGGAGCAGGCGATGCGGCGATAGACTCGCAGGCGAGTGACACGGGGTGCCGCATCCGCGGCTGAGATCACACCCGTCGAACCTGATCTAGTTCGTACTAGCGAAGGGATGTCGCCATGAGCGATCTTCTGCGTCCATCGTCCGCCCACGATCTGGCCGGCACCGCCGGTGCGCTGCTGGAGGCGCTGCGTGCCGCGCCTCCGCTGACCCACTGCATCACCAACAGCGTCGTGACGGGCTTCACCGCGAACGTGCTGCTCGCGCTGGGCGCCGCGCCCGCCATGGTCGACATCGTCGGCGAGTCCGACGGCTTCGCACGTGCGGCATCCGGCCTGCTCGTCAATCTCGGCACACCGTCGCCCGAGCAGCGGGAGGCGACCCGCGAGGCCGTGACCGGTGCCTCGGCCGCGGGCACGCCGTGGGTGCTCGACCCGGTGGCGATCGGCACGCTGCCCGTGCGCACGGCACTCGCCCATGATCTGGTGGTGCAGCGGCCCACCGCCGTCCGCGGCAACGCCTCCGAGATCCTCGCGCTGGCCGGAATGTCCGCCGGCGGGCGAGGGGTCGACGCGACCGACACGCCCGACGCCGCCGCCGACGCGGCGCTCCGGCTGGCGCGCAGCCACGGCAGCGTCGTCGCGGTCTCCGGACCGGTCGACCTCATCACCGACGGCGAGAGCATCATCCGCATCGCGAACGGCAGTCAGCTGCTGACCCGCGTCACCGGTGGCGGGTGCGCACTCGGCGCTGTCATGGCGGCGTTCCTCGGTGCGTCTCGGGCTGAGTCCTCCGCCCTCACCGCTGTCGCCTCGGCGAGCCTGGTCTACACGATCGCCGCGGAGCAGGCCGCCGCGAAGGCTGCGGGGCCCGGCACCTTCGCCGTCGCGCTGCTGGATGCGCTGTCATCGATCCGTCCCGCGGAGATCGTCGCCGCCGCACGCGTCGAGCGGCTGCAGCCGTGAACGCCGATCTGTCGCTGTACCTGGTCACCGATGCCGCCCTCTGCGGTGCCCGCGGCGTGGTCGAGACGGTGCGGCTGGCAGTCGACGGCGGCGTGCGCATCGTGCAGCTGCGCGACAAGCAGGCGACGGATGCCGAGACGGCCGACCTGCTCGTCCAGCTCTCGCAGGTCATCGACGGGCGTGCCCTGCTCGTGGTGAACGACCGCCTGCAGGCGGCCGTCCAAGCCCGTTCGAAAGGAGCGCGTGTCGACGGCGTCCACCTCGGGCAGTCGGACGCGTCCGTCGCGCAGGCCCGCGCCCTGCTCGGACCGGATGCTCTCATCGGTCTCACCGCGAACACTCCCGCCCATCTCGATGCCATCCGCGCCCTGCCGGCCGGAACCGTCGACTACGTCGGCGTCGGGGTCATCAGGCCCACCTCCACGAAGCCGGATCATCCGCCGGCACTCGGCATCGACGGATTCCGTGCGCTCGCCGCGTCCAGCCCCGTGCCCGCCGTCGCGATCGGCGGGATCGGCATCGCCGACGTCGCGGCGCTCCGCCGTGCCGGTGCCGCGGGCGTCGCGGTCGTGTCAGCACTGTGCGCCGCGGAGAACCCGCGCACGGCCGCGCGTGCCCTGCGCCGCGAATGGCATCGAGACACACCGCCGCGTGTGCTGAGCATCGCCGGCAGCGATCCGTCGGGCGGTGCCGGCATCCAAGCCGACCTGAAATCCATCGCGGCCAACGGCGGATACGCCATGGCGGCGATCACCGCGCTGACAGCGCAGAACACGCTCGGAGTGCGGGAGGTGCACGTGCCGCCGGCCGCCTTCCTCCGGGCTCAGCTCGACGCGGTCGCCTCCGACATCGACATCGACGCCGTGAAGATCGGGATGCTGGCGGATGCCGAGATCATCCGCACCGTCGGCGGCTGGCTCGCCGAGCACCGCCCGCTGACCGTCGTCCTGGATCCGGTGATGGTGGCGACCAGCGGCGACAGACTGCTCGACGAGGATGCCGAATCGGCGCTGCTCGAGCTGGCGGGCCACGCCGATCTGCTGACCCCGAACCTCCGCGAGATGGCGGTGCTCGCCCGGCGCCCCGTCGACGGCTGGGAGGATGCGCT
>Ga0160443_100377_pt1 | contig 37297 bp, 26 predicted proteins | sample HID1972I_E1MG_FD_108244 | JGI IMG/M metagenome (GOLD analysis project Ga0160443, IMG submission 108244) | Enriched pill bug-associated microbial communities from UW Madison campus, WI, USA - HID1972I_E1 MG | ecosystem: Host-associated > Arthropoda: Insects > Digestive system > Unclassified ... | reverse complement strand
GATAATCTAGCGAATCCACAGCCTGGCAGTGAATTTGAAAATGGCTTTGCTGAAGGCTATGATTATGCAATTCTGCCAGATGGAACGGTAACTGCTGATGCAGCAAATCATCCAGAGCTATTCCCGGGTCTTAACGGTCAGACAGCACCTGTGCTTTACTATACGCTTACGTATGAAGGTGCTCGTATTCCAAGCTTGTATGGCGACACTCATCTAAAGCTGGCGAGCGGTGCAGAGCCTGTAACACCTTATGAGAAGACAGAATTCAATTCCCGACCTAAAGAAAATATCGATGCAATGAAAATCGTCGTTGAACAAAGAGATATTCGCATGAAAAACTACTACATGGGACCTTTAACAGAAACGATGCAGGACAAAAATGAGCTGCTTAATAAGCTTGTTAATGAGACATACAGTAAAATTATTTACGGACAACAGCCGCTGGATAGCTTTGATACGATGGTGGACAATTGGAATAAATCTGGTGGTGAGCAAATTACGAAAGAAGTTAATGAATGGTATGATAACGCGCAATAAGAGTTGCATAGCAGTAACGGCAATTAATACACCACATTGGTAACATGTAACGCACATCAAGAGACGACTTGCTTCTAGGGAATATACCTCGCTAGCAGCAAGTCGTTTTTTTTATTGCAAATCGATTAGCTTATATGTTCGGTATGAAAAATGAGAGGAGCGTTCAATCGATGAAACGAAGAAATATACTCGTATGGCTGTTAGTTCTAATTATGCTAGCGCCTACTACAGCCTATGGCGCCAGCGGCTCAGAAGAGAAGCATTGGGGAATCGAACGAATGAAGGCTTGGCAGCAAGAAGGGCTACTGAACGGTTATCCAGATGGCAGCCTGCGACCAGATGAGCCCGTCACGCGAGCGCAGTTTGCTCGTCTGCTGCGAACCGTGCTTCAATATAGTGTTCCACCACAGTCTGAAGCAAAAGCTTTTTCTGATGTGGAGCGTGGAGCATGGTACAGCGATGATGTGGAGGCCGCAGCGGCTGCGAGGATTATTAATGGATATCCAGATGGCAGCTTTCAGCCGAATGAACAAGTAAAGCGTCAGGATGCTGCAATGATGCTAACAGCAGCGTTCAAGCTGGCAGCAGTTAAGGGATCACAATCGATTGAGCGTTTTTCTGATGCAGAGTTGGTAAGCAGCTATGCTAAGGAGTCAATGCAGCGTCTTGTAGATACGGGCATTATGAAAGGCTACAGTGATGGTACAATCAAACCATTGAAAGCGCTGACAAGAGCGGAGGCGGTTAAGTTGCTGGATGAATTGACGGGTGAATTTATTCAAGAGGCAGGTGTTTATAGAGATCGAGTTGTTGATGGCAACCTCGTTATCCATGCTGCTGGCATAACGCTTGAACATATGACGATTAAAGGAAATGTCTATGTGACGGCAGCTGTTGGTGAAGGAGATCTACATCTGAATAATGTACAGATTGATGGTGTGCTCCATATTAACGGTGGCGGCACAAACAGTATTTATATGGATGGGTCAACGATTGATACGATTGTTGTGAATCGATTGGAAGGTAAGGTTCGCGTAGTTATTCGTGATGGTTCGAGTATTGATGAGTTATATGTAGAGCATGATGCGATCATTGAGTTGGATAAGGATTCCTTAATTAAGCTGCTATCATTTTTGAAGGGCGCAGAAGGTAGTAAGCTATCGTCGACTGGGACGATCGAACAGCTGCTGAATGAAGCGGGAATTGCATTACCAAGCACAGATCAAGATGGTGGAGCGTCGGATGGAGGAACAAGCGTAACACCGAATCCTAAGCCAACGACTCCTCCGAAAGATGATTGGACGCTTGTATGGAGTGATGAATTTGACGGAAAAGGAACGAATCTTGATACCAATGGCGTTGATCTTGATAAATGGGGCTATCAGCTAGGAACAGGCTCGCAATATGGCCTAGATGGCTGGGGCAACAATGAGCAGCAATATTATCGTGCAGAAAATATTGCTGTGGAGGATGGTGTATTGAAGGTTACTGCTCAGCAGGAGCAGTTCGAAGGCAAGCCTTACACGTCAGGCCGATTATTCACGGATCCTACATTCTCGCAAACGTACGGTAAGTTTGAAGCGAGAATGAAGCTGCCTGCTGGAGAAGGACTGTGGCCAGCTTTTTGGATGATGCCACAGGACAGTGTATATGGTGTATGGGCTTCTTCCGGAGAAATCGACATAATGGAAGCAAGAGGCAGGCTGCTAGGTGAGATTGGTGGAGCGCTTCATTATGGAGGGACTTGGCCAAACAATAAGTTTGCGGCTAAAACGTATCACTTTCCAGAAGGTGAAGACATTACCGATTATCATGTGTACGGCTTGGAATGGGAGCCAGGTGAGCTGCGCTGGTATGTGGATGGCGAGCTCTATCAAACAATAAACAATTGGGACAGCTGGGGAGAAGATCAGCCTGCCAAGTATGCCTTCCCAGCACCGTTTGATCAACCATTCTATATGATTTTGAATTTAGCAGTAGGAGGTAATTATGACGGTGGCAGAGAACCAGGTGCATCTGATCTTCCTGCGGAAATGCTTGTTGATTATGTGAGAGTTTACGAGCTAACTGGCCGTCCATATAAAGAGCTCACAGAGCCGGAGATTGAAGTAGAGCCGATAGATGCACCGTATAAGGAAGCAATCAATGGCAGCTACGTGCATGATGCTGCCTATGAGCAGCCGATTACTTCGATCACGCAAGATACTCAGCAGCTGAATGAGCAATACTGGAATTTTGTTGCGCTTGAATCTTTTGGTGGTGCAGGGGAACTAGGTGTGGAGGAGATAGAGGGTGATCGCTATGCTAAAGCTACGATTCAGAAGGCAGGTCATGAGACACATTCCCTGCAGCTGATTCAGCACGTGACAGTAGGCAAGGGTCGATGGTATAAGCTGAGCTTCGATGCTCGATCAGAGGAAGCTCGCAGTATGTCCGTTAAGATCGGTGGCGGTGAACAACGTGGCTGGACGGTATACTCAGACAACTATGATATCTCTTTAACGAGTGAGATGCAGCACTATGAAAGAGCATTTCAAATGACTGCCGATACAGATAAGCTTGCACGCTTAGAGTTCAATATGGGGTTGAATGAAAGTCCGATATGGATAGGCAACGTGAAGCTGGAGGAGATTAGTGCACCAGATCCGTATGAGGAGCATGGATATAAGGAGCCGCTTGCGAGTGGCAATCATATTTATAATGGAAGCTTTGATCTAGGGTATATCCATAGACTAACGTACTGGCAGACGGATACCTCTGACGATGCAGAAGCTGAATTTACAGTTGATTCATCACTGCGAGAGCTTCATGTTTCGATTGAAAAGGGTGGTCAGCAAGGGGAAGATGTCGCTCTTGTACAGAAAGGAATTAGCTTGATTGACGGCAATGAATATGAGCTGACGTTTACAGCACGCGCGAAGGAACCACGCAGCATTCAAGTTGCATTAATGAGTGCGGAGGGAGAAGTATACGGTCAGCCAGCTACAGTTAATGTTACTTCACAAGCAGAAAGCTATACTGCTAGCTTTACTATCGAAGGAGCAGAGCAGCCTTCAGGGAAAGTCGCGTTTTGGCTAGGGGGAGAGGAAGGCTCTATATATGTGGACGATATCGTATTGCTGCGTACAACGGATAATAATGTAGGTGAGCTGCCATTAGAGCTGCAATTCCCACTTAAAAACGGCGACTTCTCGAATGGGACGGATAGCTGGAGCGAGCATGTGCAAGGTCGTTATGATGGCTGGGATGAGCATACAAAGCTGGATGTTATAGATGAAGTGCTCGAATATACAGTATGGAGCGCAGGCAATCAGCCATGGGATGTTATGCTATCACAGGCTGGGCTTCAGCTGAAGAAGGATCAAACGTACGTGGTGACTCTGGATGCGAAGGCTTCACTAGACCGTGAGGCAGAGCTAGTGCTTGAAACGGATAGCTATCAGCGCTATGTATCAGAACGAATTGGCTTAACGACTGATTGGCAAAGCTACAGCTATGAGCTGTCCATGGATCAAGATGCGCTGCTATCCTTCAAGCTGCTGCTAGGTAAGCTGGAGAATGCGGAAGAGATTGGCGAGCATACTGTGTGGATCGATAACATACGCGTGGAGGTAAAGGATGCAAGAAGTAAAGCCTTTTTAGCGGTGAATGGGTCCTTTGATGATGGAATGGATGGGTGGCATGCGCATGTGCAAGGTGTATATGATGGTCCGTCGCAGGCAAGCTTTGCCGCTGATCAGGGCGAACTTCATGCAACAATTGAGCATTCAGGAATTAATCCGTGGGACGTGATGGTGTTCCAGGATGAAGTGACTGTGAGCAAGGGGAAAACCTATGTTGTTTCATTCGACGCTCATGCAAGTGCAGCTCGTGATATTGAGGTTATTGTAGAGAATAGTGGATACGCTCGCTCGCTTAATCAACCCGTTGCGTTGACGGGAGATATTCAAAGGTATAGCTATGAATTTACGATGGAGCGTGATGAGAAGGTACAGCTCAAGTTTTTACTAGGTAAGCCGAACGGTGTAACAGGTGATGCCCCTACTCACCACGTATACATCGATAATGTGCGATTCGAGCTCAAAGGGGCTCGGGCTGTTATGGGTGAAGCAGGTGAAGTAGAGAGTGCTGAGCATGAGTTGATTGTTCAGTAAGAGGCCGAGCGAATGCGTGTGTACAGGTTAGTTGAAGATGGTTAAGTTTGCTGCATATGCATAATGTATAACACAAGCAAGGTACAGGTATAGCACAACCATGAACGTAAATAGCAGTGGCAAAAGCGAACTGCATCTCTTTAGTTAGCTAGTCTAGCGAAGAGATGCAGTTTTTGGTGTACACAACCATGAATCAAATTGTTGTTATATATATGTGTTAGGGTGTATCTATTCGACGAATCGTAAAATTCGCTTATACATTAAAAAGCTTAGGAGAAAATTTTATGATTTATTGCTGGAGGTGACTCATTTTACAATACTTGTAAAATGAGAGGGGTTTCGTTATACTTATACCTAGATTTACGATGTATCGTAATTATAGGTATAGGAGGGAAGTTCGCTAGCGATGAAAATTAACAAGGAGCTTATGAAGGGCAGCACAGTTATCCTCATCCTCTCTATGCTCGATAGAGCGGATATGTACGGCTATGAAATGACAAAAGAAATTGAAAAAAGCTCGGCTAATGTGTTTACCTTAAAAGAGGGTACGCTATATCCAATCCTTCACACGCTAGAAGTAGAAGCGATGGTGGAGTCTTATTGGAACGAGCAAGGTGGGCGAAAGCGAAAGTATTATCGAATTACGGAAAGCGGCAGGCAGCAGCTACAGGAGAAGCGTAAGGAATGGACGCTCTTTCGTAACACGGTCGATCGTGTAATCGGGGGGGCTCGGTATGAATGAGAAACAAATGGCGGCTCATCCTTTAGTAGCCGCCTATGTTGAGGAAGTTTGTAATCATGTCAAGGCTAAGGACGTACATAAGAATATTGCAGATGAGCTGCAAGGGCATCTGTTGGAGCGCATAGAAGATCTCAAAGAACTTGAGCAGTTAAGCGATGAAGAAGCCATCGCTGCCGCAGTGAAAGGAATGGGAGATGCGCGAGAGGTTGGCATCGGACTTAATGCTGCACATAAGCCTAAGACAGAGTGGAGCGTTGTTGCTACTTTTGCTGTGATGCTTCTATTGGCTGTCGTTGCACTATTTGTTATGCCTAATGAATTGAGATTTAGTGTGGCATATAAGCTTGTTATAGCTTTAGTAGGCTTGATTTTGATGGTTGCAGCTTACTTTTGCAATTATCAAAAACTTGCACGCTGGTCATGGGCGCTGTATGGAATCACAATTGTTTTTATGGTTTATGTGTTATTATTCGGGACAGAAATAAACGGCATGCGGGAGTGGCTATCGTTAGGTAGGTATGGCTTTAATATTAGTGAAGTATCCCCTTATTTACTTATTGTTGCAATTGCCGGAGTTCTCTATAACGATCAAAAAACTGAGCACACAAGCAGAGAAATGTCGTTAATGATCGTCTGCAAGCAGCTTGTCGCTTTTATATTGCTGCCGATGCTCGTATATGTTTCGACTCCTACGATGAGTAGTTTAGTTATCTACTCGCTTGGACTTTTTGTTCTGCTGCTCGTGTTTGGGAGATGGCGCTTTACGCTGGCTGCAGCAGGTACATTGATTGCAGGTATGGTGCTTCTGCTTTCGTATAATACCTCTAAATTTTCGTATATTTATTTACGTCTTACTGGCATGTTTAGTAATGACCCAAATGTTAACTATCAAGCATTGCGCTCTATGGAAGCAATTAGTGCGGGAGGACTGTGGGGACAAGGGGTCGGTGTTGCAAATCCAAGATTACCGTTTGCTCACTCTGAAATGATGTATACTTATCTCGTTTACAGCTTAGGCTGGATATTCGGCTCAGTGATCGTATTAGTCGCACTTACCTTTGTATGGCGGACGACTCAGATGGGGCTGAAAACGAAAGATATGTATGGAAGAGCGCTAATTATCGGCATTTGCAGCATATTTGGTCTGCGCTTGCTTTGGAACTTACTAATGTGTCTCGGCATAGTTCCAATTGTTGGAATCACGCCTCCTTTTCTGCACATAAGCTCAGCCTCCATACTTGAATTTGGCTTGATGGGTTTTATGCTTGGTATATACCGTAGAAAAGATATGATAAGCCAGCGGCAAAGCTTTCACTCTGCTTTAAGCAAGTAAAGAAGTGTAATTATGCATATTGCTTCTTAACAATAGCAAATGAGGTTATTCATAAAGTGCAAGTATATCAGAAGTGTCTAAGGATACTACAAGAGTTGAACTGCCTAGTTATACAATAGAAGAGCTGACTTCAGTTCTTGATATTTTAATATTTAACGCGGAGCAACTGAGTATCGTTCAATAAATTAACAAGTACAGCCTTGGTACTAATTCCAAGGCTGTTTTCTTTTTTCAATGACCATATTAAATGCGTATGTTGTTTTACACATGAAAAAAGCTTTATAGGGGAAGTTCCGTCGACTAATCCTTGAACAAAATTTCACATTTTTCAAAAAAATAGCTTAGGAAATAGCTAAATCGAGTCATTCGAACTTACTTATTCGCTTTGTATACTATAACAGTATGAAATAAATAATGAACGGAGTCGTAAATAATGAGCGTTGTACCTACTGAAAGATTAAAAAATTCTTCTAGGATTAAAAAAACACAACGTAATGCAAATGTTCGGCAAGCCATCTATCAATCCATGTGGAGATGGCATTTCTACGCAGGTATTATTTTTGCTCCTTTCTTAATCATTCTTGCTTTCAGTGGGGCAGTCTACTTATTCAAACCGCAAATTGAGGGCTATCTGTATAAAGATATGCTAACGGTTCGAGAAGTCGGAACGACTCCATTATTACCTTCTGAAATTATTGGCAAGATGATGGATCGCTACCCTGATGCAACGATTTCATCGATAACACTAAGCGATCTACCAAATGCTTCAGATGTCATGTCAGTGAACTTAAACGGAACAATGACAACCATGTACGTTAATCCGTATACAGGAGACGTATTAGGGGTGTTAAACAGTAATGAAACCTTTTCTGCATTTTTCAAAAAAATGCACAGTGAATTAGTCATTGGTGGGACTTGGGCAAATCGACTTGTTGAGCTAGCAGCTTGTTGGGGAATCATTTTATTACTAACAGGGTTATTTCTTTGGTTTCCTCGAAACAAAGCTTCCATATGGGGCACGATCTTACCTCGTTTAAGTAAACCAGGTAGCCGTATATTTTGGCGCGACCTTCATGCAATTCCAGCTTTTTGGTTATCTCTATTAATCACACTTCTCATCGCCACAGGGCTACCTTGGTCTGGTGTGTTTGGTGGACAAATCGATAAATTAGCTAATTCTACAAATACCAATACACCCCCATATGCTTATAGTTTTGGAGAAAAACCCAACTCTGTTACGGTAGCAAAGGATATTGCAGAAGATCTACCCTGGGCTGTTGAAAGTCTACCAGTTCCGAGCTCAGCTAGCAGTGGCTATCTGCCTTTGAACATTGATCATGTTGTTCACATTGCTAACAATCAGAATGTGTTGCTACCTTATACTATTACAACGCCCCAAGGAGAAACTGGAGTATTTACACTTTCCACTTCGCATGTAAAGCCTGGTAATAATGCAACGTTACATATTGATCAATATAGTGGGGCGGTTCTAACTGATGTGCGTTATTCAGATTACGGTATTATGGCTAAAGCCATTTCTCTAGGTATTGCTTTTCATGAAGGGAAATTGTTTGGTTTGGCCAATCAAATCATCGGTTTGATCGCTTGTCTAGGGCTAATAGTAATAGCAGTTAGTTCTTATATCATGTGGAAAAAAAGAAAACCTAAGGCTAAGTTAGGTGCACCTACACAACCACAGAATAAGAAAGTTACGTTCGCTATCTTTCTAATGATGTTAATTTGTGGTGCAATTATGCCCCTAGTCGGATTATCTATTCTTGTTGTTTTAATTCTTGATGTTTTAATCATTCGTAGAATCAAGCCTCTACGGCATTGGTTTTCCTTGTAGGAAGGTGAATTATGAGTACTAAATCTAATCGCGTGCTTTACTTATTGACATTTCTTCTGGTTCTTATTGTTCTATGTAGTTGTACTGCTAATGTATCCAACACGGATGATAATGGCTTAAAACCACATTTGAGCGTAGATCTTCAAGTACCACCCAACATTGAGACTAATGAAGCTACAACTTTGACTATTTCGGTTCAAAAAGAGAATCAGCCATTTGAACAAGCTAATGAAGCACAATTTATCATATGGACAGAAGAAAATCCCGAAGATAAAATTGCTATACCTGCTATTCAGCATTCACCAGGGGTTTATAAGGCACAATATATCTTCTCTTCAGAAGGTCTCTATATAATCCAGAGTCATGTCATTGCTTCTGATATGGAGGTTTTTCCATCCAAAAGAATAGCTATTGGAATGGATGCTATAAAGCACTTAGCACACCTTGAACAACAAGATGACAACAAACCTGAAGCTCCTACAGGGCACAGTCATCATTAATTTGAAAAGCAGGGAATTCAACGGAATAGCACTTGCTTTTTATGACTGTTTATTCAAGCGCATGCTAGCTGTATGACGCTCTTTCGATACGGCCACAGGAGACAGAGCTTTTCCTAGACCGTATGGCGGCATATTGACATAGATCGATTCGTAGCTGCCAGCCTTCAACTGATACGTTTCATGATAGACAGCAACCGCTCCACTGCTGCTTCCGACCTTCTGATTAAACTTCTTCCATGCGTGCATATGCTTTTCTTGTTTAGAGTAGGCTAACAGCGCATCTGTAGAGTGCCAGTATTGAATCATGACCGTCGTTTTTAAGCCAAAATAGCTTTCCATTGATAAAAATCCAAGCTTTGACTTATGTGTATACAGCTCTTGAATCATTCCAGGCATCGCAAAAAATACTGGCAGCCATTTGTGCAATGCCCACCATTTGTTAATGCGCATCCCGATTAGAAACACGACGATATCTTGATCGTTATCTACTGTATAACGCCCCTTTAAGATCGCAGCTGACATACAATTAACCTCCTTCAAAGTAGCAGTAAAATTAATAAGCAGTTAATCAGAGAAATTAAATTCAAGCAATGCATGTTCACACCATTCGATTGCTGCAATTGTCGTCCGTTTACCATAATCTAGCGTAAGCAGCCAGTATTGCGCATCCTTTTCTTCCTTTGTTACATGTTCAGTAATGGACTGCTCAATCGCTACATAAGTTGCATATCGTTCTTCAAGCTTTGACTTATACTCCTGCAATGTATGAATAGTCTGCTGTCTGGACTGATGATTGCCGAAAAAGAGCTTAAGAAGCACTTCATTGCGTTCAACAGGAATCTGCTTTATCGGCTGCTCTAGCCAATGTCGCAGCACCTCTTTACCTTTGTCTGTAAGCTCATATTCATTACGATCGGGCTTACCCGGCTGTGAGGATGTTTCAATCGTTGCTAACCCATCCTCAGTAATCAGCTTCAGTGTCGGATAGATTTGTCCGTAGCTAATTTTCCAAAAATGCGTCAAGCTGCGATCAATCAATTGTTTAATGTCGTATCCAGACCGGCATGATGTTGTTAATATTCCGAGAATTGCGTATGTCGTATCGTTATAATTTTTCAAGTGATCACCTATCCTTTAGATATATATCTTTTAGATACATGATATCACGTGTTAGAAAATAACGGAATAGTTATTTTTTATATTGAATGAAGAAGGTTAGTAGTGGGTATGTTAGGGACATTACAGCGTAGTAAGGTGAAGGAGGTTTACAGCATGGGAAGAAGACGCAGATCTTACGCAGTGCCTGATGTTCAGCAAGCGATGCAGCAATTTAAAGCAGACGTCATGAGAAAGGAAGGCTACACAGTTGATCCGGCTCGTCCAGATGATGTGAAGTATGAAGTAGCCAAGGAACTCGGCGTTCTATTGCAGCCGTCTGATAATGGGCAGCTTACGACAGAGGAAGCGGGTCATATTGGTGGGAAAATTGGCGGGTCTATGGTAAAAGAGATGATTCGGCTCGCTCAGGAAAAGCTGGCTGATAATCAGAAGCAATAATATAAATTCAAGCATTGTTAATCTCACAAAAAGGCATGTCAGAGCATATTATTACCGCTCATGATATGTCTTTTTTTACCATGCAAAAACTAGGAAAAAAGGCGCGTTTATTTCACTATTTTTCCTTAATGTGTATTATAATGAATCTGCAATTGCTATAGCATCAAAGTTATAACATCAGGGAGGAATTATTACACATGGTTTGGAAAAAGTTTATTGCATTTATCTTTAGCTGTACATTACTTTTTACGGTGCTTTCTGAAGTGTCAGCTGCTTCTTTTTACGCAAGCATTGACAACATTACGTTAAAGGAGTCGCCATATTCGATTGGTGATGGCTGGACTGTGGATGGTTCCTTTAGTTCGAACGCACCCTATTCAATGGCGATTGGTAAAAATCAGTATGTAGCCGTTGGTCCTTACGGCTCGATTATGACGTCGAAAAACGGCCGCAACTGGAAAGCAACATCTAAATTCAACAATTACCAGCTAACGACGATTGCATATAATGGCAGTAACTATTATATGTTTGGCTCGAACACGGAGTATGAAAACAATGTTGCATGGTCTCCATCTGAACTGTTTGTTTCTAAGGATGCATTAACGTGGGAAAAGATTGATTTTAATCCTGGCGAATCGATTCATTATCTAAATTGGAACGGTAAGCAGTTCCTTGCGGTAGGTCAAAAGCATATATATACGTCTACTGATGGGCGCAAGTGGACACAACGCTTTAGTCTTACGGATAACTACGGCAATCATTATCTTCATTACGAGAATTCTACATATTTTATTTATGGCTTCGAAAACTATAAAGTATATACATCCAAGGACGGCATAACGTGGACAACAAAGTCCATGGATACGAAGGCAAATGTTCAAGACTTTGTCTGGGTTAAAGATCGTTATATTGGGGTAGGAGATGGCATCTTTACATCTAAGGACGGCCTCTCTTGGACAAAGCAAAGTAAGTCACCTAGCAACGTCAGCCTAAGTTACCTATACTACGACAGCAAGCAATTTGTAGCTACTGGTTATATTTATACGAATGGAATTGGTAAACAGGTATCTTATACCTCTAAAGATGGCGTTAATTGGACGAAGCATGACTTATCAAATTTGCAAACACAAATTTATATTATTTATCCGGTTGATGGTGGATATGCAGGTTTAGCTTCTAATAAAGCAGCTGATCGACCTGATGGTACGTATTCAATATTCTCCAAGGATGGCGTGAGCTGGACGTACAGTCTTGTCGGAACATCGCTTGGTGGAGAATTTAGCGGTATTGCCACGAACGGTAAGCGTACGGTCGCTGTAGGTTTAAATGGAAGTATCATCTACACAGATGATGGATCTAACTGGAAAGGTGCTACTCCATTTCCCACGGATAAGAACGGTGGTAGAGCGTATTTATTCGACGTTGCATGGGGAGCGAATAAATTCGTAGCAACCGGTAATGGTGGAATCTACACATCAACGAATGGGGTAAATTGGAAGAAAGAGAATGTTCTAGATGAATATGGACAACTACGAGACATCCTTTGGACTGGTAAATTCTTCATTGCCTCAAGTCAAGTAAGTGGCGTGTACTATTCCAAGGATGGCGTGAAATGGTCGAAGGTGAAAAGTTTAAGCATAGGTGATTATTGGCTAAACTCAATGGTTTGGGATGGTAAGCGCATAGTTGCTACGTTCCAGATGTACAATAACGGAGATCAATACACACGTGTTATGCAGACGACCAATGGTACGACCTGGACAACTCTTGCAACCATTGATGTTGTTAATATGCATATCGCATGGAATGGTGAGAAGTATATTGCTGTAGATTGGTATAATGCTGCTCGACTGTACACTTCTACCGATGCAAAAAAATGGACACGTGCAAAAGTTAATTTGGATGCTGAGGATGATCGCTTTGAATTCGTGACAGCATTCGATGGATATTTCTTTGCCTTCAACGATTCACTGAAGGTTGTTGGCGATGATTATATCGATTATAACTCTTATTACACGTCTAAAGACGGTGTGAAATGGACAGAAGTGGCTGTCAATGATCCGTATAACCAAGAGACATACGGCAATATCATGATGATAGACGGAATAAAAGCTCATAATAAATATATTTTCGTAGGAGCTTACGGGAAGATCATGTATGCAAGTGAGCTTCAGTTAGGAGATCCAATAACGATCACCGTACTTGGATCAAAGCTTAATACTTCAGCTGATCAAGGTAAGCCTTATATCGAAAAAGGGACGACCTATGTGCCGCTTAAAATTATCGGCCAAGCACTAGGCTATAGCATCTCGTGGGATCAAAAAACGCAAAGCGTAACCTTCGAAAAAGAAGGTGAAAAGACGGTTTTCAAAAATATTCAGCTGAAAAGTGGAAGATCCTATGTACCGTTACGTGAAATATCCGAGAGCTTAGGCTATAAGGTTAACTATGAGAAAACGGATAAAGGAATGTTTATTGAAATAACTAAATAGTTTACTAAATAAAAATACACATTTTATATGTGTATTTTTATTTTATTTGTTTATATATGGTAGACAATTTTCGTGTTATATGTGAAAATTTTTGATAGTAACAATAATAAATGAATTTTATCAGTGTATGTAAAAGATAGATATATTTAAGTCTATATTACTTGTGCAATTTGCAAGCTCTATCGTATTAGAATCTATTAGGAGAGGTTTACACATGAAAAATGTCTCGTTAACGCCTGATATGTTACCGTTTCCGTACTTTTTGGTTAATCACGAGCTGGACATAATGATGGTAGCCGAGTGTGTAAAACACTATTTTCCAGACGCGAGAAATTTTTTAGAGCTAGTGGATGCGGGCAGCAAGCAAAAGGCGATTAAATGTATAGGGGAGTCTGAATCAGCGTACAGACTTGAGCTTCAACTTCTTACAAAGCACAATAAATGCACGTTATTCGAAATCTATGTTAATTATGAATCTCCAGATCAGATCCATCTGTTTTGTATCGATAAAGAAAGCCAAGTTGAGCATATACGCTCACAATTATCAGGGCTTGAATATAAATTTATGAATGTAACACATTCCTTGCTGGAAGAGAAAATTAATCTTGAGCAGTCAATTGAACAAATGCAGCAAACTGTAATTGAGCATGATAATTTGGCGACTGTCGGTAAGATGGCAGCAAGCATTGCTCATGAAATACGGAATCCATTAACGAGTGTACGAGGGTTCGTTCAGCTACTGCGACCCCACTTGCTTGAAATAGGCAAGGAGCATTATGCAGATGTCGCGATATCAGAATTGGATCGCGCGAATGATATTATTTATGAATTTCTCAATACGTCGAAGCCTTCCAAGCCGTCGCTAGAGCAAGTAAGTATTGTATCTGTGATCGAGGAAGTTATGCTGCTTAGTCAAAGTGAATCACTGCTCAATGATTGTCACTTTCAATATCGCCGTCCGGACATTGATATGCTTCTCTTCATAGACGTAAAGCAGTTTAAACAAGTACTGCTCAATCTCATTAACAATGCAATGGATGCGATAAAGGTAAGTGATAATCGAAAAAATGGAATAATCTCGATTGATATTTGTCATCTATATAATAATGTCGAAGTTCACATAACTGATAACGGCAGTGGAATTGAAAAGGCGAGCATTGAAAACATATTCACTCCTTTCTACACGACTAAGGAAAGAGGTACAGGTGTCGGGCTGGCTGTATGTCAGCGTATTATTAATGAGCATAACGGTAAGATAGAAGTACATAGCCAAATAGGGAAAGGGACAACCTTCATAATAACGCTGCCCCTTACTCAAAGCGTGGATAATGATTGTGAGCTGAAATGCTTATGTTAGTTGAATTTACGAATCATAACTAAACTTAGGATCAATAATTTGGATAAATTGCTTCGCTGCATGTGAAAGTGGAACTTGATTAGCGTAACAGATGCCGATGCTGCGCTCTGGAATCGGCTCCTCCAGAATCAGCTCATGAAGCAGTCCATTGTCAATATAATGTTGAGAGAATTGCTTCGTTACACACGCTACGCCAAGATTAATTTTTGCAAAATCAAGTAATAAGTCATGCGAGCCCAGCTCGAATACAGGTGAAAGTGTAATTCCTTTTTCTTTAAAATATCGATCAATATAAACGCGAGAGATCGCTTTTTTCTCTAGACAGATCAGTGGCAGCTCTATGAGCTGCTGCAGCGTGATCGGTGCCGCAGAGAGAGAGCGATACTTTTCACCACCAACAAATATATCGTGTACATTCTTACATGGAATAGCACGGATGCTGCTATCACTTATAGGCAGGTTGCATATGCCAAGATCAGCCTTGCCTTCTTTAATAAACTCGCATATCTCAGTCGTCGTTCCGTTTAGAATTTTCAGCTTAATGCCAGGGAATTGATTGTAGAACTGTTCGAGATAAGGCAATAGATAATAGCGAGAGATCGTATCACCTACACCAATATGCAGTTCACCGATCATCATGTTTTTGAATTCCAGCATTTTTTCTTCGCCGATATGAAGAAGATTAAGGGCAGCACGTACATGCTCATACAGCAACTTACCTTCCGTCGTTAACGATACTCCTCTTGCAGTCCGATTGAATAGCATGATATCTAATTCCTTTTCAAGCTTTTGAATCGATTGACTGACCGCAGATTGCGTCATATATAGCTCCTGAGCAGCTTTAGATATACTTGATTGCTTGCTCACCTCTTCAAATACCCGATATAGATCCAAACTCTTCTTCATATTAACCACCCTAATATCACATATTATAGATATTAATTTTACTTATGATTTGTACAAATGTATAGTTAATTTGTAGTAATAACATATTCGATCATCATTAGCACATGTTCGATTAAAGGAGAGTTTATATTGCAAAGAGTAGTTGGTACAGTAGTAAGAGGACTTCGTGGTCCAATTATTAATCAAGGAGACGATATTGAACAAATCGTGGTTGATACTGTATTAAACGCAGCAAACGCAGAAGGCTACACGATCGAAGACCGTGATATCGTCACGATTACTGAGTCAATCGTTGCACGAGCACAAGGAAACTATGCGTCAATTGACAATATTGCAGAAGATGTGCGCGCTAAATTCGGCAGCGATACTGTCGGTGTAATCTTCCCTATCTTAAGTCGTAATCGCTTCGCGAATTGCTTAAGAGGCATTGCAAAAGGCGTACAAAAGGTTGTACTTATGCTAAGCTTCCCATCTGATGAAGTGGGGAACCACCTTGTTAGCGTTGACGAGTTGGATGAGAAAAACATCAATCCTTGGACTGATGTATTAACAGAAGCTGATTTTAGAGCGAATTTTGGATATAAGAAACATACATTTACAGGCGTAGATTACATCGATTACTATAAATCGATCATTGAAGCAGAAGGTGCTTCATGCGAGGTTATATTCTCTAATCAGCCTAAAACGATACTTAGCTATACAAAGAGTGTGCTTACATGTGATATTCATACACGTAAACGTACGAAAAAGATATTGCTAGCTGGCGGAGCAGAGAAAGTATACGGCTTGGACGATATATTGTCACAATCCATTAATGGCAGCGGCTATAACGAAGCATACGGCTTGCTTGGTTCTAATAAAGCGACTGAGGACTCCGTAAAGCTATTCCCGAATAACTGTCAGCCGCTTGTTGACGGAATCCAAGCGAAGCTTAAGGAAGCAACAGGTAAGACAGTGGAAGTTATGGTATACGGTGACGGTGCATTCAAGGACCCTGTTGGGCAGATATGGGAGCTAGCCGATCCAGTTGTCTCACCAGCCTACACAGCAGGCTTGGCGGGTACACCGAATGAAATTAAGCTGAAATACTTGGCAGACAACAACTTCTCGCATTTGCGTGGAGAGGAACTAAAGCAGGCGATTGCTAGCTATATTCAAAATAAAAATGACAATCTCGTCGGTGCGATGGAAGCACAAGGCACAACGCCTCGTCGTTTAACTGACCTGATTGGTTCGCTTTCCGACCTAACTTCAGGTAGCGGTGACAAAGGAACACCAATGGTTTACATCCAAGGCTACTTCGATAACTATACAAAATAAGCACGAACATTAGAAAAAGAGGCTGGGACAAAACTAGCTTCGCATACACGCTAACCGAAGTAACGGAACTAAGAAACCTTATTCCCATGTAAAGGCACCCAAAAAAAATGTAACGGAACTCAGCGCCGCTATGAGGTCAATTCGAGGTGGAAAACACAGAAATTGCACCAATAACGCCTGTGAGTTCCGTTAGCATTTATGTAGGGCTGCTTTTGGTTAATTAACGTCGCTCAGTTCCGTTAAAACTTCAACTTGTTCCTGATCAGCGGAAATTTTGCAGTTAAAATTCAAGTCCAGAACGCTTTACATCGGTAAAGCATTCTGGATTTTTCTATTGGAGTTAGGTTTTGTCCCAGCCTCTTTTTTGTCTTGCTATATCGAATGATTGTAGCCGGTAGCTCAAAATTTAGATCGAACTGAATGCAAACATTATTTCAACCTCACAAACTAATTCACCGTTAACTGTAGCGACACCTTTTCCTTTGACAATTTCCAATATTCTATCGACTAAAAGAAATGGATATCTATGAGGGATAACCTTTTGAATACGTTCAATACCAAGCATGGTTTGTCCTCCTCTGAACATTCTATTACCATTTTACCTCCATTTGGAAAAATGGACCATAACTTATATATTGATGGATATCATTGACGATGGTGTTATTACGCCAGTTTTACACGCGTTGTGGGCGAACCCGAATCGTAGATTGAGCATTGCCATTAGGAGCAAGCTGCTGAACACCTTTGCCAACATTCATACCGTTGACCGGCGCCATCCATGGCTCTATGCATATGAACGGCTTGTCCTGCAATGCCCATAGCACGATATATTGATATACCTCATCGTATTCAAGCGTTACCTTCAGCGATCTAGCGCGATCAATCATCGAGCAGCTACCTTCTTCGAGTTGATCGTAGATGACATTCGATTCATTCTGCTCAAAATTAAATTGGCCGTTCACCATGCTGCCCGGCAGCATTTCGTTATAGCTGGATGATGGAATAGTGAGCTCAAGCGCTACCTTATCCTCTACATAAAAGTAAGGGTGATAGCCAAGATAGTAAGGCATTACCTTACTGTCCTTATTCGTAACGCTAGCCTCAATCGTTAATCCATCCTTATTAAGCGTATAGGTCATAACAAGACGGAAGTGGAATGGATATCGCTCGCGTGTAGCTTCATCATCAACAATCTCTAACGTAATCGATGCTTCTCGATCATCTGCATGCACTGCGATAACACGACCAGGCAGCTGCCGTGCAAAGCCATGCTGCTTTAGCTGATACGCTTTTCCTTCATATGTATACGTTTCATCCTCTAAATAGCTGCTAATCGGAAACAAGATCGGATTGCCCCCGCGTATGTTTTTACTTTCGTCCTCAAGCGTTGCTTGATCAAGATAGAATATCTGCTCCCCTTGGTACACGTATTTGCTTATAATACAGCCGCGTTCAGTCACAACTTCGATATAGCTTTCACTTTCTCTATGCTCAAGCACATAGGTTTCAAATTTCTCTTGTTTTTTGCTGTAGCTATACATTCGTTAGTTTCCTCCTATGATTTGCCTTTCAACCTTCGCTGCAGGTCTCTTACTTCATAATACCGAAACCAAAAGAGGCAAGCAACGAGCACAGCTTGCTATATGAATGAACATAGCTAAAAACAAGATCTAATCATTACGATAAATAACCAATCGTTGTAGTATGGTGCAAGTTTTGTATATTCCGTAAGATGAAGGAAAGGAGGAGCGCTATGGGTAAATTATACAAATACCGCTGGCAATTTCTAATGATTGCCCCCGCAATTATATTGTTGTTTATGTTTTCCTATATTCCGATGGCAGGAATTATGATCGCATTTCGCGACTTTCGGATTGGTTCTTCCATATGGAGCAGTCCGTGGATCGGCTTTGATAACTTTGAATTTCTGTTTGAACCGCAATTTTGGGTTGTCGTAACCAATACGCTTTATATTTCCGTACTTAAGTTCATATTTGGATTTCCAGCACCAATTGTGCTTGCCCTAATGATTAATGAAGTAGCTCATGCTGGATTTAAGCGATTTGTGCAATCTGTAAGCTATTTGCCTCACTTTTTTTCTTGGATTGTAGTCGCTTACATCTTGCAATCATTTCTGACATTGGACGGTGGTTTTGTTAATGATCTGATCTCCAAAGCAGGTGGAGAACCGATATTTTTTCTTGGCTCCACAGAGTGGTTTAGACCGATGATTATATCGAGTGGTCTGTGGAAGGAGATTGGCTGGAATTCGATTCTATATTTAGCGGCAATAACTGCAATCGATCCGCAGCTCTATGAAGCGGCAAAGGTTGAGGGAGCTGGAAGATGGGCACAGATTCGCTACATTACGTTCCCGGGCATATTGCCGACGGTATCCATCGTTTTAATATTGAGTATTCCTAGCTTAATTACAGTAGGGATGGATCAGATCTACCCGATGATGAATTCAGCCAATATGGAAGTGGCGGATGTACTGGATACGTATGTATTGCGTAGTGGTCTGCAGCAAGGTTACTTTGGCATGGCAACAGCAGTAGGCTTGCTATCATCGATCATCGCATTGCTGCTCGTTCTTTCGACGAATCAGCTTTCACGAAAAATCAACGGAGAAGGGCTTTGGTAACGATGAAAACTTCCATTCAAGAAAAGCTGGGACAGGTAATCATTATTGGCCTGCTAGCACTCCTATGTCTTTCGGTACTATATCCCTTCTTATATATGCTTGCGATCTCGCTCAACGAAGGCTCTGATGCGGCAAAAGGAGGTATCTATATATGGCCTCGAGCATTTACACTGCTCAACTATGAGATCGTGCTTGGCAATGAAGTGATTCGTCACGCCTATCTTATTACCATTGCTAGAACGGTGATCGGGACCGTTACAGGACTGCTTGTTACGCTTATTGCTGCTTACGGCTTATCGTATCGCTTGCTGCCATTAAGAAAAGTGTTCCTAGGCTACATCCTCATTACGATGCTGTTTAACGGAGGATTAGTGCCGTTTTATATTCAGCTGTACAACGTAGGTCTTGTGAATACGTTTTGGGTATATATCATTCCGGGCATGTTTTCAGCGTGGAATATGTTCGTCATGTTGAAATTCATTCAAGGCATACCAGATGCATTAATCGAATCTGCTGAGCTTGATGGTGCAAGTCCGGTTCGAATATTGTTTCAAATTATTGTTCCGTTATCAAAGCCGATGCTAGCTGCTCTCGGATTATTTACAGCAGTGGGGCATTGGAACGATTGGTTTGCAGGCGCTTTTTTCGTAAGCTCACAGTCATTAATACCTGTACAAACGTTTCTGCAGCAGCTGTTGTCAGCTTCAGACTTGTCGGCTGTGCTCGGGTCCAATACGAATCAGGAGGCATTAGCGCGAGGCTCTCAAATGCAAAATATTACGCTAATGTCAATTAAGATGGCTGTTGTGATGGTAAGTGCTATTCCAATATTGTGTGTGTATCCATTTTTACAAAAATATTTCGTTAAAGGCGTTCTAATAGGATCGGTGAAAGGGTGATTACAGCATTACAGCTAAAGTGGGGTGATGCAAGGTTCCTATACTTTGAAGCAAGTTAAGTTAATGATATGGGGGGAAGTTTTATGTTAAAAGCAAATAAGCTCAGTCTAGCAGTATGTCTATTGGCACTATTACTCGTTCTATCGGCATGTTCATCAGGAACAAAGGAGCAGGTCAATACTAACAATGGGGTTGAAGGCCAATCGAGCGATAAGCCAACGAATCTATCATTTGAGCTATGGCTCGGATGGTCAGCTACGATTAATAATGACAGCTTGGTACAGAAGTATTGGGAGGAACAGGAGCCTGGTGTTGCAGTTACATTGGAAGCCACACAAGGAGATGCCATTACCGCATTGAATTTAAAGCTGAATACGGGCGGATTTAAAGATGCCGCTGTTTTCAACCGCAGTGAAGTCGTTAAAAATGCGATGAAAAATTCAAACAGTATTCTTTCGTTAGAGCAGTACTTTGACATGCCCGATCAATATCCGAATCTAGCTTCCATTCCTAAGCAGTATTTGGATGCAATGCGCGATGAAGATGGACATATCTGGTCCATTCCGACATGGTTTGATCAAGATCCTAGCAATCCTTGGCCAGGCTGGGCATCAGTCACATGGCTTGTTCGCTCCGATCTCGTTGAGCAGGCAGGAATGAAGCTGGAAGACTTGTCAACGATTGAAGGTGTAGAGCAATTTTTAAGAAAGGCCGCCGAGCTTAAGGATGCTTCAGGGAAACCAATTAACCCGATGGGCTTTTTAATGGACCCTAATGATACGGCTGGATGGAACGATGAAAATGCCGTGCTCAGTGCTTTTGGTGTGACAACTGGCGGTGCGGGCGGAGTCATACCAGTCGAGAAAAAGGACGGCGAATTCGTACTGCTCTATGATGATCCACAATATAAAGCGGCTTATCAATGGCTTAACAAAATGTACCGTGAAAAGCTAATCGATCCAGAGGTTGTTACAGATAAAAAAGAACGCTACAAAGAAAAAAACAAATCAGGCAGAACAGCGCTTAATGTAGGCAGCTTCTGGAATGTTGATGCATCGGTATGGGAAACATTGGATGGTCCTACAGAGCCAGGCTGGTATTATGAGCCTATTCCTCATCCGAAGGTGGAAGGAGTCGAAACAGTAGGATCGAATCAGGTAGTGAATCCTTATCCGGGTTATGATGTGTATATTAATAAAAACACGAAAAATCTAGAAGCGATTCTAACCTTCTTCGATTACAGCCTGCAGCCTAAGGCCGAACAGCAGCAGGTTATTAATGAAGGACCTGCCGGATTGTATTGGGACTGGATCGATGCACCGCTTGGCAAATGGAAATACATTGATGAGCAATATAGCACAGCACGCAATTCTGGTGATGTTGCTCAGAAATCAACCGTTACGCCGGAGCTGTATATGATCTCTTCTTACAACAATGACTGGTATCCGTGGTGGAACTTTGGCGAAGCGGATAAGCAGGGAAGCTTTAAAACACAGCAGTTCACGCAAGCGATCGGACAGATGGGAGGGGTAAGAAGCGCCCATACGCACGATATGGTAACTGCGAAACCGGGTGGACTATGGGAAAAGTATGCACCAGAGCTTGAAAATCTTCGCAAGGAATATCGTGCTAAGCTGATTATGGCTAAGGATGAAGCTCAATTCGAGGAAGCGTGGCAGCAGTTTAGAGATGCCCTTGAAAAACGAGCACATTGGAGTGAACTGAAGGAAGAATGGCATGAGTCCTATGAGGTGCTTGTACAAACGAACGGTGAATTTTAATGAAGCTGGAGCAACCCTTTTTTGGGGTGCTCCCTTTGCCGTTTCTTGTCATCTGTGCGGAAGGGAGTAGAATGCATGCTAAGGATGTTTGAGCGAATTGTCATTCAGGTGACAAGCACGCTTAATTTAAGACGTAAGATTCTGCTATTGTACGGAATCATTGTTATTGTACCGACAATTATTATTAGTATCATAGCTGTTAACTACTCCTTACAGATTGTTCGTGATAATTATATGGTTACCATTCAAGAAGCGGTTAAACAAACCTCGCAAAATATTCAATACCGTAAACAAAGCTATGATCTGCTCATCGTTCGTACGGCTACGGATGGGGAACTAATCGCTCGTCTATCAAGAGAGCATAAAGATATGTTCGATCAGCACGCTACTGTCGAATATGTTGACCGTTCCTTTGCAACGACGAGCAAGCATCTAACAGGTATTCGCAGCTTTCGAATCTATCACAACAACCCTACGTTAGTCCAAGACGGGAGCCTACTATGGAAGCCGGAAGATAGGCCGTTTGCTGGTAGATCGGAATCCATGTGGTATGAAGAAGTTTTACAGGCTGAAGATTCGCCGCTATGGGTCAATGTACCGCTTTCAGAAAAATGGATGCTAGTCTCTCATAAAGTGATTGCATCTAATGGTGAAGGAATAGGGGCAATCTTCATGGAGTTGAATTACGAAGAAGTGTTCGGCACCCTGCTTAACCGCCCGTTTAATGGAATGGGAGAGCTTTACATACTAGATCATTCACAGCATGTTATTGCTTCCTCAGACAACAGTCAAATTGGCTTGGTCAATGAATACTTTACTAATATGCAGGCTCATACAGGCTCAGAGAGTACCGAAAGCTTTATGGACAATGGGAAGCAGTATTATGTACAGGAGATCGGAGCTGGCTGGCGTGTTATAGGAGCCATTCAGCTTAATCAGTTGGAGAGGCAATCGAAATGGGTTGTTTACTTTATTGTCATATGCTTAGCATTTTTTCTGTTTTTATCGACATCCATGGTGCTCATCGTTATGAAAAATATCGTCTTTCGAATTCGAAAACTCGGTAATCGAATGAATGATATCGGCCAAGGTGAATTTTCAGTATCAGTACGCAGCCGAGAAAAGGATGAGCTGGGCGAGCTCGAACTGCTGTTTAATTCAATGTCAAAAAAGCTGAGCAAGCTCGTTCATGATATTACACAATCTAAGCTTAAGGAACGGGAGCAGTCGTTTCGTGCGTTGCAGGCACAAATTAACCCTCATTTTATATACAATTCATTAAGTCTTATTCGATGGCGTGCGATGGATCTTGATGATCAAGTGCAGATACGAGCGATAGATGCTCTAACGACCTTTTATAGATTAGCTTTGGATAATGCAATTAATGTTACTAGAATCGAACATGAATTACAGCATGTCGAGGCATATCTAGAAATTCAGCAGCTAAGATATCCTAATATGGTAACCATTGAGTGGAATGTGGATGAGGAAGCTTTGCCTTATTATACGATTAAGCTGCTGCTGCAGCCGATCGTTGAAAATTGCTATATTCATGGGGCTATTACTAGCAAGCTAGATGCAAAGCTGCGCGTTTCGATTAAGCGGCAGGAGCAGCATATTATTATGCAGGTTTACGATGAAGGGATCGGCATATCCGCAGAGAAGCTAGCAGTTCTTAATGAGGGGAAAAGAACGGGTTCGGGCAATGGCTTCGGGCTATCCAACATTCGTGAGCGGTTAATGCTTTACTTTGGAGAAGAGGGCATGTTTAACATTAGCAGTGAGCAGGGCTGCTGGACATTGGTAGAAATCCGTATTCCAGTATGTGCCCACCCCCCTGAGCTGAAAAAGGAGGCTTAAGCATGATTCGAGCGCTGATCGTTGATGATGAACCCATGCATATTCAAGGACTTGTACGGCATGTTCATTGGAATGAACTAGGTTATAATGAACCGTTAACGGCAACATCAGGAGAACTGGCATTGCGAATCGTACAGCAATGTCCGATTGATGTGTTAATTACCGATGTATCCATGCCAATTATGAATGGAATAGAATTAGTTGGACAAATCAAGCAGCTAGATTCGCGGGTTCAGGTGCTTATAATAAGTGGCTATGATGAATTCGAGTTCGTACAGGAAGCGATTCATGTTGGCGCACAGGGCTATGTATTAAAGCCTATTAAAATTGATGAAGTAGAAAGCAAGCTAATTGCGATGCGTGATGCCTATGAGAAGTTGCACCAAATGGAGGAGGAAGCTAAGGCGCTGCAATCGATTGTGACGGAAAGCTTGGATGTTGTGAAGGAACGATTTCTAAGCGAACTAATTGAAGAAGAGGTACTTGATGATGAAGCGATGCAATCATGGAGCCATCTACTGCAGCTCCCCCAGATTACTCACGGCTTAAGGCTAATGCTGTTTAGATATGATCATGTGATAGAAGGGAGTAAGGATGCAAGCAGTCGCGTGATGCGAGGCGGAGGTCTGTTAAAGGCGGCACAGCTTAGCTTGAGTGATCTTCCGAATATTATTATTGCTAGAACAGCGATTGATGAGGTCATTGCCGTCCATGTAAACCCTGAGCCGTCTGAGCTGGTTAGTGCTGAAAAGCAGATTACGTTAATCCAACACATGATGAAGGAGCAATATCTCTCAACGGTAACGGTAGTAATCAGCCAAACATTTAATAGCTGGCAGGAAGCAGCATTACGTTACAAAAAATTAATGTTTTTGATAGCGAATGCACGTATGTTGGAGCAAGGGCAAGTATTGTATGAGGATCGAATTGATGAACAAGAGTTCGAGGATTATCGCGTACGAGAAGAATTTATCCCACATATCATTGAGATGATTGAGCAGTCAATTCAGGCTAAGGATGTACTCGATTATGTCGCGAATGTATTCGATATGCTTCGTGCGCAGCGTACGTTTTCCTATTGTCAGGCGTTCGGTATCGGATTAATTAGTGAGCTTGCTCGATTAAGAAAGCGGCTTGAGCAAGGGAATGAAGACCACACGGTGCCTGTTTGGGAGCAGCTAATTCGCTGTCAGCATTCCTCCGATATTAGATCAATTATATTGCAATATATAGAACAGCTTATACAAAGTAAGGAAAAGCAGCGGAGTTGTCATCAGCATCATCTTATATCAAAGGTAATGCAGTGTATCGCTCAGCAGCTTCATGAGAGCATTACGTTAAAGGTTCTTGCAGAAAAATTTCATATGAATTCAAGCTATTTAAGTGTGTTGTTCAAAAAAGAAACAGGAAAAACCATATCAGAGTATATACAAGAAATGCGAATAAAAAAAGCGATGGAGCTGTTGGGAGACCCACAGATTCGTATATATGAGGTGGCAGAGCAGGTAGGTTTTCAAACTTCAGCATACTTTACATATTTATTCAAGAAGCATACAGGTCGAACTCCTCAGGAATATCGTGATTATCACTAATTAGGTTAGGACGTGGTTATATGATTCATACATTGGCACTGGAAGGGCTATGGCAGCTGCAATTGGATGAGCATAAAGAGGGTGTAAGGTTGCCGTTATGCGACACGATTCAACTTCCTGGAACGACTTCACATGCTAAAAAAGGTAAACGTAATCATTGGGTTGAGATCGGCTCATTAACCGATGAATATTGTTTTGAAGGGTATGCTTGGTTTGCTCGTGATATCAATATTTCTGAAGAGCTTGCAGGGAAAAAAGCGAAATTATTTCTAGAGAGAACTAGAGTGACAACGGTATGGCTTGATGATATTGAGCTTGGAACTTGCAATAGTCTGACAACGCCTCATGTATACGAGTTGATCAGTGGACTAACTGCTGGAAAGCATCGTTTATTAATACGTGTCGATAATACTGATTATCCAACAAAAGGAGGTCACTTGACGTCAGCGGATACACAGACGAATTGGAATGGGATAACGGGACGTATGGAGCTACAATTTTTTAGTGAGACCTATGTTGAGAATGTGCAGGCATACACTGATGTTCACAGCAAAACCGTTAAGCTGAATGCGAAGATCGTTGGAAAGCTGCAGGGCAATGTGCACGTATCGGCTCAATCCTTCCATTCTTCCGAGCATCGATCCGAACGTCATACGATTCCGCCTCAGATGCATGCCATTGATCAAAGCCAACTGGAGCTAATCATTCCTTTTGGTGAAAAAGCACTATTATGGAGTGAGCATGAGCCAAATTTGTATCGGTTGTTAGTTAAGGTAGTGGATGATCAAGGACAACTCCTTGATCAACAGGAGCTTGTTATAGGGCTGCGCTCGTTCAAAGCGAATGGCAATAAATTAACAATTAATGGTAGACCTACATTTCTACGAGGAAAGCATGATGGATTAATTTTTCCGTTAACGGGCTATGCGCCTACGACGACTGAGCAGTGGCTGGAAGTGTTAAATACGGCAAAAGAATATGGCATTAATCATTATAGATTCCACACATGCTGTCCGCCAAAGGCAGCATTTGAAGCAGCAGATCTATTAGGTATCTATATGGAGCCAGAGCTTCCGTTCTGGGGGACGATATCAGAAGAACGTACGGCAGAGCAGCAATATCTTATTGAGGAAGGCTATCGGATGCTTCGAGAGTACGGTAATCACCCATCCTTTGTGATGATGTCGCTTGGCAATGAGCTTTGGGGTAGCAAGCAGCGCTTGAATGAAATATTAGCAGCGTACAAGGCTTATGACAGAAGGCATCTTTATACACAAGGCTCTAATAACTTTCAGTTTGTTCCTGATATATTAGAAGAGGAGGACTTCTTTTGTGGTGTGAGATTCTCACGGGATCGTCTTTTTCGAGGCTCTTACGCAATGTGTGATGCGCCGTTAGGTCATGTACAAACCGATTATCCTAGCACGATGAAAGATTACGATGCTCACATTCGCTCCGTGCCAGAGCAGAAGGTTAATACTGATTCACTTATTAAAATTCAGTATGGGACAGAGGTACGGACAGTAGAGGCTGAAGTGACAGAGGAACCATTGAACCCTAGCATTCCTGTCATCTCGCACGAAATTGGACAGTATTCAATGTACCCCAATTACGATGAAATTAAAAAGTATTCAGGCTCATTAAAGGCTCGCAATCTCGAAGTTTTTAAGCAACGACTTGCAGAAAAAGGAATGCTGGAGCTGGCGGACGCTTTTTTCACTAGCTCTGGAAAGCTAGCAGTAGCCTGCTATAAGGAAGAGCTGGAAGCAGCATTTCGCTCGAGGGAACTTGCAGGCTTTCAACTGCTTGATTTACAGGATTTTTCTGGCCAGGGCACTGCGCTCGTTGGTGTACTTGATGCTTTTATGGATTCGAAAGGGCTTATTGAGCCTAATGAATGGCGGCAGTTTTGCTCAGATGCAGTGCTGCTTGCGAGGTTTGATCGCTATCATTATGCCACGGGTGGAGCTTTTACTGCGAAGCTAGAGCTTTGCTATTATCGTCCTAGATTACCCAAAGGCTTACGACTGAATTGGTCGTTAAAGCATAAGGATGAGAAGCTAGATCATGGCGCTGTTAACATCGCACAGTCTGTAGAACCGCCTTATATAGAGTTTGGACAGCTTTCAATCAAGCTACCCAATGTTGAACGGATGACTAAGGTTACGCTGGAGCTAAGCATTGATCATACAGATATTATGAATAGCTATGATCTATGGATTTATCCAGAGCAGCGATTAAGCCCAAGTGAGAATAGTGTTCCTTTATTTCACGAGCTGACCGATGATGCATTGGCTTTGCTTGAAGCGGGTGAAAACATCATACTTATGCCGAAGCCTGCACAGCTTATGCATGCGATTGAAGGACAATACTGTACAGATTTTTGGAACTATCCGATGTTTCGATCGATTTCTGAAAATATGAATAAACCAAAGCCAGTCGGGACGTTAGGGTTGTTGATTGATCATCAGCATCCAGCACTAGCTCATTTTGAAAGTGAGCAGCACTCGACATATCCGTGGTGGACGATTGTAACTTATAGCAGCTCTATCATTATGGATCGACTACCACAGCAGCTTAAACCCATTGTACAAACAATCGATAATGTAGAGCGTAATTACAAGCTTGGCTTGTTGTTCGAATGCCGTGTTAAGATGGGGAATGTGCTCGTTATCGCCGCTAATTATGAGTCAATTGTGCAAACAGTGGAAGGTAAGCATTTCTTGAATGGAATTTTCAGATATGCAGGATCAGAAGATTTTCAACCTGAGGTCGAGGTGGAGCTTGATCAGCTGAGAAATGTGCTTACTATAAAATAGCTAATAAATTGAGAATGGATAAAGCTCGCATGACGGGCTCTATCCATTTTTAAGTTATGGTTATAAGTAGTCATCACGTGTAGTAGACAGCTATACTAATGATAATATCTTTTTTATAAGGTGGTGGGTTCTATGAAGATAGCGATTGCCGGAGGTAATGGATTTATCGGTAAGGCAATGTGTAAAAGCTTTTTAGAGCAGCAACACGAGGTATACATACTATCACGCCAGCCTCAGGAGATCGCAACAATGCCTGGAGTTACTTATATAAGGTGGATGCATGAAGAGGATCGGCCGGAGAAGCACCTTGAAGGTATTGACGCGATCATTAACTTGGCAGGTCAATCCCTTAGCAGTGGTCGTTGGACAACGAAGCGAAAGACGACGCTATTAGAAAGCAGACTGTCCACTACGAAAGAAATCGTCAGAATCATTCATACGATGGAGTGGAAGCCTTCTGTACTTATCAATGCTAGTGCAATTGGTTATTATGGGGTATCCCGTGACCGACAATTTACCGAGCAAGATAGCGTAGAGCTCTCTGATTTTCTATCTCATATAGTAAACGAATGGGAGCAAGAAGCTGCAAAGAGTGGCATCCGTACTGTCCTTATGCGATTAGGCGTCGTGTTAGGCGCAAGCGAAGGGGCATTTCCTAAGATGATACTGCCTTATAAGCTGTTCATCGGTGGCACACTTGGCAGCGGTAAACAGCCGTTGTCTTGGATCCATATTGATGACGTAGTTGGAGCTGCACTTTATTGCATCAATCATTCAGCAATGCAAGGCGCTGTTAATTTTACTGCACCTAAGCCGGTTACGATGGAGCAGTTTGGTCATCTATTAGCAGAGCAATTGCATAGACCCCACTACTTTCCTGTGCCAAGTGCATTACTGCAGCTGATGCTTGGAGAAATGAGCATGCTGCTATTGGAAGGTCAACACGTTATGCCGGAGAAGCTTCTTAAAGAGCAGTACTCGTTCCGATATGCTGAGCTTTCCAAAGCCATTCAGTCACTAATAAGATGAGAGGGGAAATATCGCCTAATGAATCAATCGTATACTTATAACATGGATCACGAGCATATTAAAATTCATGGACGCACGACAAGTGAACGTTCACCGCTTACTTTGTTTTGGACGGGAAGCGGGATCGAGATGAATGTGACAGGAAGCGAACTGACGCTAGAGATAGAAACGGATTATGAGCAGTATGAACAATGGATCAGCATCTGGATTAATGATGCAGAAGTGAGTCGCCTTATGCTAGAGAAGGGCAGACGCTGGATAACGTTGTTTCGCGGTATGAACGCGGCCAAAGCTAAGCATGTTCGCGTCATTAAGGAAGTTCAAGCGATGAGTGGAGACGAGCGTAGCCTGCTGCAGTTCCATACTGTAAAAGGAGACGGCCAGCTGCTTCCTGTTCAATCAAAGCCATACCGTCTTGAATTTATTGGCGATAGCATCGCTTCTGGAGAAGGAGCGATTGGGGCGCGTGAGGAAGAAGACTGGCTTCCGATGTTTTTTAGTGCCAGCCATAATTACACGAAGCTGACAGCAGATAGACTAAATGCTGAATATCGCGTCCTTTCCCAAAGCGGCTGGGGAGTTTTAACTAGCTGGGACAACAATCCTAATAGTGCATTGCCGCGTTACTATGAACAGGTGTGTGGTCTGCTTTCAGGAGCTAAGAATGAAGCTTTAGGAGCTAAGCAGCAGCATAACTTTTCAAGCTGGCAGCCCGATGTTGTTATCGTCAATCTCGGAACGAATGACAATAGCGCTTTTTATCAGCCACCGTGGAAGGACGAGCAGACAGAGGTAGAATATAAGCAGCGGCTGCTGCAGGATTCAAGCTATCATCCTGATGATATGGCAAGCTTTGAGGCCGCAGCGGTACAATTTCTAATCAAACTTCGTGCGTGCAACAAGCATGCTCACTTACTATGGGCTTACGGCATGCTCGGCATTCCAATGCTGCCAGTGATCTACCGTGCTGTTGAAGCATATAAAAAGGAAAGCGGCGATGAGAACGTTAGTGTATTTCAGCTTCCGATTATGAATGAAGCAACCGTAGGAGCAAGAAGCCATCCAGGTCAGCCTGCACATATGAAAGCAGCGGAGGGATTGGCGGATTATATTGCAACCTTACTACCTACGGCATAACATAGCTCATACGCACATAAAGAACAGAATGATGCCTTTGATTCGTTAGCAGGGGCCAACTTCTTTTGTAATTGTAGCGAGTGAGAGTTGTAACGGAACTGGAAGGTCTTATTGTGATAAATATGTCAAGAATGAGATTGTAACGGAACTCAGGGGCTTTATTAGACAAAACCGCATAATAATTAAGCTAAAATGGAGCAATAAGTGCATGTAGTTCCGTTAGCTCTTTTAAGATGGCTTAAATCGTTGGATAGCGTCGCTCAGTTCCGCTAGCATACACGCTCTTTAAATATCGAGCCGAAAATTTGGCTAATCGAGTAGGCTTATGTGCATGCACATAGGCCTACTCGGTTTTATTTTAACAGACAGCTCCTTTTATTTAAGGATTCAATCATCAACACGAATACTTCATTTTACTGTATATCATTTTATAATACATTGGGCTAAAAAATTCGTTAATTAAAGTAAGGCCATTTGTTGGAATCCCAGTAAAGGTCGCTGATTAGCAACTTAGGAGCTCCATTCTCAGCTGCGCTATACGCATGCCGTGCAATAACATTAGTGCCATACACATCCTGTCCGCCTGGACCAATCCATGCACTGTTACCGCTGTCTATGACGGATCCGCCGCCATTTTTCATATCGACACCGTTTTTATCGACAAATGGGCCGAATGGACTCGTTGATCGCCCAACTGCAATCTTATACGTACTGTTTACGCCCGCACAGCAGGTGCCAATCGAGACGAACAAATAGTAATAGCCCGTATTGCTGTTATATACGAGGCTCGGTCCTTCGATTCCGCCGGACTTCGTTGCGACACGATAGGAGTTGCCGGTAGGCTTCATCGTTGAGGTGCTGATTTCAGTTACATAGATGCCATTGCTCCAAGAGCCAAACGCCATATATAGCTTGCCATTATGACCTTGCATGATGTTGGCGTCGATTGCATTGTAGTTTGTAGAGTTGTTAGAAGAGATAACCATACCGCGATCTGTCCATACACCGCCGGAAATAGAATTTGTAGTTACGAGACCGATTGCAGATACTCTAGAGCCGAAGGTAGAGATCGAATAATATAAGTAGTAGGTGCCGTTATAGTAGTAAATGTCAGGAGCCCATACATCTAAGCCGGTATGATCAGGCACATACTGGCTCCACCAGGAAGGTCTCGATGTGAAGATTGGCAAGGAGCGATTATAGTGCTTGCCATCGGACGACCACAGCACTTGAAGGCCTTCACCTGTACTGAACACCCAGTGTGTTCCCGTTCCATTCTCCACAATATAGGATGGGTCGTGCACATTCGTATCGCCAGTTAAATTCCACGTTGCAGCACTTGCAGGAAGTATTAAACTTACAAAAAGCATTAGTGAAAGCACCGCTGATGTCAGAATTGTTTTTCTAGATCGCACATGTTGCATAGATATCAATCTCCTTTACTTTTGGATTGGTATACCCTTGCATTACGAATCTTGCACAAATCACCTCCATCACGAGATGACAACGCTTTCAAATCATGCTGCATTAAGAAATTGGTCGACTCAATTCCTTAATGTTAATATTAATGTTTAACTTACTTAGAAACAATACTTAATTTAAAATATTTAATAAAACGATGTTTTCGTAAATATTGTTGCTTTTTAACTTAGTTTGAGTCTCTTGCTTTCTGGGATATTGTAGAATAAAATAGGAACATATGTTCCTATTTTAATTTATTAGCCTGGAGGTTCCCGATATGATTAGTTTAGGCAAAGAAACGATTCATCGGTATAAAGAATTTATAGAATGGGCGGAAACATTAAGTGATTTGGACGATAACATCTGGTTAACTCCAATCGCTGAAGGAAAAGCAACAGTCGCAGAAATTATTTCGCATCTTAAAAACTGGGATTATTACCTTATCAATACGATTATTCCAGCCATCAAAAATGGCGAAGGAATGGTCTTTCCAGATTTTGATTCGTTTAATCAAAAAGCTTATGAATATGCTCGTTCGGGCATTTCTAAAAATAGTTTACTTGACGAATTCAAGCAAACCCGTATTCAGTTGGTTGAGATAATGCTAACAGAACCAGATGTTGCTACTAAAAATGTGGCGGCAAACGGCGTAGAAAATTGTCCACATACAGGCACTCCCTACTCATTGCTCTACATCATCTATGAATTTATTGAGCATGATATTCATCATAAGAATCAAATTTTATCGGTAATCTGATTCTTTCGAGTTTATGAAAAACGAAGAAAACCGTCCCTTATGGGGCGGTTTTCTTCGTTTTCAACTCGCTCTTAATTGCTGAGCCGTCGTAAAGTTAGCTCGCAGTGTGCGAAGGAGAAAAGAGATTCTTGAAAACGACATTGAATCATCTTTCAAGCCACATTCTCCCACTCAGCGAAGGAACAAAGAGATTCAGGAAAACGAAGTGGCTCGCCTTTTAAGTCTGATTCTACCTTCATTAACTAAAAGAATCAGACTTTAAACGCGAGTGGAAGAACTCTTAGTTCCGTAGCGGCTCATACGCTCCACCTAACCTCCATGTACGCTTCAACCAACACCACAATATCTAGTATTTAACTGATAATTGCTTGAAATGTGACAGTAGATTGAGATGATGATCCATTTTATAATGTAAGCGAAAAGCATTTCGTGATCGTTATAATTTACTAAAAATGTAGATTTGGATATTAAGGTTTGGATATTTTTATGGAAATTTAATTTGGCATGATGTACGCTGTCTGTAACAGGATAGACGCTTATATGAGAAGTTAGGAGTGGTTGAATTGAGTAATGAAACACTAGGTATTCCATTGCCAGGCTTTGCAGAGTTCAGTAGAGAGGTTGCTGCACAAGGGGCAGTACTAATTAAAAACGAAAACCAGGTTCTACCAATTACGCAGGGCGAAAATGTAGCGATTTTTGGTCGAATCCAAGTTAACTATTATCGTAGTGGCACAGGGTCAGGCGGAAGTGTGCATGTTACACATACGACGAATGTGCTAGATAGCTTACGTGCCAAGGAGCAGATTCAAGTTAACGAGCCGCTTGCGAGCATATATGAGCAATGGATCGAGCAAAACCCATTCGATAACGGCGGCGGAGGCTGGGCTGCTGAGCCATGGCATCAAAAAGAAATGCCACTTACAGATGAGGTTGTTGCCGAAGCTAGAGCGATCTCCTCTAAAGCGATTGTAGTTATTGGACGTACAGCAGGCGAGGATCAAGACAACGCTGACGCGTCAGGCAGCTATCGTCTAACTGATGATGAGCAAGCGATGCTTAAGGCGGTTACGAACCATTTCGAACAAACTGTTGTAGTGCTGAATGTCTCGAATATTATCGACATGAGCTGGATGAATGAAGAATATGTACATCCGATCTCCACGGTCATCTACGCATGGCACGGAGGCATGGAGGGTGGAAATGCGATTGCTGATGTCCTTGTTGGCGAGGTTACGCCAAGCGGTAAGCTAACGGATACGATTGCTTACTCGATCGAAGATTATCCATCTACAAAAAACTACGGCAGTGAAATCGAAAGTGTATATGAAGAAGACATCTATGTAGGCTATCGCTACTTTGAAACGTTTTGTCCGGACAAGGTTCAGTATGAGTTTGGCTATGGCTTGTCCTATACGACGTTCAGTGTTGTGCCTGAGGCTGCAATGCTAACGGTTAACGATGGCAAGGAATATATTACGGTTACTGCACATGTTACGAATACAGGTAATACGTACAGTGGTAAAGAAGTTGTACAGGTGTATTATGGAGCACCGCAAGGTAAGCTAGGACAACCTGTGAAGGCTTTAGCTGGATTCGCTAAAACAAAGGAGCTTCAACCTGGTGAAACGGAAAAGCTTGTTATAAGCTTCCCTGTTGATGCGATGGCTTCCTATGATGATGGCGGAGCGACAGGTCATCGCTCGGCTTATGTGCTGGAAGCAGGCGAGTATGTTTTCTATGTAGGTAACAGTGTGAAGCATGCTGAAAAAGTACAGTTTGAAGAGAAAGCGGCGTATGTTATTGACGAACTACGCGTCGTTGAGCAATTAAGCGAAGCATTAGCACCAACGGCAGATTTTAAGCGTATGAAGCCGGGTGCATTGAAAGCAGACGGTACTTATGAGCTAACGTATGTAGAAGTGCCTAAGCAGAAGATTTCGCTTAAAGAGCGTATTGAGAGCAATATGCCGAAAACGATCTCGCAAACGGGAGATCAAGGTTACAAGCTGAAGGACGTTAAAGAGGGCAGAGTGACGATGGAGCAATTCATTGCACAGCTAAGTGATGACGACCTGTCAACCATTGTACGCGGTGAAGGAATGAGCAGCCCGCTTGTTACCCCTGGTACAGCGTCAGCTTTCGGTGGCGTAAGTGATGCGCTCTATAACTTCGGTATTCCGGTTGCGTGTACGGCAGATGGACCATCCGGCATTCGTATGGACAGCGGCCATAAAGCAACACAAGTTTCCATTGGAACACTGCTTGCAGCATCATGGGATTTGGAATTAATCGAGAAGCTTTATGTGATGGAAGGACAAGAGCTCGTTAGCAATCAAATCGATACGTTGCTTGGGCCTGGCATGAATATTCGCCGCAGTCCGCTCAATGGACGTAACTTCGAATATTTCTCAGAGGACCCGCTTATTACAGGCGCATTTGCAGCGGCATGCACGCGAGGCATTATCGAAGGCGGTTCGACGGCTACGCTAAAGCACTTTGCTTGCAATAATCAGGAGCAATACCGTACAAAGGTGAACGCGGTTGTATCGGAGCGTGCAGTTCGTGAGATCTATCTGAAGGGCTTTGAGATGGCAGTAAAGGATGCTGGCGCCAACTCGATTATGACATCCTACAACCCGATTAATGGACATTGGTCTGCTTCCAACTATGATCTTAACACAACCATCCTTCGCGGTGAGTGGGGCTTTGACGGAATCGTTATGACGGACTGGTGGGCATTGATGAATGATGTAATCAATGGTGGGCCGGCAGATGCTCGTAATACGAACTTTATGATTCGCGCGCAAAACGATCTCTATATGGTCGTTAACAATTATGGTGCTGAGATTAATTCACACGATGATAATACGATTGCATCGCTAGAAAACGGCACGTTAACGCGTGGTGAATTGCAGCGCAGTGCAATGAATATATGCAAATTCATTATGAACGCTCTTGTGTTTACGAGAGAGCAGCAATTCAATGAAAAGGTTGATTCATTAAAAGCAGATGCATCGCATTCGGTAGCAGATGCTCAGGAGCTTACTGTTGCTTCTCAGATCAAGCCTTTAGTTGACGGCTCTGTATATATGAAAGTAGCAGAGAGCGGTTTGTATCGCATTATCGTTCATATTATGTCACCGCATGTGAATACAGCGCAAAGCGCATGTAATATTTGGCTGAATGGGCAGCTTGCGACGACAATCCAAACAAATGGTACTGATGGCAAATGGATTAAGCAGAAGCTTGTTAAGGTAGAGCTTGAAGCTGGTCAATATGAGCTGAAGCTTGAATTCACGAAGCCAGGTATGGTTATTGATTGGATTCAATTTAAGAAAATTTAGCGGATAAATGTTCACCATTATGATGTAAATTCAATCTGCTATACAACGGAAGCACCTCTAGCGATTATAAGTAGCTAGAGGTGCTTTTTTTGTGTCTAGAAGGATGCTAGCCGGCTTCTGAGTAGTGGTGAGATCACATATAGAGTCCGTATTGATCTCTTCATAGATTAGGATAAATTCTTCGCAAATGGGTAATGTAACGTTGAACCATGACATGATTGGAGAGAACAGGATGAAATTCAACAATGTTACCGTAGCTGGCAGCGGAGTTTTAGGAAGCCAGATCGCTTATCAAGTAGCATTCAAGGGATACGATGTTGCTGTCTATGATATTAATGATGAAGCAATAGCTAAAGCGAAGGAACGAATTGCACAATTAAAACCGCGATATGTAGCAGATCTCAATGCCTCGGAGGAAGCAGTTGATGCTGCTTATCGCAAAATATCTTTCTATAGCGATCTGAAGCAGTCTGTCGCGAACGCTGATCTAGTTATTGAAGCTGTGCCGGAAGTTGTTGAGATTAAAACGCAGTTTTACACTCAGCTTGCAGCTGTTGCACCGGAGTATACGATTTTTGCAACAAACTCGTCCACGCTGCTGCCAAGTCAGTTTGCGGAAGCGACAGGACGTCCATCTCAATTTTTAGCGCTTCATTTTGCGAATGAGATCTGGAAAAACAATACTGCTGAAATCATGAGGCATCCAGCTACCGATTCAAAGGTGTTCGATGATGTGGTTGCCTTTGCCAAATCAATCGGTATGGTTGCTTTGCCGCTGAAAAAGGAACAGCCGGGTTACATCTTAAATTCTCTCCTCGTACCTTTGTTGGAGGCGGCCCAGCAATTGCTAATTCATGATGTTTCGGATGTAGAAACGATCGATAAAACGTGGATGGTTGGTACCGGTGCGCCTTTAGGACCGTTCGCGATATTGGATGTGGTCGGACTCAATACGGCATACAATATTAGCCTAGGAAAAGCAAAAGCGACAGGTGATGAGAAGTATCAGAAGGTAGCTGACTTATTAAAAACCGAATACATTGACAAAGGAAAGACGGGGCGTGCGACCGGCGAAGGTTTCTATACATATCCTAATCCGAGCTTTGCACATCCAGACTTTTTAAAGCCTTAATATGCAAAGAGGCTGGGACAAAACTCACCTCAAACAAGAAAGTCCCGGATGCTTTACGCAATGTAAAGCATCCGGGACTTCAATTTTAACTG
>Ga0160443_100367_pt1 | contig 37976 bp, 41 predicted proteins | sample HID1972I_E1MG_FD_108244 | JGI IMG/M metagenome (GOLD analysis project Ga0160443, IMG submission 108244) | Enriched pill bug-associated microbial communities from UW Madison campus, WI, USA - HID1972I_E1 MG | ecosystem: Host-associated > Arthropoda: Insects > Digestive system > Unclassified ... | reverse complement strand
TCCGCCGCCGACTCCCTGGTCGCCAACAACCTCGCGCTGGCCGTGTATCGCCTCATCACCAACCCTGAATGCCGCCAGTACATCCTGCGCCAGGCCTTCGAGGAAGCGATCCACACCCACGCCTACCAGTACTGCATCGAATCGCTGGGCATGGATGAAGGCGAAATCTTCAACATGTACCACGAGATTCCATCCGTCGCGAAAAAGGCAGCCTGGGGTCTCAAATACACCCGCGCCATCTCCGACCCGGAATTCAACACCGGCACCGTCGAGACCGACAAGGAATTGCTCCGCAACCTGATCGCCTACTACTGCGTCCTGGAAGGCATCTTCTTCTATTGCGGCTTCACCCAGATTCTCTCCATGGGCCGTCGCAATAAAATGACCGGCGTCGCAGAACAGTTCCAATACATCCTGCGCGACGAATCCATGCACCTGAACTTCGGCATCGACGTGATCAACCAGATCAAAATCGAAAACCCACACCTGTGGGATGCTGAGATGAAGGAAGAAGCGACCCAGATGATTCTGCAGGGTACGCAGCTGGAGATCGAATACGCGCGTGACACCATGCCTCGCGGCGTACTGGGCATGAACGCGGCGATGATGGAGGACTACCTGAAGTTCATCGCTAACCGTCGTTTGTCGCAGATTGGTTTGAAAGAGGAATACCCAGGGACGACCAACCCGTTCCCTTGGATGAGCGAGATTATGGACTTGAAGAAAGAGAAGAATTTCTTTGAGACTCGGGTTATTGAATATCAGACTGGTGGGGCGTTGAGCTGGGATTAATCTCTACAGCCTACCGATTCCTTCGAGGCTCGGTAATTTAAGATACAAAATAAGAGCCCTGAATATCAGGGCTTTTTTTTAAGTTCTAGTCAGCCCCACCCGTAAAACTAGCAAAAACTCAAGATTGATGATGGCGCAGCGCCATGCTATAACAAACAATCTTTCCAATGTCTAAAACGAGTTAATATGCGCGCATACCAGATCCCTTCAAATAGACGCTATTGGGTAGTGCGCGCCGAAGGAGGTGCGTACTACCAGAATTTCGTACAAAATTCGATTGTAGCGATAGGGCACTTTGATGAGCTTGAAATTCAAGTAGAAGACACTAAAAATTTTCTGCCAGACTATGAAGAACTTCGTACCACAACGATAACAAAAGCAAAGCTTAAAGAGTTAAATAGAAGGCAAGCCGCCAGTCAGTTCAGTCAGATCAAGCATTTTATATTCGATATTGGCGTAGGTGACTGGGTGATAACAGTTAGTAGCGCTAGCATTCGAGTCGGGCTAGTAACATCCACTCCATACATAGAAAACACCCCAAATATCACATATCACGACACCTACCAAAACAACTCAACAACAATGAGTTTCAAGCTGCGTCGAAATGTTGATTGGGGACCTTCAATTTCTCGGGCAAATATCCCTTATGGGTTACAGGCAACTTTAAAAGCCAATCAGACAGTATTCAACGTAGACAAACACGTAGAAGCAATTGCCCACACACTTTATCCATCATTTATACTTGACAGAGCACTACACCTATCTATAAGAATCCGCACTAAGGATGAGATTAAAAACCAAAGCATGGTATCACTTCTGAACTTTTTAAACGAAATCGAAATCTTCGCAAAAGAATCAGAACATCTAACAGTTGAAAATTTCAATGAAGCCTTACTACATTATTTACGACAACATTTATTAACGCTCACCACCAAAGCCCAGTATCACTCCCCTGGAGACATATGGGCAAAAATAAAGAACATAAAAGAGCCTAAAAATATTGCAACAGCATTAATGCTTTACGGGATGATTTTTGGAAACTCGACTGCCGGCATGGATGGAATACTGGATTTGCAAACCCGACAAAAAATCTGGGATCTAGTTATTCATCGCATTAACTCAACCAACATAATTGACGCCTCCAAAGATTTGAAGTTAGAACCACCAAAATACGACACTCAAAAGCTTGAAAGCCTTGATAAAACACAATTCCACGAACTGTGAAGCTTATGTAAAGAAGGGTATTCCAAGCAACACCTAATAGGTCTACCCCTTTCCTTCAGTGCCGCGCAAACCATTCCAATCTGAAAGTGATAGGCGGCTGCATTTCGTTGTATATACTCCTATAAGCCAACAACAAAACAGTTGTGGCAAGCGCGGATCTAATTAAAGCTCTTAGGTCTCTCTGGCTAGAATCAAAACCAACCTTAACCAGCACAAACTCATCACCAGGAGCAAGCACCCTTCCATCGATGTTATCTGCAAAACCGTCCCACACTACTTCAACAGCCAAGCAACCGAAAGAATCGATGAGTCTTTTAAACACGCCTTCTCTGTTTACAACGGAAAACTCATCAATAATCAATGGACCAACCCCATTATTCTTTAGAGATATAAAAATAAGATCATCATAATCCCCTTTTGAGAAGTGAGCGATAGGCCTCAACGACAACTTATTGTGCCTCCTCTGAGTACTCAAAGTTCTTACGCCAACGATTAAAGATATTACCGAAACAAGCACAGCACTCAGTGCTATCACCAATTCAGCATTCAAATCAACCCACCCCATCTAACACCCCAATTCCTAATAGTGACAACGATACATCCTACAAGCCTGTGCGAATTATAGACTCTTTTCTCACTACTTTATTACGCAAAAAAAATCCATACACAGACTTGCTTGATTATATAATTTCGACACCTTATGCTTCTGTTCGGTGCCTAAGAAACACCCCACACAGCGGATCGACCGCACCCGACAGTAGCGGCTTTTTTGTGCCTACGGTTTCCCCGTGCGCATAGAAAACTCTGTTATGCCGGGAGTGGGCGAATACAAGACCCGAAAGGGGAATATGTCCGGCCCTCTGTGTGGGGTTTCTTAGCTCCCGGCACCCAGCCTTAAGAAAGCTGACATCACACAGAGGTAAATGGATATGCCTAAAAATGTCTCCTTCGGCACGAAGGAAATCAGCTTCAATCTCAACATCATCTACATGCTTCCAGCGCTGGAGGCCTGCTATGTCTGAACCCCACAGTTCGACTGTATTCACTCTGCACAAACTCTCTCTCCACGCCCTCCTCCTTGAAGGCCAGCCATGGTTTTGCGCACGCGATATTGGCCGCTTGATGGGAGTCCATCTCAGTGATCGGATGGTCAGCAAACTGGACAAGGATCAGCATCGTTTTCTGTGGATTGAGTATCACCGGCAACCTGAAAAGCAGCTGATGCTCAGTGAGTCAGGCGTGTATGCGCTGTTGGTGTATCACTACGTTCCAGGGAATCGGCTGTTGCGCGAATGGCTGACCCATCAGGTGGTTCCAGCCTTACGCGATGCTGCGTCCTCGGAACATTCAGATCTACCTATGCTGAGTTTTTTGAAATGGCCTGAGATGTCTGTGAGTCTGTTGCATTGGCAGGATGAAAGCTGGATTCGGCTACGAGATATGCCGTATCTGTTGCAGGGTCAAACACAGCAGCGAGCGACTGCCCCGAAGTCTTGGTGGCGGAAGGCTGCAGACGTATTTCAGTCGTCGAAGCATCTGATGAGTTAGGTGCTGCTTGTGAGATCACTTGCGAGAACTGTCGCAAATCTCTGTAGGAATTTTCCTAGACAGCCGTGATGGCCACTCAGTATCGTCCGAGGGTTTTCAACCCTCGGCGATTTTATGAGCGACAAGAAAAAAGACACTGACTGGACTGTTGCTGAGATTGAGGCAGCAGTTGATGCCTATCTGAAGATGTTTGAGCTTGAGCGAATCGGCCAAAAATTCAACAAGACACATGAGAATCGCGTGCTGCGTGCATCCGCGTTGCACAACCGCACTGAAGGCTCAGTCGAATTCCGCATGCAGAACATCTCTGCCGTTTTATTGAGAATGCATAGGGAATACATCAAAGGGTACAAGCCGGCCAGAAACGTTGGGTCCAACGTTGAGCCAGCCATCCGAGCAGTGTTGATTGCCAAAGGGGTCACGCTTGGGGATCCAACGGTTGCAACTGCGGATGAAGAAGCACTAGAGCAGAGAGCTTTGGCGCTAGAGAAACTGCCTCTTGAAGACGAACCTGCGGGGATTGTGAAGCCGAAGCGCGCTCCCGCCCAAAGCACTGCATTTATACGTGATCCGAAGGTTAGAGCCTGGGTCCGTCAGAAAGCCAAAGGGATATGTGAAGGGTGTGGTGAACCGGCGCCATTCACTAAAAATGACTCGCCTTACCTTGAAGTTCATCACGTGAAGCATTTGGCGAATAAGGGTTCTGATCGAATCAGCAACGCTGTAGCACTTTGTCCGAACTGCCATCGGCGCTGCCATCACTCGAATGACAGCAAGGAGTTCACCGAGTCGCTTTATGACAGGGTTAAACGGTTGAAGCGTGAGCCCCTGAACCGCAAAACTATGTGACGAGAGAGCTTGCTCCCGATTGGCCACGGAGTGGTCGCCAAGCTCATAATTTGCTTTGTTTAACTCATCGCATTTATCTTTTTGGGGCTGCTCCTCAGCCCAGCGGGAGCAAGCTTCCTCGCCACAGGGTGATGCATTGCCTGCGATGTCGACGTGAGTATTGAAATCTGGTTGATGCCGAAAATCGCCAGCAGGCTGCCTCCCACAAATTCCGCATCATCCTGAAAACAATCAGTGCAACCCGCGCCGCCTCCCGCTATTAATACCCCTCCCCCACTCAAGGATCCGAGCCCCACCATGAAATTCGATCTCGCCTACTGCCTCAGCCTCGACGACAAGTTGTCGATCTATGATGTTCGCGATCTCAATTTCGATGAGACGGTGGCGTTTGATTCCGCGAAGGAACACTTCCAGTGCCCCAACGATGCCTGTCGTTCGGCGTTCGAAGCTTCCAACGAGTTGGGCACGTTCAATGCCAAGAACGTGAATTACGTGCGTACGCCGCACTTCAAGAATCTGCCCACGACGCAGCATGTGGCGGGTTGTCCGTATGTGAGTTTGAAGGCTTCGGCGTCTGGCGTTGAGACGGCGGATGGCGAGGTGGATGACGGTCGCGAGGAACACTTCCCATCAGAGTTGTTGCTGACCCGGCGTGAGTATGTGCGCAAGCCTGTCGCGCCAACGGGGGCGGCGGATGTGTTGCGCGATGATCCGGTGCGGGTGGCGGCGGACGGTGGTAAAGAGTCGGCGAGTCGTGAGTCGGCGCCGGACAAGACCAGTGTGTTTGCGCATCCGGTGGAGTGTTTTGTTTCCAACTTCGCGGACAAGGAGTTGCTCAAGCGGATGCCGTTGAAGGTCGGTGAGCATTCGGCGCCGTACAGTTCGTTCTTCAAGAAGATTGAGTATCTGACGGACAACAAGGGGCTGATTTACTGGGGGCGGATCAAGAAGATCGAGGACTTCCACAGTGCCAGTTTTCGTATCGATTTCGAGGACAAGGTCTGGTTCAAGAAGCCCGAGGACAGCAAGAAAAAGCCGTATCCGGTCAGTGTTTATCTCAACAAGAAGCTGATTGACAACTACCGCAAGCGCAAGGCGTTTCTGGAGGAGATCAAGCACGCGGTGGATAGCGACAAGGCGTTGTTCTGTTTCTTCTATGGGGTGACGCCGGAGTTGAAGCAGGTGCCCGGCAAGAAAAACCCCGAAAAGCCTTTCGAGGTTTATAATGCCAATATCGAGAACCTGGATCACTTCATTATTCGTGAAGCGCCGGGGCTGGAGTGATGGTTAGCTTTGGGGTAGTTGCAGTTTGACGGCGCCGGGGTGTTGTTTGACGAGTGAGTACGGCAGGATCGACCAGTCGGGTCTATCGCAGGAGCGTTGTGCGCGAGCGAAGTAGGCGCCGAGGTACAAGCCCTTCTCGGTGAAGTACCAAGGTGAAGTGCCCCAGATGCTCTCATCCTGGAAGTTGCAGTCGTCATCTCCCGTCGGTGTTTTCATTTCTGTGGGGTACAGGGAGGCGAATTGCTTGATCACCCAAGGTACCAACTCTTTGCTTTCATACTGATAACGCGCGTCACTTTCGGCCTTGCTAAGAGGTTTGTCGCCCAGGCTGTCGCGCTCAGCATGCAAAATCGGCGTGCCCTTACCTACCCAAAAGACATCTTCGAGTGACAATGGGTGGCCGGTTTTTACATCAATGTTGAGGGGTGAATCGCCAAAATCAGGATGCGCGCCGCCGCAGTAATAACTGGTCGAGATGTTCAGGCTGACCACGGCTGGCGAGATCATTTTCGGTTCTGCCTGCTGCATGAATTCGACGTTTTCGCCGCCCTGCAACTGGCAGCTGTGGTAACTGATGACTTCATTCCAGAGGCGTCCGAGCAACTGCTGGTTAACCCGTTGCTGATCATCTTTCGATAATCCAGACTCCACGCTGAGCAGCGAAATCTTTGTCTCAGGCTCCGTCCACCATTGCAGGTCGTAGCCCATGAAGTTTTCTTTCTTCGCCGGTTTGAGCTTGAGTCCCTGCAGGCGCAAATACTCGTAAGGCTCGCCGTATGGCAGTGCGGCAATGAAAGGTAAAGTTGCTGAGGTGGGCGCGGGAAGTCTGGCCTCGGTGAGTTTCACTGGCAACTTCTTGCCCTGCGGACTTTGCCATTCGCCCTGCCAGCCGCTGCCGGTTTCTTCCAGCTTCAAGGTAGGCAGCGGCTTGTCGTCACCGTAGCGGTTATTGCCTTCGACGAGGTTCAACGTGCTGTCTTGTAGCGAGCCGCTGAGGGCTAGGTCACGGTGATATTTCTCGTAGAAATAACGCCCAGTCACTTCGTCCGGCTGTGTGGTGTTGAGTTCCACGACAATCGGCGTTTTACCCAGCGTACCGGTAAATACGCGCCGGCCATCTTCGGCATGGGCAGTGGAAATCAGTGTGAACAGCGCCGCGGCATATGGCGCCAGGCGCATCAGTCCCTTGAGCATGAATCAATCCTTGAAGGAGTCGGAGAACGCGTCGGCACATAGGCGCCGGCGCTAAAAATACGCTGCGGATTATGGCCGGCGCCGCTTAACTATTCGAGTTTTCTTGCTCGTACTTTTTAAGCCAGGCTTCGTGCTCCAGCGCCGCAATTTCCCGAGCCATTTGTTGGCGACGTTCCTTGGCAGCATGAAGCTGGACGTCATCAAGAAAGCAGTAATGACGCAGCCAGTGAAGCGCCATTTCCTCATCCGGAAAGTAGTAAGACTTGGCGCCCTTGCTGTTCCTGGGCGTGTCATTCATTTGCTCGTCGAATACCATCGCAGTAACTTCATCCGGTGGCAAAGTCCCCGTATGGGCGACCTTGTCCTGGAAATTCCATGCAATCTCATCAATGTGTTTTTGCGCGCTGCGATGGCTACGTCGATAGAACCGTTGATGCTCACAAGTTTGTTTCAGCCGCGCCAACATCAACTCAGGGTTAAGCCACTGCCCGAGGCCATGATGATGGGCGTTGATCACTATCCCCTTGACCCAACGATCCACGAATCGATCAACAAAGTCTTCTGTGTCAGCCTTTTTCGCATCAGCGAAAATCAGGCAATAGCGGGTTTTTATGTGAATGGCCAGCAGCACGTGCTTGCGTTGTACCGTTATCGCGTGCACCAGCCACTGCTCGTCAGCGCCGTTCGACGCATCATCTTCAATGATTGGGAACGGCGGATTAGCGTCCACCGGCGTGATCTTTTTGCCCTTGTGAACACGGCTGAAGAATTTGCTGGCGGCTTCGGTGCAATTGAAGATCAACATCCTGGTTCTCTGGTCATTGCTGGAGGACAGCGTTCGGTTATCAATTTTGATTTCTTCCGCTGTAACCTGGCAATGGTTCATTTAAGCGAAATGCACAGCAGCACAATAATCAGCAACCCGATATAGACCCAGGCATGTACCCGATCCGGAATCCGCCCAATCCATGGCGCAGCCAATCGAATCCCGATGAGCGCCCCCACCGTCAGCACCGCAAACGCCAGCAAATCCACATACCCGACAAACCACGCGCCCAGGTCAGCCTGACTGAACCCGGCCAACGCCATGAACGTCAGCGTCCCGGCCAATGCCACCGGCACACTCAACGGATTGGCCATGGACGTCGCTTGCGACATGCTCAAGCCACAACGGCGCAACAGCGGCACGGTCATGACGCTGCCTCCTACACCGAGAAACGTGGCGATGGCGCCGATGCCTACACCGCCTGCGGAAGTTTCCGTAGCACCAAGTCGGCGTGGGATGACGTCTGAGTTTTGCGTGAGAAAGCCGCGTCGCAGCAGGCAGTCGACGATGGTCACGCCGAGGTAGCCGATGAATGCGTAGCGAATCACGTCGCCGCTGACCCACACCGCCGCCATTGCACCCGCGATTGCACCCAGGCCGATAAACCCACCCAACGGCCACAGGTAATGACGGATCAGGTTGCCGGCGCGGCGGTGTTTGTCGGTGGCGATCAGGGCGTTGACGATCATCACGCAGGTCGAAGTGGCGACGGCGATGTGCATCGCCGATTGGCCGATCGGGTCATCGGCGCCGTGGCTGGCGGTGAGCAGGCGATACAGCAGCGGCACGACGACAAAACCGCCGCCGAAGCCGAACAGCACGGCGGTAATGCCGGTCAGGCAACCGAAGAGGGTCAGCAGTAAATAGAACATGTCGAGGCGTCCGTGTAGGGAGAACGGTCGACGATAGAGCGGCAGCGCTTGGCCTGCTTCAGCAAGTCAGCCAATAATGTTTGCGTTTACGCCAACCACTGGGAAACGCCTGATGCGCAATGTTTCGATCAATCTGCTGGATGACACGCCGCGCGCGGTGGTGGCGATCGGTACGGATTATTCCCACGGTCACTTGCTGCCTTTTCACACGCATCGGCGGGCGCAGTTGTTGTACGGCGCGACCGGGGTGATGCAGGTCAGCACTCATGACGGCAATTGGGTCGTGCCACCGCAGCGCGCGGTATGGATTCCGCCGGGGGTGGCGCACGAGGTGTTGATGCTTGGGGTCAGCACGCGCAGCTTGTACATCGAACCCGGTGCAGTGGATTTGGGGGAGCGCTGCCAGGTGATCAGTGTGTCGCCGCTGATGCGGCATTTGCTGATGGAGGCGGTGGAGTTACCGCTGACCTATGACTTGGGCGGACGCGACGGCGTGTTGATCGATCTGTTGCTGCATGAACTGACGCGCAGTGCGCCGCTGCCGTTGCACATCCCGCTACCAACCGACGGAAAGCTCCTGTCTCTGTGTCAGAACTTTCTGCATCAGCCGTACGCCCACCAAGCGCCACAGCAGTGGGCTGACCAATTACACATAAGCTTGCGCACCTTCAACAGACTGTTTCGCCAACAAACCGGGTTGAGTTTCAGCCAATGGCGTCAGCGCGCCTGCGTGGTTCTGGCGCTGCCACGCTTGGCCTCGGGTGAAGCGGTGACGCGCATCGCGCTGGACTTCGGTTATGAGAGCCCGGCGGCGTTCTCGACGATGTTCCGGCGGATCCTCGGGCAGGCACCGTCCGTCTGGTTGCAGGCGTCGAACTAGGGCAAATCGAAAATTGCGTTTGATCCCGGCCGAAAACAACTGTACAAAAACACAGTACATTTTCAATCAGCACTCTTGAGCCCGGAGCACACCATGGCCTCTCTTGCGATGAACCACATCCTCGAACGCATTGCCCTTTTCCAGTTCACCCCGACGCACTGCGTCCAGGCCCGAGCGATGCTGGGCTGGAGCGTGGAACAGCTATCGCGGGAGGCTGAGGTTTCGGTTGAAGACATTCATCGGTTTGAAGCACAGCAGGATGTCGCGGATGCAGCGCGACTGGCCCTCGCTTACCGGTTCGAGGCGCAGGGGCTGGTGTTCTTTCCCGGGTTTGCACCGGGGCGTAGTGCGAGTGTTCAGGGCGTGTCGTCGGAAGCGATGGGGCGTGGGGATTTTGCGATGGCTGAGTAAGGATAAAAACATGAGCGAGATCGAAGAAAGCACAGGCAATGTTTATCAAGATTTAGAGCTTGAGCATGCAGGCGAGATGCTGCTCAAGTCCGAGTACGCGACCAAATTGATCTCGCTCATCGAGTCCACCGACATAAGCGAATCTGAAGCCGCACACAGACTGGGAATACCTCTGGAGAACCTGCAGCAATTACTTCGTGGAAAATTTCGAGAAGTGTCGGTTACTACTATGGCTGATTACAGCCGTAAGATTTCAGGGCTTGTTTCTGGAGCAACCGGTTCGCCCCCTTAGGCGCGAACCGTCTTCATCTGATCAGGCGTTCTGCACCACACCCTCACTCTCCCCTTCAACCGCCAACCACCACGCCTCCCCGCGTTGCGGTTGAGCGATGTTAAACGCCTCACCCATTTGCGGCGTGGTAATGGAAATACTGCGTTCCCACGCCAGTGCCAGAATCCGGTCAAACGGTTCGTGCCAGGCGTGCATCGCCAGGTCGAAGGTGCCGTTGTGGATCGGGAAGAGCCAGCGGCCTTTGAGGTCGATGTGCGCTTGCAGGGTTTCTTCGGGCTGCATGTGTACGTGCGGCCATTCGACGTTGTAGGCGCCGGTTTCCATCAGGGTCAGGTCGAACGGGCCGTACTGTTCGCCGATGCGTTTGAAGCCGTCGAAATAACCGCTGTCGCCGCTGAAGAAGATTCGGGTGTCGCCGTCGATCATCACCCAGGACGCCCACAGGGAGCTGTTGCCATCGAACAGGCCACGGCCGGAAAAGTGCTGAGACGGTGTGGCGACGAAACGGATGCCGGCAATCTCGGCGCCCTGCCACCAATCGTACTGGCGGACCTTGCTGGCATCGATGCCCCATTTGACCAGGGTGTCGCCAACGCCCAGCGGGGTCAGGAAGTAAGTGGTCTTGGCCGCGAGTTTGAGCACCGCCGCGTAATCGAGGTGGTCGTAGTGGTTGTGCGACAGAATCACCGCTTCGATCGGCGGCAACTGATCGATGCTGATCGGTGGCTGGTGGAAACGTTTCGGCCCGGCCCATTGCACTGGCGAGGCGCGCTCGGCGAAGACCGGGTCGGTGATGAAGAATTTGTCGCGCAGTTTCAGCAACAAGGTCGAGTGACCGAGTCGATAGACGCTGTGATTGGGCGCTGCCAGCAGTTCTTCGCGGGTCAATGCCTGCACCGGAATAGGCGCGGCGGGCCGGGTGTTGCGCGGTTTGTGGAAAATCATGTTCCACATGATCCGCAGCATCTTGCGCAGGCCTTCGCGTTGCACAGGTGCGTGGTTGCGAAACAGCCCCTGATTCTGCCGCGAGGCTTCAGGCGTGGATGTGTTATCCGGGATCGAAACTGGATTGGCCATGACTGAATGACTCCAGAAAAACCGCGCAATTCACGGTTTTTCCACGATGGGACGATAAATGGCCAAAGCTGCACGCATAGGCCGAACTGTCTGGTTTTTAGATTGCGAGGATTAACGCAACATTACACTGACCGGTGTAGTTTCTAGGTTGCATCAAAGCGGATGACAAGTAAACTGCCAAGTGTAATTTCATCTTTTCTCTGCCGAAGCGTACTTATGACAGCTCCACAGCGCCTCACCGACCGTAAACGCGAAGCCATTATCCAGGCGGCGATTGCCGAATTCCGTGCCCACGGATTCGAGATCACCAGCATGGACAAAATTGCCGCTACCGCCGGTGTATCCAAGCGCACGGTGTATAACCATTTCCCCAGCAAAGAAGAGCTGTTCGCCGAAATTCTCAACCAGTTATGGACACGGATCAGCGCCGAGCAAACGGTCCTCTATAACCGCGATCAGCCACTGAGCGAGCAGTTACGGCAAATGCTCCAGGCCAAAGTGCAACTGATGGCCGACGAGAACTTTCTGACCCTGGCACGAGTGGCGATTGCCGCCACCATCCATTCGCCGGAGCGCGCGCAGAACATGGTCGAGCGCATGGGCGAGCGCGAGGAAGGTCTGACCGTATGGATTCGTGCCGCACAGGCCGATGGCCGCTTGAAACCGGTCGATCCGGAGTTTGCCGCGCACCAGTTGCAAGGGCTGCTGAAGACTTTTGGCTTCTGGCCGCAAATGTCGATGGGCCGCGCCGCGCTCGATGACGACATGCAGCACACCGTCGCCGAATCGGCGCTGGAGATGTTTTTGGCGCGTTATCAGCTCTAACTCGCCCTTCTCCTGCACCCCTCCTCGATTAAATGGCTCGGAAGGACACTGATTATTCGCGTTGGAATAAATGACAATGTCCGACAATCGACCGACGGACGGTCTGCCTGAAAAAATACTGCAAAGTATTTCAGGATGAATTTCGCGCAAGGCATCATGGAAAACCAACGCGGCAAAGGCTTGTCATTCGCCCGGCGCATTTACCTTCCCCGGGCCATCGGTCTGGGGATCGGTTTTTTCAGCGTCGGGGCTGCGTTGTATCCGCTGAACATGCCCGGCTGGGTTTGGGCGCTGTTGTTGTTCAACGGGTTCGCCTGGCCACATCTGGCTTATCAGATTTCTACTCGCTCGGCGTTCCCGTATCAGGCTGAACGCCGCAACCTGGTGTATGACTCGCTGTGCGGTGGATTCTGGGCGGCATGTTTTCAGTTCAGTCCGCTGACCACCGTGACCATCCTGTCGATGATGACCATGAACAACGTCGCCGCCGGTGGCTATCGGTTGTTCGTGTTCGGCGCCCTCGCCCAACTCGCCGGCGTATTGCTGGGCTGGATGATCTTTGGTGTCCAATTCAGCCTGACGATGACACAGGAGCAAGTCTGGGCCTGCCTGCCGATGCTCACCCTGTATCCGCTGGCGCTGGGCATGGTCTGTTATCGCCTGGCGATCAAACTCTCCCAACACAAACGCGCACTGAGCGCCCTCAGCCGTACCGACAGCCTCACCGGCCTGCTCAACCACGGTGCCTGGAAAGACCTGCTGCACCTGAAATTTCAGCAGTGCCGCCAACACAACAGCCAAGCCACGCTGGCGTTGATCGACATTGATCACTTCAAGGCAATCAACGACAGCTTCGGGCACATCGTCGGCGATGCGGTGCTGCGGCAATTGAGTCATGACCTCAAACGCCTGCTCGATCAGCACCAGTTGGCCGGGCGCTACGGCGGTGACGAGTTCTGTGTGATCCTGCCGGCACTGCCGCTGAACAAGGCTGAAGCGCTGATGGAGCAATTGCGCCAGGCATTGCAGCAGTATCGTCATCCGCAGGTGCCAGACTTGCGAGTGGGTCTGAGTATCGGTCTGGCGCGGTATCAGCCCTTGTACAAGGATGCCCTCGACTGGCTGGACGATGCCGACAAAGCGCTGTACACCGCCAAACATAAGGGCCGCAACACTATCAACGTAGCCTTGAGCCGTACCGAGACGGACAACGCCGGCGCCTAAAAAGTTATACAAAATTACAAATAATTACTTTCTTGTACAACTTTATGAAGTTTTGTATAAGTAGCCATCTGCCAGTTAAGGAATGCTGGCATTGAGCAGTCACCGCCGAATGCCGTCCGCGCATTCGGTCTGCCAGCGCGGAAATAGGGACTGAATCCTCGATCTTCCCCTTCTTCCAGAGTACTGCGAGCATGTTCTTCAATCGCCACAAAGCCGTCGTCGACGACCTTCAGCGCACCCTCACCGAACAAGCCGGCCTGCTCGACGCGATCAATCGCTCGATGGCGGTGATCGAGTTCGACCTTGATGGCGTGGTGCTGCGCGCCAATGACAACTTTCTCAAGACCATGGGTTACACCGCCGAACAAGCGATCGGCCAACCGCATCGGCGCTTTTGCACACCAGAGTTCGGCCGTAGTGCTCAGTACACCGATTTGTGGTCTCGCCTGAAAAACGGCCAGTTTCAGTCCGGTACGTTTGAACGGGTCGACGGCAAGGGTCAGCCGATCTGGCTGGAAGCCAGTTACAACCCGATCAAGGATGCCTCGGGCCGTGTGGTGAAAGTGGTCAAGTACGCCATGGACGTGACCGCCAAGGTGCAGCAGGAAAGTGAGGCCAACGCCAAGTTGCAGGCGATTGACCGGGCAATGGCGGTCATCGAATTCAACCTCGACGGCAGTATTCTCACGGCCAATCAGAATTTTCTGACGCGCATGGGTTACACCCTCGCCGAGCTGAAAGGCAAACATCACCGTTTGTTCTGCACCCCGGCACTGGTCAACAGCAATGCTTATGAGGATTTCTGGCGGCGCTTGAACCAGGGAGAGCTTTTCCAGGGTCAGTTCGAACGCGTGGATAAACGCGGGCAAACGGTGTGGCTCGAAGCCAACTACAACCCGGTATACGACGCTGCCGGACGCTTGTGCAAAGTGGTGAAATTCGCCTCCGACGTGACCGCCCGCGTCGAGCAACACGAGCAGGACGCACGCAGTGCCAGCGCGGCGTATCACATCTCGGTGGCGACGCGAAAAGTCGCCGAGCAAGGTACGCAGGTGATCCAGCAAGCCGCCAGTGAAATGCGCGAAATCGCCGAGGACATTGCCGAATCGTCGACGTTGATTGCGCAATTGGGTGAGCGCTCCGAGCAGATCACCGCCATCGTCAACACGATCCGCGCGATTGCCGACCAGACTAATTTGTTGGCGCTCAATGCCGCGATTGAAGCCGCGCGTGCCGGCGAACAGGGGCGCGGATTTGCCGTGGTTGCCGACGAGGTGCGATTGCTCGCGGGGCGTACCAGCGGCTCGACGGCAGAAATTTCCAGCATGATCAGCCTGATCCAGAACGAGACCCGGCAGGCCATCAAGAGCATGGAGGGCACCCGGGGTCGCGCGGCTGAAGGGGTCGAGTTGGCGAATCAGGCGGGGACGGTGATTCTGCAGATTCGCGATGGCGCCAGTGAGGCGGTGGATGCGGTGAGCATGTTTGCCAATGAGCGGGCGCCGGGTTAAGCCTTGTGCAAAGCAGTTAGACCGCGTCGTCGCCTTCGCGAGCAGGCTCGCTCCCACAGAGATTGAGTCGACCACCATTTTTGTGTGCCGACCGCTGATCCTGTGGGAGCGAGCTTGCTCGCGAAGGGGCCGGTCGCCACAACGCAGGGCTATAGTGACTACACGCCCCACGCCCTGCCGAGTGCACCATGACCACTGAAAAACCCGCAACACCGGAATCCGCTCCCGTCGATCACCTGCGCTTCCACCGCCCCCACGCCCACCTCAACACCACCTTCGGCAACGACACCTTCGCCCTGCGCGCCGAGGCGTTTGCGCGGTTCTTCGGCACGCCGATGTTTCTCGGCGCGCAGACGTTGATCGTGTTGTTGTGGGTCAGTCTGAACGTGTTTGGCGTGACCACCTTCGACGTCTACCCGTTCATCCTGTTGAACCTCGCCTTCAGCCTGCAATCGGCCTACGCCGCGCCGCTGATTTTGCTCGCACAAACCCGTCAGGCCGCCCGCGACAAGGCGCAAGCCGATGCCGACGCGCAACACCGTGAAGCGTTGGCACAGGCCAATACCGAGCGTCAGGCCCAAGCGGCGAAGAACACCGCGCAACTGCTTGAACTGCTGGAGCAGAACACCCGCCTCACCGAGATGACCAAAAACCTCACTGAACGAATCGCCAGCCTGACCAGCGAGTTGCACGATCACATGCGCCAGAACCCGCAGCGCTGATCACGATAAACGCAGCGCCCGCCCCAACTCATCGAACAGTGTCACCACCGAACGCAACGCCCGGCAATCCGGGCGCGTCAGCAGCCACAGCGCGGTGTCGTAACCGTGCAGCGGTTCACTTAATGCCTGCAAACCGTCGGTGATCAGAAAGTCCGGTAACGCCGCCACGCCGAGGCCTGCGCGAACCAGTTCGGTGACCGACAGCATGCTGTTGCAGCGATAGCCCGGAGTCACACCGGGCAGGTGTTGCCGACGCCAGGCGATGGTTGGGTGATCGGGGAGAAAGTCATCCGGGGCGATCCAGGTCAGCGCGGCCAGATCCGCCGTATCGACGTTCTGCAGATAACGCGAACTGGCACAGACCCGGTAGGAAATCTTCGCCAGTTGCCGTCCGACCAGATGCTCGGGCGGTGTCCGCGTCAGGCGCAGGGCGATGTCAGCATCGCGGCGACTGAGGTTGGCGAAATCGTTGGAGGTGCTCAGTTCGATAGTCAGCGCTGGGTATTGGGGCATGAACTGCGCCAGCGCCGGCAGCAGCAAACTCTGCAGCACCGAATCGGTACAGGTCAGACGCACCGTGCCGCTGACCACTTCACCGCCCTGCTCCACACCAACGCGCGCGGCCTCCAATGCCTGTTCAGCGCGTTCGGCTTGCTCGGCCAGCGTCTGCGCGAGGGTTGTCGGCAGATACCCGGCGCGGCTTTTTTCGAACAGTTGCTGGCCGAGTGCAGCTTCGAGACGGCGCACGGCGCGAAACACTGTCGACACATCAACCTTTAACAACTGCGAAGCCCGGGCCAGAGAGCCGCCACGCACCAAGGCAAGAATCAGGGCCAGGTCGGGGTAGTCGAGTTGATAGTGCGTGGCTGCATTGATCACTTGGGGAAACGCCCATATTGAGTGCGTGAACGCCAATCTATAGTGAGTGCCATCAATCAACAAGCGCAGGGAACCCCCATGGAAAACAGCGCCATCCGTATCGCCCTGATCGGCGATTACGACCCGCAGGTCACCGCACACCAAGCCATTCCCGTCGCCCTCGGGCTGGTCGCTGAACACCTCAACCGGACCCTGCAATTCGAATGGCTGCCCACCGAGCAGATCCACGCCGATACGCCACTCGGCGAGTTCGACGGTTTCTGGTGCGTACCCGCCAGCCCCTACAAACGCGAAGACGGCGCACTGCGCGCGATCCGTTTTGCCCGCGAACAGCAGCGCCCTTTCCTCGGCACCTGCGGCGGTTTTCAACATGCGGTGCTGGAATTTTCCCGCAACGTGCTGGGCTGGGTGGATGCGGTACACGGTGAAACATCGCCCGAGTCTGAACGCGCGGTACTCACGCCGTTGACCTGTTCGCTGGTCGAAGCGGTGGACAGCATTTACCTGGTGCCCGGTTCGTTGATCGCCAAGGCGTACGAAACGTCGCAAATTCGTGAAGGTTATCGCTGCCGCTTCGGTGTGAATCCGCTGTTCGAACAGCAACTGCTGAGCGATCGGCTACATGCTGTCGGTCATGATTCGTCAGGGGATTTACGCGCGATTGAACTCAAGGATCACCGGTTCTTTGTCGCCACGCTGTTTCAGCCTGAACGCGCCGCGCTCAAAGGGCAGATGCCGCCGCTGGTGCGGGCGTTTGTTGAAGCTTGCATGGAGCCGCGTTGATGGCTGATTGCTTTGCGGTCATTTTTACGTCGACCCGAACCGGAGGTGACAACGGCTATGCCGAGGCGGCTGAGCGCATGGCTGCGTTGGTCAGTGAGCAGCCGGGGTTTCTTGGGGTGGAGTCGGTTCGAGGGGCCGATGGCGTCGGGATTACGGTGTCGTATTGGGACAGCGAAGCGGCGATTCTGGCGTGGCGGCGGAATCCTGAGCATCAGCTGATTCAAGCGCGTGGGCGTTCGCAATGGTATTCGGCGTTTCATACGCGAGTGTGTCGGGTTGAGCGTGAGTATCGGTTCGGGCAATAAAATGGCGGCGCATTGACGGCCGCTTTCGCGAGCAGGCTCGCTCCCACAGGGGATTTGTGAACACCACGGTTCCCATGTGGGAGCGAGCCTGCTCGCGAAGAGGCCCTCACCCTCACAGCATAACTTCAGCCACGCACCAGACTGCGCACCGCGACAATCTCCGGCACTTCAACCTTGCTCATATAAACGCGCAACGGCTCGGTGATGTTGATCCGGTCATCGATATGCTGATCCAGCAACAACTGAATCAAGTCGCGTTTAAGCGTCATGGTCTGCGCCGTCGCCGGCGCCCAGACGAATTCATTCACAGGAATAATGCCGTCATCGGCCACGTCCATGCCAAACGAATCTTCGCTGAAACGCACGATGTACCGACCGGTCTTGCGATTGAGGCCGACAAAACCCTTGAGGTCGTCGGCTGCCTGGCAGATGAGTTGAGAGGTGATGCGCATGGTAAACCTCACGAAAAATGATCGATGGTTTACACGCAGGGCAACTGAACGGCGCGCCCTCTGCCGGGGCGTCTACCGAGCGCAAGCGTACTGCAAACCGCGCCACAAAAGTGCAGGAAAAATCGCTTTTAATACGTTTATGTCGGTCCTGCGATAGCACGCAATCGATTCAGTTGTTAAAAGGTACGTCTTTGAAAATGCCCTGCGAAAGGAACTCGAACATGCCCGCCACTTTCACCAAAAGCGCTCTGGTCCTGAGCCTGCTGCTCGGCCTCGGTCAGGCGCACGCCGCGACTCAGACGGACCCCGACGCAGTCGCTGCAACGCACGGTATTCCGCACCCAGCGGTGATCGCCCACCGTGGCGCTTCCTTCGATGCACCGGAATCTACCGCTGCGTCCTACCGACTGGCCCGGGATCTGGGCGCCGATTATCTGGAAATGGATTTGCAGCGCAGCAAGGACGGCGTGCTCTTCGCCCTGCATGACGACAACCTGCAACGCACCACCGACGTCGCCACCAAGTTCCCTGAGCGCAAGGACAGCCCGGCCACGGCCTTCACCATGGCCGAACTGAAAACCCTCGACGCCGGCAGTTGGTTCAACACCAAATACCCGGACCGCGCCCGCCCGTCCTACGCTGGGCTGAAAATTCTCACCCTCGATGAAATCATCGACATCGCCCAGGCCAATCCACAACACAAGCCGGGCCTGTACATCGAGACCAAAGAGCCGCAACTGTTCCCGGGCATCGAACATGACCTGAAAGAAAAACTGCAGGATCGCGGCTGGCTGAGTCCGGCCGGTTCGAAACTGGCGAAGAGCGCGCTGGGCGTGGGTCAGGGCAAAGGCAAGGTGATCCTGCAGACCTTCGAGAAAAACAGCCTCGAACTGCTGCAAAAGGAAATGCCGCAAGTGCCGAAGATCCTGTTGCTGTGGGTGGGCGCCGGCAGCATCGAGCCGAAATCCAAGGTGACGTTTGCCGAGTCCGGCGAGAAGGACAAAAACGTTTTCTACGGCAAGCAGGAGCCGAAGTCCGAAGCTGAGTTCAAGCAATGGGTGGATTACGCCAAGGCCCAGGGTGCAATCGGCACCGGCCCTTCGGCGAAGCTGACCCATGACGGCGATCAGAGCTATTCGGATCTGGTGCAACCGTGGATGAACAAATACACCCATGATCAGGGCATGCTGGTCCACGTCTACACCGTCGACGAGCCAGTGGACTTCGAGAAAGTCATGGCCGCAGGCGTTGACGGCATCTTCACCAACCGCGCCAGCGAGCTGTTGAAGTTCTATAAACGCCCGGCATCGGCCAGTGTTGATCAGGTGTTGAAGAACAACGGTTTCTGATCTGAAATCGAGGCGCCTTCATCGCGGGCAAGCTACGCTCCCACAGGTTCTGTGCCGGTGCATGGCTTGCCCGTTTTGTTTGGGTGCAGGGTTTTAAGGGTGAGTTAAGTTGCGCTGGTTAACCTGAGGCCACTTAAACGAATCAACCAAGGAATGAACCGATGAAAACTTTGACTGCCCTGTTTACCGCCGCTGCCCTGACTCTTACCGCTGGCCTGGCCCAGGCTGATGTTCGCGTTGACCAGATTCCTGAACTGGTTAAGTCGGGCAAGATCAAGTCGCTGGAGTCGATGAACGCCGAAGCGCTGAAACTGCATCCGGGTGCGACCATCACTGACACGGATCTGGATAACCACTTCAACGGTTATGAGTACGAAGTTGAGCTGAAGACGGCTGACGGCAAAGAGTTCGATGTGGACTTTGATGCGACCACTGGCAAGGTGTTGAGCAACAAGCAAGACACTTGATTGAACGCACTACCAAAAGCCGCACGATTGAAAGATCGTGCGGCTTTTTTGTGTCTGGTGTTTGGCTTGGTTGATGTGTTGTCAGTGAGATTTTCTCCCCCTCACCCCAGCCCTCCCGAAACGTCGGACCGCCCCCAAGGGGGCGAGGGGAAAGGGAGCCGATCGGGGTCCTTTCAAAGCCCCAGTGCGCCTCGATATTTCAGGTTGGCGTACCTCAAATAGTCATCACGGTCAGTCCCCTCTCCCTCTGGGAGAGGGCTAGGGTGAGGGAATAGAAAGCCGATCGGGGGCCATTCAAGGCCTGAGTTCGACTCGCAAACTTGCAGCCGACAAGAAAACACCAAGGACCTGAGTGCGCCTCGATATTTCAAGTCAGCGTACCTCGAATAGTCACCACGGTCAGTCCCCTCTCCCTTGGGAGAGGGCTAGGGTGAGGGGAAAGGGCATCACGCCGAGGTGCTGACCAGCGAACCCGAGGTGCTCGAGTCGGAATCCTGCAACGCCTGCAACAGCGAGGCGGTAGCGGTTGACAGGGACGCCGAGGTAGCGGTGACCTGCGCTTGTGCGGCGGCTACTTCGGCGACCTTCGCATCAGAATTTTCCTGCTTCGCCTGCGCCGCTTGCAACGCTTGCTGCTCCTCCTGCAACTGCTTCTGCAGCTCGGCGATCTGCTTGCGCAGTTCTTTCACCGAATCCGATTCTTCACTGCTGGAATCGCTGTCACCCGTCGGCGCTGCACCACCGCCCGCAGCCACTTTGCTGGTGTCCGCTTTCACGCCAGTGCTGGCGGCTGCCGTGGTCGAGGTATCGTCACCGACGTCGCTGATCGCGGTTTTGCTCGAAGGTGTGGTGACGGTCTGATTGATCGAAACAGAAGTGATGCTGACCATGGAAAGGCTCCAATGCCGGTTATAGATAACCGGTCATCGACCACAGCAGCTTCAATTTGAGATCGACTGTGTACCGACTCGGTATCCGAACCGGTACACGGTCAGTAGCGTCAGGCGCTCAGGCGTGCAGTGACTTCGTTCAGTTGCCCGGACAGACCATGCAGGTTCTGGCTGGCGCTTTCAGTGCGCTGCACATTGTCGAGGTTGGTGCTGGCGATCGAGGTGATCTCGGTGAGGTTGCGCGAGATGTCTTCGGCAACCGACGTCTGCTCTTCGGCGGCCGTGGCGATCTGCCGGTTCATGTCGCGGATCGCTTCCACGGCGTGGGTGATGCGCTCCAGCATCGCGCCGGCCTGAGTCACTTGCTCAACGCTTTCATCGCTGCGCGTCTGGCCGCTGTCGATGGCTTGCGCCGCGTCCACCGCGCCGGTCTGCACGCTCTGAATGATCTGGTTGATCTCGATGATCGACTCGGCGGTGCGCTGCGCGAGGTTGCGCACTTCATCGGCGACCACCGCAAAACCACGCCCGGCCTCGCCGGCGCGCGCCGCTTCGATCGCAGCGTTGAGCGCCAGCAGGTTGGTCTGTTCGGCAATGCCGCGAATCACTTCCAGCACTTTGCCGATACGACCGCTGTCGGCTTCCAGACGACGAATCACCGTGGCGGTGTTGGCGATTTCGCCGCGCATCTGCGTGATCGAGTGGATGGTGCTCTGCATGACCTTCTCACCTTGTTGGGCGGACTGGTCGGCATCGTCGGCCGCCCGTGCGGCATCGGCGGCATGACGCGCCACTTCCTGGGCAGTGGCGGACATTTCGTTCATCGCCGTGGCCACTTGATCGGTACGGTTGAACTGCTCGTTGGTGCCACCGGCCATGGTCGTCGCGATGGCGTTAAGCTCGCCGCTGGCGCTGTCCAGATCCGCCGCGCTGCGCTGCAGACGGGTGAAGGTTTCGGCGAGAAAATCACGCAAGGTATTGGCGGCGGCAGCGAGGTTGCCCAACTCATCCTGACGGTCGCTGACCACGCGTTCAGCCAATTTGCCGCGACTCAACTGAGTGACGTAATCGATCAGCTTGCGGATCGGCTCGACCAGATTGCGGTTGACCAGCCACAGGCTCAACAGGCCAATCAACAGGGCCGACGCGAGCATCACCAGCAGCCCCAGCCACACGGTGCGATCAGCCTCGGCACTGATCAGCGCCGACTGCGCGGTGCCTTGCTTGCGCAATTCGGCGACCAGTTCGCTCATCTGATCACTGGCGGCACGGTCAACACCTTTGACCGCTGCATCACCCGCCGCCGGATCACCACCGGCAGCCACGTAGGCATCGCGGCCCTTCTGATAAGCGCTACCCAATTGACGGTGCTCTTCGCGCAGGCGTTCGATGCGTGATTTCAGGTTCGGTTCTATGCCTTGCTGGCTGGCCAGTTCACCGAGAATGGTTTGCACATCACGCTGGCGGTCTTCGAACTGCCCCCAGTATTTGCTCAGATCCGCCGGTTGCTTGCCGCGCAGCAGAACGTTTTTCCATTCCTGCACCTGCACCTTGAATTGCAGGTTGGCTTCGTCGATCAGTTGCGAGGTGTGCAACGGACCGGCGATCAACTGGCTGTAGCTTTGCACGCCGTTGGAGAGGAAATGAAAACAGGCCAGGGCGATCAACAGCATCGCCAGCAGACTGCCGCTCAGCAGGGCGAGAATTTGCGCTCTCAGGGATTTTTGCAGCATCGAAAGATACTCAGGACAAGGATGAGGCACGCCCGGTGAGGCGTGAAATTTTGCCGGACATCCATGTCGGCGAGCCTTGGTTCATGGCCAATGGCGCGCAACCTAACGCACCTGTGATCGGCGCGCCAGAGCGCTTCTTGAAGAAAATCCGACTGCCGGTAAGTCGCTGATTTGACGTCACTTTGCTGTCACATAAACGTCATGTGACAGTGCGATGATGCGGCTCAGTGAACCTGCCATTTGCGCGACCGACGCACCCTCCTCGCAGCGAGCCGCCATGAACCACAGCCTCGACATCAGCCATCGCGATCCTGACCTGTTTGGCTTGCTCTACGGTTTTCGTTTTTTGCCTGGCGAGCGTGGCCGCGAAGTCGATTCGGCGACTGCCCTGCGTTGCCTGCAAGACGATAACGAGAACGGAGAGTTTCTCTGGCTGCATCTCAATCTGGCGCACGCGGCGTGCGAGCGCTGGATGAAAAGTCATCTGCAATTGCCCGAAGAGTTTTTCGAGGCGCTGCACGAAGGCTCGCGTTCGACGCGCATCGAGCATGTCGATTCGGCGTTGCTGGCGGTGGTCAACGATGTGGTATTCAACCTCAGCAGCATGGTCTCCTCGGACGTATCGACGCTGTGGGTCTGCGTGCGCAGCAAACTGATCGTCAGTGCGCGCTTGCAACCGCTGCATTCGGTGGACAAATTGCGCTCGTCAGTGAAGGCCGGCGAACGCTTTCGTTCGCCCTCGGAACTGCTTGTGCACCTGCTGCGCGATCAGGGCGAAGTGCTCACGCAGATCGTCCGTAAAACGAGCATGAGCGTTGACCAGGTCGAGGACGAATTGCTCTCCTCGCGACTGTCGACCAACCGCGCTGAACTCGGTGCCAACCGGCGGGTGCTGGTGCGTCTGCAACGGCTGTTGGCGCTGGAACCGGGTTCGTTGCTGCGCCTGCTCAATCGCCCGCCGCCGTGGTTGCAGAAGGAAGACGTCAAGGAGCTGCGCAAATCCACCGAGGAGTTTGCGCTGATCATCAACGATCTCACCGCGCTCGGCGAGCGGATCAAACTGTTGCAGGAAGAGATCGCCGCCAACCTCAACGAACAGAGCAACCGCACGCTGTTTACCCTGACGGTGGTGACGGTGCTGGCGTTGCCGATCAACATCATTGCCGGTTTTTTCGGGATGAATGTCGGCGGGGTGCCGTTGTCGCAGGATCCGGAAGGGTTCTGGATATTGGTCGCGCTGGTAGCGACGTTTACCGTGATCGCCGGGCGTTGGGCGTTTCGCAAGCGCGGGGATTATTGAGCCCCAAAATACTGTGCCCCACCACAGTTCCCCCTGTAGGAGTGAGCCTGCTCGCGATAGCGGTGTGTCAGACGCAGCTGCTTTAAATGTGCCAACGTCATCGCGAGCAGGCTCACTCCTATAGGGGTTGATCATTGCCCTTCAGATCAATGGTCAGGCTAATCCCGCAAACACTGACATGGCGCAGTCTCTCTGTAACATTCTGCAACGATCATGGGCGACATTCCTTCCCTCGCTCAGGATTGTCCTGCCATGGCTACTCCCTCCCTGACCGCCAGCCCCGCGTCCGCCGCCAGCGGCAGACCAGCCCTCGATAAGAAAACCGGCCCGTTCACCTACGTGATTTTTTTCGCCGTGCTGGCGCTGGGGATGTTGTTCACCGCCTATAGCCTGATGCACGACATGCACGAACTCGGCACGGTGGTGACCACCTGGACGCCATTCCTGCTGCTCGGCGTAGCGCTGCTGATTGCGCTGGGTTTCGAGTTCGTCAACGGCTTCCACGACACCGCCAACGCCGTTGCGACGGTGATTTACACCCACTCGCTGCCACCGAATGTCGCGGTGGTCTGGTCGGGCTTCTTCAACTTTCTCGGCGTGTTGTTATCGAGTGGCGCGGTGGCGTTCGGCATCATCGCCTTGCTGCCCGTAGAGCTGATTTTGCAGGTCGGTTCGTCTGCCGGTTTCGCGATGATCTTCGCTCTGCTGATCGCGGCGATCCTGTGGAACCTCGGCACCTGGTGGCTGGGGTTGCCGGCCTCGTCGTCGCACACGTTGATCGGTTCGATCATCGGCGTCGGTGTGGCCAATGCCCTGATGCACGGCCGCGACGGCACCAGCGGTGTCGACTGGGCGCAGGCGACCAAGATTGGTTACGCCTTGCTGCTGTCGCCCCTTGTGGGGTTCGGTTGTGCGGCGCTGTTGCTGTTGGCGCTGCGTGCGTTCGTGAAGAATCGCTCGCTGTATAAAGCACCGGAAGGCAACACTCCGCCGCCGTGGTGGATTCGTGGTTTGCTGATCGCCACGTGCACCGGTGTGTCCTTCGCCCACGGCTCCAACGACGGCCAGAAAGGCATGGGCCTGATCATGTTGATTCTGGTCGGCACGCTGCCGATGGCTTATGCCTTGAACCGCACCATGCCCGAAGAGCAATCGCTGCAGTTCGCCGCTGTGGCGCAGGTCACCCAGCAAGCACTGGTGAAAAGTGCGCCGCTGCCGACGCTGGCCGATCCGCGTGCAGTCCTTTCCGATTACGTGCGCAGCAAAGAGCCTACTCCGCAACTTATCCCCGCCCTTGCCGCTCTCACCGGGCACATTGGCGAAGAAGTCAGAGGCTACGGCTCGCTGGCGAAAGTCCCGGCCGAAGCCATGGGCAACGTGCGTAACGACATGTACCTGGCCAGCGAAAGCATTCGCCTGATGGACAAGAACAAGGTCGGCAATTTCGACGCCGATACCAGCAGCAAACTGCAACTGTTCAAGCAACAGATCGACAACGCCACGCGATTTATTCCGCTGTGGGTGAAGATCGCCGTGGCCATCGCGCTGGGGCTGGGCACCATGGTCGGCTGGAAGCGGATTGTGGTGACGGTCGGCGAGAAGATCGGCAAGACTCACCTGACGTATGCGCAGGGTGCGTCGGCGGAAACCGTGGCGATGCTGACCATCGGCGCGGCGGACATGTTCGGTTTGCCGGTGTCGACCACGCACGTGTTGTCCTCGGGCGTGGCCGGGACCATGGTTGCCAATGGTGGCGGGTTGCAGATGAGGACCATCCGTAATCTGTTGATGGCGTGGGTGCTGACGCTGCCGGCGGCGATCCTGCTGTCGGGAAGCCTCTATTGGCTGTTCACCCAGATCTTCTGACCGAAGAAAGTCCCCTGTAGGAGTGAGCCTGCTCGCGATAGCGGTGTATCAGTCAACATTGATTAAACTGACACACCGCTATCGCGAGCAGGCTCACTCCTACAGTTTTGACCGGTGTTCAGGTTTAGAGCGCGGAGCGAATCAGATCGCCCAGCCAATCCATGAACACCCGCACCCGCAGCGGCAAATGCCGTTGCCGCGCATACAGCAATGAAATGCCCATCGCCGGCGCGGTGAATTGCGGCAACACGGTGACCAATTCGCCGTTTTCCAGATGCGGTTGCATGCCGGTGCGCGGCACCTGAGTCAGACCGAAGCCGCCGAGGCACGCCGACTCGTAAGCGTCAGTGCTGTTGACCGTAATGCTGCCTGCCATCGGCAAGCGTTTCACCTGGCCGCCCTCCTCGTACACAAACCCTTCCGAACGCGAACCGAGCACGCCGACGTAATGCACCAGTCGATGCTGCGCGAGATCTTCCAGCGACTGCGGCACACCGTAGCGTTCGAGGTAAGCGGGGCTGGCGCAATTGACCATGGGGAAGTCACCGAGGTGCCGCGCGACCACCGATTGATCCGGCTGCGCGCCAATCCTCACCACGCAATCGAACCCTTCGCTGAGCAAGTCGACGCGGCGATCCGTGCTGCTGATTTCCAGTTCCAGATGCGGGTGCCGATCCATGAACTGCGGGAGGCGCGGCATGACCAGGCGCCGCGCGAGAATGTTCGGCAGGTCGACACGAATGCGCCCGGTCAACGACGCTTCGTCCTGTCGAAACAAGCCTTCGATCTCGTCCATGTGCGAGAGCAGATCCTTGCTGCGTTCGTACAGCACCAGACCGTCCTGTGTCGCCTGCACCTTGCGCGTGGTGCGTTGCAACAGGCGCGTGCCGAGTAGGGCTTCCAGCGCTTGCACGTGTTCGGACACCGTTGAGCGGGGCAGTCCAAGGCTTTCCCCGGCGAGAGTGAAACTCGACAGTTCGCTGACCCGGACGAAGGTGCGCAGCAGTTCCAGTTTGTTCATGGGCCACCTATTGATTGTTCGGTTTAACCGATCAGTGATTCCGGATTCAACCTGTTTATCACCACAGGGCGGATAAATAAACTTTGATCCATCACCTGATCACTCACGGCAATCGAGGAAAAACCATGAATCGCAAAATCGCATTGATCACTGGCGCCAGTCGTGGCCTGGGCAAAAACGCTGCACTGCACCTCGCCGCGCAAGGCATCGACATCATTGGCACCTACAACAGCCGCGCCGATGAAGCCCAGGCGCTGGTCGCCGAACTGCAGGCTCTCGGCGGCAAAGCCGTGATGCTCCAGCTGGACGTTGGCCGTAGCGAGAGCTTTGCCGATTTCGCTACACGTGTTGAGCAAGCGTTACAGCAGACCTTCGACCGCCAGCGCTTTGATTTCCTGATCAACAACGCCGGGGTCGGCTTGCATGCCGGTTTCGCCGAAACCACCGTCGAGCAATTCGACCTGCTGATGAATGTGCACCTCAAAGGGCCGTTCTTCCTGACCCAGCAACTCTTGCCACTGATCAACGACGGCGGGCGGATCATCAACATTTCCAGTGGTCTAGCGCGTTTCACCATTGCCGGCGCCAGCGCTTATGCCGCAATGAAAGGCGCGATTGAAGTCCTGACCCGCTATCAGGCGAAAGAGCTGGGCGCACGGCAGATTGCCGTGAATACCTTGGCGCCAGGTGCGATTGAAACCGACTTTGGCGGCGGCACCGTTCGCGACAATGCGGCAGTGAATGCGATGGTCGCCGACAATACTGCGCTGGGTCGTGCCGGTCAGCCGGATGATATTGGCGGGGCGTTGGCGCTGTTGCTGTCGCCGGGTGCGCAGTGGATCAATGGCCAGCGGGTTGAGGCCTCCGGGGGCATGTTCCTCTAACTTCACTGAAAACATTTAACGCCTGTAGGAGCTGCCGAAGGCTGCGATCTTTTGATCTTGTTTTTAAAAATCAAAATCAAAAGATCGCAGCCTGCGGCAGCTCCTACACGGGGATCGGTGTTAGTTCTGACAGGCGTTGCGGGTCATGAAGCGCTCGCGCACCACGTCATATCCCCAGTGATACACATAGGTGTACGGCAGGAAAAACAACAACACGCCGATGTCGAGCAAGAACGCCTGCCACAGGCTGACCGACAGCCACCAGGCAATCAGCGGCACGCCCATCACGATCAAACCACCCTCGAACAGCAACGCGTGTACCACCCGTACCCAGGCGTTGTGTGCAACATTCATTCGCACAAGCATGCGGTCGAAGAAGCGGTTGAACACCACGTTCCAGCCCAGCGCCAGCATGGCGATCAATACTGTCACCGCGCCCATTTCAAGCATCGGTTTTTGCATGATCCACGCCAGCAACGGGGTGCAGATCAGAATCGCCAACAATTCGAAACCGATGGCCTGGAAAATACGTTCAGTGATGGATTTGTGGGCAGTCATGACCTGAGTCCTTGAGTGAAGATGGTTGCCATGATCTATGCTCGCATCGATACTTCATAACCAATAACCATCGATCAAGGCGATAGTTGATGATTTCGCAGGAAGTGCTGCTGGCATTTGTCCAGGCTGCCACGCAAGGTTCGTTTTCGGCAGCGGCGCGCAAGCTCGGGCGCAGCCAGTCGACCATCAGCGCGGCGGTGGCCAGCCTGGAGATTGATCTGGATCTGCAGTTGTTCGATCGCAGCAGCCGCAAACCGACGCTGACTCCGGCCGGGCATGTGATGCTGCAACGCGCCGAGGCGATTCTGGCGGCCAGCAGTCGCCTGGAAATGACTGCGCGGCAGTTGTCCCAAGGCGTCGAGCCGAAGCTGACGGTGGCGATTTCCGATACTTATCAGTCGTACCGTTTTGAAGCGGCGCTGGTGGGGTTTGAGCAGCGTTATCCTGATCTGGAGCTGGAATGTCTGATCGCCGAATGCGATGACCTGGTCGAGTTGGTGCAGCGTGGTCGCGCGCATCTGGCGTTCGCTGAAATGCAAGAGAACTACCCGCCGGATCTGGTCACCTCGACTGTGGCCGAGCGTACGGAAATTGCCTTGTTCGTTAATCGCGACCATGCGCTGGCCAAGCTCGATCACATTGATCAGCACATCCTGGAACAGCATCGCGAATTGCGTCTGGCGACCATCGTCAATCCTTATGACAGTCGTGGCAAAGGTCGGGTGTGGTCGGCGCCGAGTTATCTGATGCTGCTGGAAATGGCCGAGAAAGGCTTTGGCTGGGCGCCGTTGCCGCGTTGGCTGGCGCAGCGCTTTGGCAATGATTTGCTGGTGGAGTTGAAGGTGCGCGGCTGGCCGAAACCGGTGTTTGTCGATGCGTTGTGGTCGCGGCTGTATCCGCCGGGGCCGGCGGGGAGTTGGTTGCTCAGCAAGATGCTGGAATAGCGGTGAAGAGAGAGCCACCCTCACCCCAGCCCTCCCGAAACGTCGGACCGCCCGGTGGGAGAGGGAGCCGACCGGGGTGTCTTGGGTCAGACATCGACCTGAAAGACCGAGTCGATTATGGATTCATTGGATATGATCTCAAAATCCCCTCACCCCAGCCCTCTCCCGGTGGGGAGAGGGAGCCGACCGAGGTGTCTTGCGTCAGACATCGACCTGAAAGACCGAGTCGATTATGGATGTATAGCTACGGTATACACCTCGATTATGGATTCAAAGCCGATCGTTCAACTCGGTGAAACTCTCCAATATCCCCCAATCGGTCCCCTCTCCCACTGGGAGAGGGCTAGGGTGAGGGCAATTCCAGCGCCGAAAGCCGCCCTTCAATAAACCGCCGCTCCGGCTCCTGCCGCGTCAATTCCAATGCTCGAAGGTACGCCGCCCTCGCCTCTTCCACCCTGCCCAACTGCCGACAAAACTCCGCCCGCGCCGAATGCGCCAAGTGATAATCCTGCAACTCCCCCCGCGCCAAAATCCATTCAATCAGATTCAACCCCGCCAGCGCGCCGTCGCGCTTGGCCACCGCCACCGCCCGGTTCAACTCGATTACCGGCGAAGGCACTGCCCGCAACAGTACGTCATACAAGCCAATGATCTGCTCCCAATCCGTCTCCCCCGCCGTCGGCGCCTCAGCATGAACCGCCGCAATCGCCGCCTGCAAACAATACGGCCCAAACCGCCGCGTGGTCAGCGCGCGCTCGACCAGCGCACAACCTTCGGCGATCAGATCGGCATCCCAACGCGAGCGATCCTGATCATCCAGCAGCACCAGTTCACCACCCGGCGAAGTGCGCGCCGAGCGTCGCGATTCGTGCAACAGCATCATCGCCAACAGCCCCATCACCTCCGGTTCCGGCAGCAACTCCATCAACAGTCGCCCCAGCCTGATCGCCTCGCGAGTCAAATCCTCCCGGATCAACTCAGCCCCGCCCGACGCCGAATACCCTTCGTTGAACACCAGATAAATCACCCGCAACACACTGTCGAGGCGCTCGGGCAATTCGCTCAGGCTCGGTACTTGATAAGGAATTTTCGCATCACGAATCTTGGCTTTCGCGCGCACGATGCGCTGGGCAATCGCCGCTGGAGCGGAGAGAAAGGCGCGGGCAATTTCCTCGGTGGTCAGGTCGCAGACTTCACGCAAGGTCAGCGGTACTTGCGCATCCGCCGCCAGTGCCGGGTGGCAGCAGGTGAAGATCAGCCGCAGACGATCGTCTTCCACGTCTTCGCCACTCCAATCGGCCTGTTCGAGTTCTTCCAGTTGCGCGACCAATATGGGCTGCGAAGCCTTGAACCGCGCACGGCGGCGCAACACATCAATCGCTTTGAAACGCCCGGTCGAGACCAGCCAGGTGCGCGGATTGTCCGGCACGCCGTCGCGCTGCCAGCGCTCGACCGCGACGAAGAACGCCTCGTGCAAGGCTTCTTCGGCGAGGTCGAAATCACCGAGCAGACGAATCAGCGTCGCCAGAATCCGCCGCGAGTCTTCGCGATAGACCTGCTCGACCCGCGACCGGACCTCAGACATTCAACTGCCGCACCGGGCGCACTTCAACGCTGCCGACCCGCGCCGCCGGAATGTTGCCGGCGACCTGAATCGCTTCGTTGAGATCCTTGGCGTCGATCAGGTAGAAGCCGGCCAGTTGCTCCTTGGTTTCGGCAAACGGGCCGTCGGTGATCGACAGTTTGCCGTTGCGCATCCTGACGGTCGTGGCGGTCTGCACCGACTCCAGCGCCTCGGCGGCGACCATCCGCCCGCTGCCCTGAATCGACTCGGCGTAGGCCCAGCACTCGGCGTCTTCCGGGCTGTCGGGCGATGAATGCAGCAAGCGTTCATCGCTGTAGACCAGGCATAAATACTTCATGGCGTTCTCCTGAATCGGACGGTTCAACTATGGCTGAAGATCAGGGAGTCACATCGAACAGGGTCGCGCCGCTCATCGGATCGAACGGCGCCGACCAATGTTCATGGGCGATTTTCCATGCCCCACCGACCTGCCGATAGCAGGCGGTGACGCGCATCCAGCAGCTCTGGGTTTCGCCCTTGTCGTTGGTGCCGCCGCAGTTGGCAACCCAGTGGGCGAAGGCGATGTTGTCGGCGCTTTCGATGACGATTTCCTCGAATTCGAAGACGTGCGGTCCGGGGCACATTTCCATGCACGCCACCCAGTGCTCGCGGTAAGCCGCTTTACCCTTGAATTGCAGGGCCTTGATCGCATCGAACGAGACGATGTCATCGGCATACAACGCCATGACTTTCTCCACGTCCTTGGTCATGACGGCTTCGCGGTAGGTGTTGATCAGGGTCTGGATTTCAGATTGTGCACTCATGGTGTTCTCCGTGGTTTTTGTTGTGAAGACACCCTTAGTCGTTCGGCAAATGGGCAGATCGACAGATGAAACAAAAAAAATCCGCGAAGGACAAAATCGCTAGAATCGGCGACTTACCTTGTAGGAAAAAGGAAATTCCCGTGTCAGCCCAACTCGTGCCGTACGACAGCCTGAACGCCTTGCAGCGTCAGCAAGTCGAGGCAATTGAAATCCATGCCGAGCAGATCAAATTCTCTGGCGATATCCACGGCGCTTTGCACACCCTACTGTCGAAACCCGGCCCGGGCGTGAAGGGCTTTGCGCTGTTGGCGGATGACGTGCCGGTGGCGTTTTTGCTGCTCAAACGCCCGCCGGTGTTGCCAGCCTGGGCCGATGAACACAGCGCCACCTTGCATGCGTTGCAGGTCGATCGCCGCGCGCAGGGCAAGGGTTACGGCAAGGCCTGTCTGCAAGCGCTGCCCGAGGTTGCGCGTCAGGCTTGGCCGGAGATCAAAGGGCTGGAATTGTCGGTGGACGCGGATAACGACGCGGCGATCGCGCTGTACGCCAAGCACGGCTACGTCGACAGCGGTGAAGCGTACAAGGGCCGGATCGGTTACGAACGGCGCATGGGCCTGGTTTTCTAAGTCATCGAGGGATGCACGATGATCGATTCAATCGAAGCGCTGGAAGCGATTTACGGACTGCCCCACGACCGCGCGGTGCGCAAGCAGATCGGTTTTCTCAACGAGGATTATCAGGCAATGGTGCGGTTGTCGCCGCTGGTGATCGTCAGCTCGGTGGGTGCCGATGGCCTGGATAACTCGCCGCGCGGGGATGCGCCGGGGTTTGTGCGGATCATTGATCAAAACACCCTGGCCCTGCCGGATCGCCCGGGCAACAACCGCATCGATACCCTGCGCAACGTGCTGCAGGATTCGCGGGTGTCACTGCTGTTCATCATTCCGGGGATTGGCGAGACGTTGCGGGTCAATGGCACCGCGCTGATCAGCGCAGAGCCGGCGCTGCTGGAGAGTTTTGCGGTGAATGGCAAACCGGCGAAAACAGTGTTGCTGGTGACGGTGGAGGCGGCGTTTTTTCATTGCTCGAAAGCGTTCGTCCGTTCGGATGCATGGAATCCGCAAACGCACCTGCCGCGCTCGGCCCTGCCCTCTGCCGGCGCCTTCCACAAGCGTCTGAATGATGGCGAGTTCGATGCTGATACCTACGACCGTGAAGCGCCGAAAAGAGTCAGTGACACCCTCTACTGATACTCCCGCAAATGATCGTTCCCACGCTCTGCGTGGGAATGCAGCCGGGGACGCTCTGCGTCCCAAAGTCGTGACGCAGAGCGTCACAGGAGGCATTCCCACGCGGAGCGTGGGAATGATCAGTAATCATCCATAAAGTCAGAGGGTCAGGATCATCTCGTGCCACGCCATGCCGCCGTGATCCGACTCCGATGGCTTGATGTAGGCAAAGCCAAACCCGGCATACAGCGGAATATGCTTTTCCTTGCACATCAGGTGAATCGTCGCTTTATCCATCCCGCGCATACGCTCGATGAACTCGCCCATCAAGCGCTTGGCCAAACCCTGCCCCTGATAATCCGGATGCACCACCACCGACATGATCACCACGTTCGGGCCTTTCGGGTCATGGCCGATCAACTCTTTGAACGCCTCGTCCGACATCTGCACGTCAAACGCCGCACCGGAATTGACGAAACCGGCGACCACGCCATCCACCTCAGCGACGATAAAACCTTCCGGCCAAGTGGCGATTCGCGTGGCGATCTTCTCGCGAGTGGCGGCTTCGTCACCTTCGTAGGCAACGGTTTCGATGGCGTAGCAGCGGTCCAGATCGGCAGCGGTGACGTTGCGTATGACGGTGTTCATGGCGGCTCGGAAATCAGCAGAAGAAAGTGCCGAAAGGATAAAGGAATCAGGGAGCCATATCGATGCGCTCATCGCGCAAACAAAAGGCGGATCACTGATCCGCCTTTTTGGCTGTGTGCTCAGGCCTTGCTATCGACCGGCACGCAGATTTCCAGTTTGCCGGTGTGCAGCTTCGGATTGAAGTCCGCGCTGTAACGCTCCAGTTCAGGGGCGTTGAGTTCCACGTAGTGGGAGGACGGCAACCAGGTTTTGTAGATGTATTGCAGGGTCTGCGGCAACTGGTCGAGCGGCCCTGAATGTTCAAACACCGCGTACTGCCGAGGCAGCACTTCGACCCATTGGTAGACCTTCTGGTCGAGATCATCGAGCTTGCTGATTTCCACTCCGGCGATGTAATCGAAGCCGCCCTTGCCATCGAAGTTGCTGCAGACACCGTAGGTCACTTCGTTCTTTTGCCCCTGGATCTTTCCCAGGTGCGGCAAGAACTTTTCCCACAGCGCCGGGATGTCTTTTGCTGTGTCTTGGGTAAATCGACCGCGCAAGCCTGCAATCAGCAGGAAGTGTCCATGTTCGAAGCGAGGTTCAGCCACTTCGACGCGTTTTTGCTCATCCATGACTCGACTCCTGGAACAAAAAAGGGGTTCGGCTGGGAGTATAGAAAGCCAAACCCAATTCGCACGCTTACAGCGAATGCAACTGCTCGACGGCGCCCGAACCGACAAACTCGTTATAGCCGGATACGATCACGTACACCGCGAAATAGCAGAAGATCGCTGCAGATGCCAGATAGGAATAGCGCAACAGCTTGTCGCCCAGCAGTTTGCCACCGTGGCTCGCGGCGAAGCACAAACCCGCCGACCACAACAGTCCGGCGCAAAGGAAACCGCCGAGGAACAACGCCGAACTCAGCGGGCCGCCACCGCCGGACCGGGCGATCAACGTACCGCCAACAGCGGCAAACCAGAGAATCGCGCTCGGCGATGACATGGCGAGAAAAATGCCCCGGAAGAACTCTTTGCGATGGGAGTTCTGCCCCACTTCTGCCGTCTCGGCCAATAGCGCTTCGTGATGGATCGCCGAGTAAATCATCTTCGCCGCAAAGTAGATCAGCAGCACCGAGCCGCCGATCCACAGCACCCAACGCACAGTTTCGTATTGCAGCAGAACCGTCATCCCGGCCAGCGCCAGCACCGCATAAATCAGGTCGCCGACACAGGTGCCGAGGCCCAGCGCGAAGCCCTGAAAGTAACCGCGCTGCATCGCCAATGTGATCATCGCGATGTTGGCCACGCCGATATCCAGGCACAACGAAAGGCTCAGCAAGAAGCCGCTGGTGAATTCCATCTACCGATTTCCTTGGGACAAAATTGTTTACAAACGGGCTGGACAGTATGCCATCACTGACCTTATCTTCCGCCACAGGTCACCGCAGTGACCAGCGTCGCTCGGACGGTTCCGGGCGCTTACGTTATCCGAGGCAACAATGGCTGAACAAGGTTCGCCGCGCCGCTTTGCGCGCATAGATCGACTCCCCCCTTACGTTTTCAACATCACCGCCGAGCTGAAGATGGCCGCGCGTCGTCGTGGTGAAGACATCATCGACTTGAGCATGGGCAACCCCGACGGCGCCACGCCGCCGCACATTGTCGAAAAACTTGTACAAGTCGCCCAACGCGACGACACCCACGGTTACTCCACATCCAAGGGCATTCCGCGCCTGCGCCGGGCGATTTCCAACTGGTACAAGCAGCGTTACGAGGTCGATATCGACCCGGAAAGCGAAGCCATCGTCACCATCGGTTCCAAGGAAGGCCTGGCGCATTTGATGCTGGCCACCCTGGACCAGGGCGACACCGTACTGGTGCCGAACCCGAGCTATCCGATTCACATCTACGGTGCGGTGATTGCCGGTGCCCAGGTGCGTTCGGTACCGCTGGTGCCGGGCGTGGATTTCTTCGATGAACTGGAACGGGCCATTCGCGGTTCGATTCCGAAGCCGAAAATGATGATCCTCGGTTTCCCGTCGAACCCGACTGCACAGTGCGTGGAACTGGATTTCTTCGAGCGGGTGATCGCCCTCGCCAAGCAGTACGACGTGCTGGTGATTCACGATCTGGCTTACGCCGACATCGTCTATGACGGCTGGAAAGCGCCGTCGATCATGCAAGTGCCGGGGGCCAAAGACATCGCGGTGGAGTTTTTCACCCTGTCCAAGAGCTACAACATGGCCGGCTGGCGCATCGGCTTCATGGTCGGTAACCCGGAACTGGTCAACGCCTTGGCGCGGATCAAGAGCTACCACGACTACGGCACCTTCACCCCGCTGCAAGTGGCGGCAATTGCCGCGCTGGAAGGCGATCAGCAATGCGTGCGCGATATCGCCGAGCAGTATCGTCAGCGTCGCAACGTGCTGGTCAAAGGCCTGCATGAACTGGGCTGGATGGTCGAGAACCCGAAAGCGTCCATGTACGTCTGGGCGAAGATTCCCGAGCAGTACGCGCATCTGGGTTCGCTGGAATTCGCCAAGAAGCTGCTGGCCGAAGCCAAGGTGTGCGTCTCGCCGGGGGTGGGGTTTGGTGAGTATGGCGATGATCACGTGCGCTTTGCGCTGATCGAAAACCAGGACCGCATTCGTCAGGCTGTACGCGGAATTCGCGGGATGTTCCGGGCGGATGGCCTAGCCCCGAAATCCATTGCCTGACGCACTGATCGTTCCCACGCTCCGCGTGGGAATGCAGCCCGGGACGCTCCGCGTCCCAAAGCGGACGCAGAGCGTCCATTGAGGCATTCCCACGCAGAGCGTGGGAACGATCACCCATAAAAAAACCGCATCGCTGCGGTTTTTTTGTGCCTGCAAGAAGCTGTTTAAACGAACAGCGACAGCAGCAGGATAAAGCCCAACGCAACCACCGACAGGATGGTTTCCATCGCCGTCCAGGTCTTGAACGTCTCGGCCACGGTCATGTTGAAGTATTGCTTCACCAACCAGAAACCGGCGTCGTTCACGTGCGACAGGATTAACGAACCGGCGCCAGTCGCGAGTACCAACAACTCACGGTTAACGCCCGGAATCATCCCCACCACCGGCACCACAATGCCCGCGCCAGTAATGGTTGCCACAGTCGCCGAACCGGTCGCGATACGAATCACCGCCGCCACCAGCCACGCCAGCAGGATCGGCGAGATCTGTGCGCTCACTGCCATGTGGCCGATCACGTCGCCCACACCGCTGGTGACCAGCATCTGCTTGAAGCCACCGCCGGCACCGATGATCAGGATGATCGCCGCGGTTGGCGCCAGGCTCGCGTCGAGCCACTTGAGCATTTGCTGGGAACCGATGCCCTGCTTGTGACCGAAGGTGTACAGCGACAGCAGCAACGCCAGCAGCAGTGCAGAGATCGGGTGACCGATCATGTCCATCCAGGTGCGGAAGAAGTGACCGTCGGGCAGCGCCACGTCAGCGAAGGTTTTCAGCAACATCAGGAACACCGGCAGCAGCACGGTGACCAGGGTGATGCCGAAGCTCGGCAGCTTGGCCGAGTCGTCGTTCTCACGGGCCAGTTGATCGACCAGCTCCTGGTTCGGGTGACCAGGAATGTGCTTGGCGATGAACGTACCGAAGATCGGACCGGCAATGATCGCGGTCGGCAGCGCAACGATCAGACCGTAGAGAATGGTCTTGCCGATGTCAGCGCCGAACACGCCGATGGCCAGCAATGGGCCCGGGTGCGGTGGCACCAGACCGTGCACGGCGGACAGGCCGGCGAGCAACGGGATACCGATCTTGATGATCGACACGCCGGTGCGGCGCGCAACGATGAACACCAGCGGAATCAGCAGAACAAAACCGATCTCGAAGAACAGCGGAATGCCCACCAGGAATGCAGCGAACATCATCGCCCACTGGACTTTGTCCTTGCCGAACGCTCGGATCAGGGTCTGGGCGATCTGATCCGCTCCGCCCGACTCGGCCATCATTTTGCCGAGCATGGTGCCCAGCGCGAGGATGATGCCGACGAAACCAAGCACGCCACCGAAGCCGTCCTGGAACGCTTTGATGATGGTGCCGATCGGCATGCCGGAGGTGAGGCCGAGGAACGCAGCGGCGATGGTCAGGGAAATAAACGGGTGCAGCTTGAACTTGGTGATCAGGACAATCAGTCCGATCACCGTGACCACTGCATCGAGCAGCAGAAACGCGTCGTGGGACATGCCAAACATTGGGGGTGTCTCCTGGATTGTTGTTGTTATTAAAGCGGGTTAAACAGAAGTCGGGTGGACAGCGCTATCTCTTTCAACACACTCATACCGCCTGTTTCAGACCGTGGGCCTGCCACCAGACGTGAGCCTGGGACGCCAGTTCGTCAACGCTGTGGATCGAAGCGTTCAGCGCCAGGGTCAACGGCTCGCCCTTCGGCGATTCGAGGGTGGCGAACTGGCTTTCGATCAACGTGGCCGGCATGAAGTGGCCCGGACGATGGGACACACGCTCAGCGGCAACTTCAGGGGTCAATTCGAGAAACACGAAGCCCAGGCCCGGCAAGGCGCTGCGCAACACTTCGCGATAACTGTGTTTAAGGGCCGAGCAGGTCAGCACCGGGCGTTTGCCCAGTGCATCGACACGACGCAACTCATCGCACAGGCTGTCGAGCCAGCCGGCACGGTCGTCGTCGTTCAGGGGGATCCCCGCGCTCATCTTTTCGATGTTCGCGGCCGGATGAAAAGTATCGCCTTCAATGGCAGTGGCGC